>MDTA01186784.1_pt1 | contig 11783 bp, 11 predicted proteins | sample 811151 | NCBI WGS metagenome assembly MDTA01 (sample SAMN05326648, study PRJNA326480) | marine metagenome | isolation source: seawater | place: Indian Ocean: South | collected 2010 | reverse complement strand
TTATTTCTAAAATTTCAGAACTTTCAACAAAATTATTTTTAATATTATTTTCAATTGTATCATTTTTGTCAAAAATTATATTTATGAGATTTTTAATTTCATTGATTGCGCTAGATGTTAAGCCCTTTCTTTTTAAACCAATAAGATTTAAACTTTTTAAATTTTCTCTTATTCCAGTATATAAACCATATGGTATAATATCTTTTTCAACACCACTCATACCGCCAATCATTGCATATTTCCCAATTCTTACAAATTGATGTATAGCTGAATTACCTCCTAATATTGCATTATTATCAATTTGTACGTGACCAGCTAGAGTAGCATTATTTGCTAAAATAACGTTTGATTTAATAATACAATCATGTGCCACATGTGAACCAACCATAAATAGACAATTGTCAGCTATGATAGTATTCAAACCACCACCAGATGTTCCTGGATTTACTGTAACATTCTCTCTAAATTTATTGTTATTTCCAATTTTAAGGTATGATTTTTCTTTATTGTATTTTAAGTCTTGAGGTTCTGATCCAATGGAACAAAATGGATAAAAAATATTATTATTCTCTATATTTGTCTCTCCAACAATAGAAACATGGGAAATTAAATTATTGTTTTTTCCAATTTTTACACCTTCTCCTATAATACAATAAGGACCAATATTTGCTGTTTCATGAATTTCTGCACTTTTTGCAACCACTGCTGATGGATGTATCATTTTAATCTGATTATTAAATTAACAAAATAATAGTTGAATAAATAATATGTTACGGATTATTACTTATAAGTAATCATTGCTGAGAATTCAGCTTCGCAAACCTTTATATCACCTTTATAACACATACCCTGAAATTTATATACATCCCTTACACTGTTTAAAAATCTTACTTCAAATATAACGTTATCATTTGGTAGAATAGGTTTTCTAAATTTTGCTTTATTTACGCTCATAAATAATACTGATTTTTCTTTAAAATGCTTAAGTTTGTAAGATACTACTATACCAGCAGTTTGAGCCATTGCTTCTACAATTATTACACCTGGTACGATAGGATTATTTGGAAAATGGCCTTGAAAAAAATATTCATCTTCAGAAAAAAATTTTTCTGATTTTCCATGTTCACCTGAAACAATTATTTGGCATGTATCAACAAATAAGAAGGGATCTCTATGTGGAATTAATTCTTTGATTTGATCTATGTTTAAATTCATTTTTTTACAGAATTTCTAATAACTTCTTTTTTCCATAAATTAATATCTTTAGCAGGAAAACCTGCAACTGTTTTATTATCAAGGATATTTTTGGTTACACCACTTTTACCAGCTATAGTTACATTATCACCAATAATTAGATGTCCTGCAACACCGGCTTGACCCCCAATTTTAACAAAATTTCCAATTTTAGTGCTTCCTGCAATTCCTACTTGCGCAGCAATTATAGCATAATTACCAATAATTACATTATGAGCTATTTGAACTAAATTATCAATATTAGAATATTCTCCTATTATTGTTGAATCAAAAGCTGCCCTATCTATAGTTGTGTTAGAGCCTATAGAACAATTTTTTTTAATAATTACATTACCACTATGAAATATTTTTTGTTTTGTTTTCTCTTCAAAACCAAAACCGGATCCGCCAATCCTTGCGCCTGATTTAATTTCACAATTTTCCATTATTATTGCATTTGATATTGATACATTATCATGAATAATTACATTTTTATGGAGTATAACATTCGGCCCTATATTCGAATTAGATCCAATCAAAACATTTTCTTTTAATTCTGAATTTTCTTTTACTATACAAAAAGGATTTAGTTGTACATTTTGATGTAATTTAGATTTTGAACTAACAATTGAATTTTTAGAAATAATACCACTAGATTTTAATTCGTCATTATTAAATAATTTACTTATTAAAGCTAAAGATAAATACGGATCATTAACTATTATAGGTAGGCAATTTTTAGGAAGAAATTCTATAAATTTCTTTTCAATTAAACAAGCTTTAGCTTTAATATTTTTTAATTCTTCTAGATACTTTACATTTGTAAAAAATGATAAATCTTTATTTGAAGAATTTACCGTGGACTTTATAGCGGAAAATATTTCATTATTATCTATTTTTGACTCAACAGCTATAGAACTATTTTCTAATATTTCTTTTATTTTTAAATAACTAATTTTTTTCAAAATCTTTATATTCCAATCTAAAATCAACTTTTTCTAATTCTTTATTGATTTGTTCTGTTATATCTAAAGAATTCGAAGCAATCAAATAACTAGTTGAATCTAATATTAATTCAACATTATTATTTGTTGCATAATCCTCTAATATTTTAATTATTTTTTTAAAAATTTTTTCTCTGATTGTTAAAATTTGATTTTGATAGTGATAATTAAATTCATCTACTAAATTTGTAAAATTTTTTAACATCAAATTATAATTATCTATTTGATTATTTATTTCATTTTCATTTAGAATTAACTTAGAATTTTCAATTTCATTAAAAATTTTATTTAATTCTTTTTCTCTTTTTTCAAATTTATCTAGAAACTTTTTTCGATTATTATCGATTTCTGTCAGAGTATTTATATATATAATATTATTATCTATTAAAGATTGAATATTTACGACCGATATTTTCTGCGCTAGGATGGGTTTACTTAAAAAAAAACAAAATAAAAAAATAATATAAATTATTCTCAATCTATATTTCCTACAGAAAATAAAAACATCCTTTTAATATCATATTCCTCATCCATTATTGGAAAACCCCAAGAAAAACCAATAGGGCCAATAGGAGAATAATATTTTATACCAAATCCAGCTGATGATCTTAAAGTGTTATCATTTTGAATAGGCTTAGTCTTATTATCCCAAATTAACCCATAATCATTAAAAAGATTCAGATAAATTGGAAAGTTAGAGTTTCTAGTAATTTCATAAGAGTAATCTAACTTAGTAACTGCCAAGTTGTTCCCTCCAATATAAGCGGTTCTTGAATTTCTTGGGCCAGCACCAAAACTATCGAAACCTCGAAGCCATCTTCCACCAAGTGAAAACTTATCATCTGTCAATATATCCTTATTGTTTAAAGAAAAAACATTACCAAATCTTCCTTGAAAAGAAAAAATATTTTTATCAATTGATTGATATTGTTTTAAAGTAATAATGTTTTTTATATAACCATTACTTGAGCTTGTTGGTGTTTCAATAATATTATTAAAATTAATTAAATTGCCTCTTTTAGAAATTAATCCTGGATTTACTGAAGAATATCTAAAATTATTTTTAATTAGAAAACTCATATTAGTTCCCGATGAGCTTGATATAGAATCAGATACTGTTGACGAATTAGTTATTTGATAATCTTTTAAAACATATTCAAGATCTACATTATGATAAAAATTATTATCTAACTTGTAAGTTAATCCTACCCCAGATGTAAAAGTATCTAATTTATATGAACTAAATTTTGATAAATCTAGTTGTCTATAATTTAAACTATAATTATAATCTATATCATTTTCATAAGATAATCTATCTGAGGTAATAAATTTAAATTGGTTATTGTTTTCAGAAGTATTAACAAGAAAATCAATGGATCTTCCTGTACCATAAAAATTACTTTCCCTTAAGCCAGATACAATTGCAAATCCATCTAAGGTCCCTACAGAAACTCCAGCATTAAAACTGCCAGTTTGCTTTTCTTCTACTTCAATTATCAAATTTGATTTATTTTGATCTATTATTTTTTCTTTAATATTTACAGACTCAAAAAGATTCAATGATATTAATTTGTCTCTAATACTATCTATTTTTGACGTATGTACTGCATCACCTTCAACTATATTTAATTCCCTTCTAATTACATAATCAAATGTTCTGCTATTACCAACTATATTAATTTGATTTGTATATTTTGGATCAATAGGTAAAATTTCAAATAAAACATCAATATTATTATCTATAATTTTATCTGAATAATTTATTTCAAAAAATTCAATACCACTATCAATAATTATTGATGAAATATCTGTTTTAAAATTTTTAATTTTTTCTATTGAAAAAATATTCTCAGTCAATAAAAATTTTTCTTTATTTAAATTAATTAGATCCAAAATATCAGTACTTAAAATATTATTTTCATCAGTAATGTTTATTGCTGAAAGAGAGTAGACTTTACCTTCAATAATGTTAAAATAAATATTTACCTTATTAGATTGTAAATATTCAATCTTTGTATTTACGGATATATCTAGAAAGCCATTATTCTTATAATAATCAGAAATTAAATATTTATCTTTCTCAACAATAGATGGTTTAAAATTATTATTCGCAAAAATATTTCTTATCGATTTTGTTTTTGAATTAATTGTCTGAAGTATTTCTTGAGCTGAAATATTATTATTTCCATTTAGTATAATTTGATTAATTTTTGTTATACTGCCTTCGTTAATATCAAAAAAAAGATCTATTGTATTTGTATCTTGATATAATTTTTTAGAATATTCAATAGTTACATTATTATAACCAAATGATTCATATATTTTTTTTACTTCATCAATATATGAATTAATAGATGCTGAATTATAATTTACAAAATCTAAATCAGCAGCTAAGAGTTTTAGGTCCTCATCTTTTAGTCTTTCATTTTTATCAAAATATAATTTATTTATATTTGGAAATTCCTTAACAATAATAATATATTTATTATTATCAAATTTTACTTTGACATCAGAAAAAAGATTTGATTGATTTAAAACTTTAATAATATCATTTGTATTCTCAATATCTATATTTTCTGGAATATCTTTTAGAAGAAAAAGTATTGCCTCAGTGTCGGTATAATTATTACCCTGTATTTCAAATTTGATATTACTTGATAAAACTGTTTTAGAAAATATTAAGATAAAAATAAAAATTAACTTATATAAATTTATCTTTAAATAATTTGTGCTCAATTTGTTCATGATATTTTATGATATCTTTAATAGTGTTTACAGAAGAATTCAAATTCAAAGATGTTACTTTATCAATTATTTTGTAAATATCTGTATATTTAATTATTCTTTTTTTGAATAGATTAACTGCAAATTCATTTCCAACATTAAAATTAATTAAGTTTTGTGGCTTATTTTTATCCATATCATTAAATAATTTATATATTGGAAAAGTACTATTTTTAACTTTTTCAAAATTAAAACTCCGATAATTATTATAAAATAAATGATCATTTTTATTTCGAGAAGCAAAACCAGCATTAAGTAAAAAATTAAAAATAGGGATATTCATATCATTTTTAAATAGATTTAATTGTGTGAAAAAATTTTTGTACTCAACTAGAGAATGTATAATTGCTTCAGGATGTATCAAAACATCCATTTTATTAAATGGAATATCAAATAAATAATGAGCTTCTACAAGTTCTAAACATTTATTCACCAAAGTCGCAGAGTCGATGCTATTTTTATAACCCATTTTCCATTTCGGATGATTAATAGCTTGAGAAAATTTTATATTTTTTAAAGAACTAAATTTTTTCTTGTAAAATGGCCCGCCAGAAGCAGTTATTATGACTTTTTTTATAGATTTAATATCATTATTTTTTTTAAAAAATTCATAGAGAGAAAAATGCTCTGAGTCTAAAGGAAAAATATTTGTTTTAATAAAGTATTTTTTTTTTTTAAAAATGTGACCAGCAGAAACTATTGCCTCTTTACTTACAAGGCCAAGATTGCCAGTGTTTTCAATAATTTTATCAAGAAAGTACAATGATTTATAACCTGACACTGCCAGTATACTTAAGTCTGATTTGCTTAATGATAAATAACTTAATAATTCCTCTAAATTTAGAAATTCAGTATTATTAATCTTATATTTAAAATTAGCAATTTGATTGGAATCATAAAGAAAAGCATATTTTGGTTTAAAAATTTTTATTTGTTTTTTTAATAAACTTATATTTGATTTCGCACATAACAAATTAACTTTAATCTTTGGAAAATCATTTTTAATTAAATTAAGAGTTTTCCTACCTATAACTCCAGTGCTTCCATATATATTAATGTTCATAGATAAAAATTAAATGATATAGAATAAAATATAATTGAGAATAAAAAACTATCAAAACGGTCAAATACTCCACCGTGTCCAGGAAGGGATTTGCTAGAATTTTTTAAATTATTTTTTCTTTTAAAAAACGACTCTATTATATCACCTATAAAGGCGAAAAAAATTGTTATAAATATAAAAAAAATTAAATATGCGTCAATTGATATTTGGAATAAATTTGCAAAAAATAAACCTAGAAATAAAGCGCTAACTAATCCTCCAAATAAACCTTCAACTGTTTTGTTTGGGCTTATTTTTATTAATTTATTTTTTCCAAATAATTTACCAAAAATATATGAAAAACTGTCGAATAATATAACAATTAAGATAAAGAAATTAAATTTTAGATACATATTATTGTTAAAATCAATACTCATAAAAAAAATAAATGAAATAGAAACATAAATAAAAGGTAATAGTTTAAATTTTTCAAAATATAAATATATTTCAGTAAGTATTAAAATATATATTATTAAAATAAGATAAAAAACTAATTTAAAATTAATTAAAGATACAATTAAATAAATTAATATTAGACAAAAAGAAAAAAATAATCTTAAATATAAATTTTTATAAGCCATATTTCCTTTGAATTTTAGAATATTTATTAATTATTGATTTAAATTCTGCTTCTGTAAAATCTGGCCATAAAGTATTAGTAAAAAATAATTCTGTATAAGTTAAATTATACATAATAAAGTTACTTAATCTTTGATATCCTCCAGTTCTTATTAATAGATCTGGATCAGGAAAAGATCCTAAATAAAACAAATTTCTGATATTTTTTTCCTTATTAAAGTTTACATTAATTTTTGTATTTTGTAATTTATGAAGTACATTTTTTATTTCATCTTTAAATCCATAATTGAAGGCTATATTTAGATTCAATTTTTTATTATGGAAAGATTGATTTTCAATTTCTCTAAAAATATCTAAAATTTTTTTTGGTAAATTTTCTCTAGAACCAAAAATTTTAATTTTTACTCCTCTATCATTAACTAACTCATCAAAAAGTTTGGAAAAATTATCATAGATAATATTATAAATTATATCAATTGAAGATCTGTTAAAATTCTCAGAAGATAATGCAAATATTGTCAAATTCTTTAAATTTATAGATAAAGAGTATTTTACAACACTTCTTATATTTTCAAAACCTTTTGTATAACCAGTAATATTGGAAAATTTATTTTTTTTTGCCCATCTTTTATTTCCATCTAAGATTAAAGCAATATGGTCTAAGTTATTGAACAAACTTATACTTTCAAAATATCTATTTTTTTTGTTTCTAATATTTTGTCTATTTTTCCTATATTGTTATCTGTAATTTTTTGAATTTCTGCAATTTTTCTTTTTAGATCATCTTCTGAAATATTAGCTGTTTTTTTTTCATTTTTGGAAATATCTATGTAATCTCTTCTTATATTTCTGATTGATACTTTTGCATTTTCAGCAAATTCAGAAGCAATTTTTATTATATCTTTTCTTCTTTCTTCACTTAATTTAGGTATAGGCAGTCTAATTAATGCTCCATCGGTTTGAGGGTTTATTCCAAGATTTGAATCTGTGATAGAGCTTTCAATTGATTTAATTAGCGATGAATCCCAAATCTGAATAGTTATTGTACTTGCATCTTGAACTGAGATATTACCCAACTGATTTATAGGGGTTTTTGATCCATAAGCATCTACAAATATACTATCAAGCATAGATGGGTTTGCTCTTGAAGTTCTTAAGGAATTTAACTCTTTTTCATAATGTGAGATAGCAGAATTCATTTTATTTTCTAGTTCAATCATAATTAACTTATCTTACTATACGATCCTTTACGATTCAAAACATTAATTAAAGAGTTTTTTTTAAAAATATTTGTAATAAAAATTGGTATGTTAGTATCTTTGGCTAAACTAATCGCAGTTAAATCCATAACTTTTAAATTTTTATTTATTACATCATTATAAGAAATGTTTTTGATTAATTTTGCATTTTTATATTTGAGTGGATCTTTGTTATAAATACCATTAACTTTCGTAGCTTTAATAATTAATTTGCAATCTAACTCAGAGGCTATTAATGTTGCTGCGGTATCAGTTGAAAAAAATGGGTTACCAGTCCCTGCTGCAAAAATAACTATTCTATCTCTTTCTAAATGCCTAACCGCTCTTCTTCTTATATATGGTTCAGCAATTTGAGACATTGTAATCGCAGATTGAACTCTAGTAGGAACATTAATTTTTTCTAAACTACTTTGAAGAGATAATGCATTCATAACTGTTGCTAACATACCCATATAGTCTGATGTAGAGCGATCAATACCATCTGATGCCCCTTTAATACCTCTAAATATGTTACCTCCCCCAATAATTAAGCATATTTGAAATTTTTTTTTATAAACATTTTTTATCTCATTAGAGATTTTATTTATTGTAGAAACATCAATACCGTAATTAGAAGATCCCATTAGTGATTCACCTGAGATTTTCAAAAGTATTCTTTTATTCATTTTATAGACTAATTAGTTCAAAAGAAATTAGTTTAAAATTGTATTTTGAATATTCTTCAATGACTGTTTTAATAGTTTTGTCTTGATCTAAGATAAAAGTCTGATTAAGTAATGTCACTTCGCTGAAAAATTTTTTCATTTTTCCTTCCAAAATTTTATTAACTATATTTGATGGCTTGCCTGAATTAACTATAAGCTCTTTTTGAATTTTTTCTTCGTTTGAAATAAGATCTTTATCTAGGTCACTAATGTCCAGAGACTCAGGCTTCATAGCTGCAATATGCATACACAAATTTTTAGATAAATTTTTTACTTCATCGTTTTCTTTATCAGATGAATATTCAATTAAAGCAATGATTTTGCCAATATTATTTCTATAACTATTATGAATATAAAAAGAATATTTTGAATTATCATTTTTTTTTATAATTAAATCATTTAAAATTAAATTTTCGCCAATTTTTGCGATCATCGAGTTAAAATATTCTTTTACAGTACCTTTATCATATTCTATTTTAAGAAATTGCTCTTTATCTAACTCAGTATTACTACCTAAAATCAACGTGCCTAAATGATCTAAAAAATTTAAAAAAGTATCACTCTTAGCAGCGAAATCGGTCTCGCTATTAACTTTTATTATTGCTGTAATATTTGTATTTGAGTAAATACCAACAGCACCTTCATTTGCAGCACGATCACTTTTTTTTGAAGCTTTTGCCAAGCCTTTTTTTCTAAGGTCATCTATTGATTTTTCAATATCATTATTATTCTCCTCTAAGGATTTTTTACAATCTAAAAAACCAGCCCCTGTTTTTTTTCTCAATTCTTTAATTAAGTCTGTAATATTATTCATTACTTATGTTCCTTTTTTAAATCCTCACTACCATTATTGACTTCTTTTTCATTTGAATGTTGTTGAAAATTAATTGCATCTTCGATAGTTTCTGAAAAATAGTTTTGATACAAACTAATTGATCTTAAAGCATCATCATTACCTGGAATAATATAATCAATATTATCTGGATCAGCGTTTGAGTCAACTATTGCAATTACTGGTATATTAAGTTTATTAGCCTCCTTTACAGCAATTTTATCTTTTATTACATCAAACACAACTAGCAAATCTGGTTTACCATTAAGAGTTCTAATTCCACCAATATTTAAATCAAGTTTTTGCTTTTCTCTAGAAATATCGAGCAATTCTTTTTTTGATAAATTTTTTGAAGATTCATTATCTTTTAAAAATAGTTCTATTTCTTCTAATCTTTTTATCGAATTGGAAATAGTCTTCCAATTAGTCAAAGTGCCTCCTAACCATCTTTTATTTACATAAAAATTATTGTTTAAGATTGCTAACTCTTTTACAACATCACTACATTGTTTTTTTGTGCCTACAAAAAGTATTTTTCCTGATTTTGAAACTGTTTCATGAATTTTAGTTAATGCACTATTGAATAACTCTAGTGTTATTCTTAAATCAAAAATATGTATGTTATTTCTAACGCCATAAATATATTCTTTCATTTTTGGATTCCATCTTCTTACATTATGTCCAAAATGTACTCCTGCCTCTAAAAGGTCTTCTATTTTTACTTCTGGTAGATTCATTTTTCCCCCGGTTTAACCTCCACAGAAATAAAAACACCGGTTTTTTCTGTGTGCTAGATTTATTTTGAAATTCCTCATATTATAAAGAATTTTTTTTTCAAGATATTTCTATAGAATAATCTATAATTTTTGATTTTGTTAATTCATCAAGTTTTTTATATGATTTTATTGAATATTTATTAAAATCAAAGTTAACTAATTTTCGATCTAAAGTAATAAATAGTTCAAGAAAATTTTTATTATTATTCTGTTTTTTTTCAAAAATATCATTTCTTAATTCTTTCAAATAATCAATATTTGAATAAATATTAAATTTAATGTTATTTTTGGAAAAAACTTTATCAAGTGATCTAATATCTCTAATTATGAAACGCGTATCAGTATTATTTCTAACAATATCTATACTAAATATCAATAAATTTCCCTCCTTTAAGAAAGATCTATATTTGTATAAATTTTCACTAAAGATTGTTAATTCAAACTGACAACTTGTTTCGGAAACGGTAATAAATGCATATTTCTTTCCATCTTTATTTGATCTTTCTTTTATATCTAAAATTGAACCACATACATTTATAGAATTTGACTCATAATTTTCTGAGTACACTCTAAAAGAATTAATATTTTCTAATTCAAAAAATTTTTTTGGATAATGATTTAATGGGTGATCAGAAAAGTAAAACCCAATTACCTCTAATTCATTTAATAAAATTTCAGAATTTTTCCATTTATCATATTCTTGATAAAATAAATTTTTATCCTCAAATGAAATTTCTTTTTCTTCAAAAAGCATATCTTGGTTTAGATTTTTATCCCCACCATATAATTCGACAAATTTTGGTACATTATTAAATAATTTAGATCTATTAGACTCAATACTATCAAATGCTCCAGCTTGAATAAGTTTTTCTAGCTGTCTTTTATTTATTACATCTTTTGAAACTCTATTCATGAAATCAATAATATTTTTGTATTTACCATTTTTACGTCTTTCATCTACCATGCTTGAAATTGATTTTAAACCCACACCCTTAATTGCAGCTAGTCCAAACCTAATAGATTTCGATGATTCATTTAATTCAATTGAAAATAGAGAATCTGAATAATTAATATCTGGCTTTAAAAAATTTATATTTAATCTTTCTATTTCTTGTTTAAGTAAAATAATTTTTTCTGTTCTATCAATTGAATAATTTAATGTTTCTGTTAAGAATTCGTGCGGAAAATTAGCTTTTAAATAAGCTGTTTGGTAAGATATCAATGCATAAGCAGCTGCGTGACTCTTGTTGAATCCATACCCAGCAAATTTATCAACTAAATCAAAAATTTTTGAAGCTTCTTGTTTTTCTATATTGTTTTGAATTGCTCCCTCAATAAATCTCGATTTTTGCATATCCATTTCTTTTTGAATCTTCTTACCCATTGCTCTTCTCAATAAATCTGCTTCACCTAGAGAATAATTAGATAAAACTTGTGCAATTTGCATTACTTGTTCTTGATAAACAATAATTCCATAAGTTTCTTTTAAGACATCTTCTAACATTGAATG
>MDTA01108503.1_pt1 | contig 11783 bp, 16 predicted proteins | sample 811151 | NCBI WGS metagenome assembly MDTA01 (sample SAMN05326648, study PRJNA326480) | marine metagenome | isolation source: seawater | place: Indian Ocean: South | collected 2010 | reverse complement strand
AGTAGCAAATTTTGGAGTTATACCATTATGGTTATTGCTAATTTTTGCTCCAAATCAAAGTATAACCAGGGTATTGGTGCACTCAATTTTTGCACCACTTATATTAAGTTCTGCTTATATTTTTATAGTATATAAAATTTTCATTAGTGGAGATTTTCTTGAAGGGTTTAATTTGTATTTGGGTATTGAGGGATTATACACAGTTTATTCAAATGAAGCCTTTTTACTTATTTTTTGGTTACATTTTCTATCTTTAAGTTTGTTTGTGGGAGCTTGGATAGCAAGAGACTCTTTAAGATATTCAATGCCAAAAGGATTTAGTGCATTGGCTTTGATTGTTACTTATTTTACTGGACCTGTAGGTTTAATTTTTTATTGGTTAATTAGAATTTTCTATTCACGCAAAATAAATTTTGATGAGTAAAACTTTAGATTTTTATTTTGATTTTATAAGCCCTTATTCATTCATTGCATTTAAAGAAATAAAAAAATACGAAAAAAAATACTCTTTAAAAATTAAATTTAAACCAATTTTACTTGGGGGATTACATAATCTTCACGGAATTAAAGCACCTGCTTTTATACCTTCAAAAGCAAGGTTTATGATAAGAGATTGCAAAATTGTTTCTGAAAAAAAAAATATAAAATTTAAATTTAATTCATATTTTCCCATAAAAACTCTAGGACTAATGAGAGGTGTTTTGATTGCAGAAGAGGACGATATAAAAGATCATTACGTAGATAATATATTTAATTCAATTTGGAGGGATGGCTTCAATATGAATGACCAGATTGTAGTAGAAAAAGTTTTAAAAAATATAAATATAAATCCAAAAACATTTTTTTTAAGACTATCTACACAAAATATAAAAGATAATCTTAAAAAAAAAACTAGTGAAGCCTACGAAAAAGGAATATTTGGTGCTCCAACATTTATTGTGAATAATAAAATTTTTTGGGGACAAGATAGGTTAATTTATGCTTTGGAAGAATTGTTAAAATAATTTTATTTTTTTTCTTTTGTAATTATTTTAAGACCACTTTTTTTTAAAGCATCAAATCCACCCTCTGCATTTGAAACATTGTTAAATCCCATTTCCATAAGAGCTTTTGTTGCTAAAGCGGACCTGAATCCTAGGGCACAAAAAAGAACGATATTCTTTGCTTGTCCAATTTTATTTTCTCTAAAGTAAGGACTCTGTGGGTCTAGCCAAAATTCAAGCATTCCTCTAGGTATATGTATTGAGTTTTCGATGGTCCCGTCTTTCCACAATTCTCTTATATCACGTATATCGATTAAAGTAATTTCACCTTTGTCTATAGCTTCTTTAACTTTATTTGGTTTTATTATTTTTATTACCTTATTTGCCTCGCTAACTAGTTCTTTTGAAGATTTTATATTCATGATAAAACAATATTTTATATAAAATTTAAAATAATGAAACAAATTAAAAATAACAAAAAATCAAATTTTTTTAAAAAATTATTTGTTAAACTTAATAGATTGATGGGTTACGAGATAATAGACCAAAATAGTTTGACCGTTCCAACCTCAAATAAAGATCTTTTAAAGACCTTAAGTATTTCTGGGAAAAAATCTATAAATATCCCCTTAGGTGAGGTCAAAATTACAAGAAAGATAAAAAGCCTTGATATAATTATTAGAACTTGTTCATCAGTAAATATGCTCACACAAAATAAAGAAAGAATATTTGAAAAAGATAAAATTGATTATACCTTAAGATCAATAAATTCAATCCTCAAGTCTTTAATTGAGGCTAAAAAATATTTTAAAAATATCACCTATAAAATTATAATTGTAGATCATAATTCTGATGATCAAAGTATAAGAAGAATTAAGGATTTATTACATTCATATAAAATAGAATTTAGTTTTATAAGTCTAAATATAAATGAATATAAAAATCAAATTAATAAAATCAATCAACAAAAAAAGAATGTGACTGATAATCAAATTTCAAATATGTGTAATATTAATAAGTCACTGGATTTATCGAAATCAAGTTCAGATATAGTTTATTTTGTTGAAGATGATTATTTGCATAAAAAAGAAAGCCTTAAAGAAATGTTGTTTGCTTATGAAAGAATATCTTCACAGACTAACAATGAACTTATTATTTGTCCTTCAGATTACCCATATTTATATACAAAGTTAGAATTTACTCAGATTTTTTTAGGAGAAGAATATCATTGGCGCAAGGTTGATGAAACATTATGTACCTTTTTAACTAGTAGAAAAATAATTGATAAATATTGGGATAAATTATTAAATATGTGTAAATTTGAGCATTATCCCTTTGAACTTCCTTTGCATGAAATTTATGAAAAAGAGCTGTGTATTTCACCTGTGCCATCGTTAGCTGTTCATTGTACAAATGTAAATTCTATTTTTGGATTATCTCCGAACGTTGATTTTAAAAAACTTTGGGATGAAAATAAATAAGGCCCGATTTCTCGGGCCTTATCTTAATTACTATCAAACGAGGGAAAAGTAATTAATCTCTTATAGAGTAAGCAACAACTCCTATTTCTGCTTTATCTGTTCCTAGTTTTTCTGCTGCTTTACTGATCCTCAAACCAATTGTTGATTTCAATGCAACAAATACTACGTAAGAGAGCACAAAACTGAAGGCCACTACAGATAGTGTTCCAACAAATTGTGTGCCAAAAGAGGTATCGCCATTAGTAAATGGAACTACAAGTGTACCAAAAATTCCGGCAAACATATGTACAGGAATTGCTCCAACTACATCGTCAAGACCTAAATTCTCAAGCATTTTTGTTCCAAAATACATAATAATTGCTCCTATAGCTCCGATAACTATCGCCGCTAAAGGACTAGGCGTTAATGGCTCTGCTGTAATAGCAACTAAACCTGCTAATGCACCATTGAGCATCATGATGACGTCAGTCTTTCCACCAACTAAACGACTTACAACTGCGCCAGCAAAAGTTCCTGCTGCTCCAGCTAAGTGTGTGTTAACAGCAATTTTACTAATTGCATTAACATCATCAAAAGTTCCCATTGCTAATTGGCTGAAACCGTTGAAACCAAACCAACCAAACCATAATAAAAAAGTTCCAAGTGTTGTAAGAGGGATACTTGAAGCTGCGAAAGGTACCATTACTCTTTTTCCTCCTTGAGAGGTAAATCTTCCACTTCTAGCACCTAATACTATGACCCCGGCTAAAGCCGCAGCCCCACCACATGCATGGACTATAGTAGATCCGGCAAAATCAGAAAATCCAGCTGCACTTAACCAGCCACCTCCCCATTGCCAGCCCATTGACACAGGATAAATAAATCCTGACATAAGAACTGCAAAAACGAAAAATGGCCAAATTTTTATTCTTTCTGCTACTGCTCCTGAAACAATTGAAACTGTTGCACAAACAAACATAGTTTGAAAGAACCAGTCAGAACTATCTGAATAGCCAGTTTCTAATTTTGAACCTTCAGACCACATTGAAAATGAACCAATGTACCCGCCTTCTGAAATACCATATGCTAAATTGTATCCTACTAAAAAGAAAATTATCGAACAAATAGCAAATTTTCCTATGTTTTTTGCTGCTATTGTTGATACGCTTTTTGTGGTTACCAAACCGCTTTCTAACATACAGAAACCTGCAGCCATAAAAGCTACAAGCACTCCTCCAATATAGAAAGCTAAAGAATTGAAGATGTACTGACCTTCATCAGACATCGTTGTATCGGCAATTGCCGAGGCTGAAAAACCAATAAACATGGTTATTACAGCTATTAATTTAAATGTATTTTTAATCATTATAACTCCCTGTTAAGAAAACTTATAATTTTTAAATTTTGTAATAGAATTGTTAAGTGTAGAATTTAGGTATGCAGTTTATGCAAGTAGTTTTAACAGCTCTTAAATGAAATTAAGAGCTGTTAATAAACTTTATCGGTTAAACATTTCTTTCAAGCTTTTTGCAGGTAAAAACTTAACTTTTTGTGATGCAGCAATCTGAATTGATTCTCCGGTTCTAGGATTTCTGCCTACTCTTGCTTTTCTTTTTGCTACTTTATAAGTACCAAAACCAGCTATTTTAACCGTATCGTCATTTTTAAGAGCATCTAAAATAATAGTCGTAATTGAGTCAAAAGTTCGCTCTGCGTCTGCTTTACTTTGGCCCAATGTGGACGATATTTTTGCTACTAGTTGTTTTTTGTTCATTTTTGCCCCTTATTGTTAATTCTAATTTCAATAAAAATGCAGGAAAATCAACATTATTTTTAGTAGTAAATATATATATTAACACCACATATAGTGATCAAAAAACCCTTATTTTATTGGTTTTTTTAATCATCATTATTGGCTTAAAATAAGCCTAAATCTTTTAAATCATTAAATGTTGTAAAAAACATTAAAGAAAACAGTAAAAATAACCCGATTCGAAAAAAGCCCTCTTGAGTTTTTTGAGATAAAGGCCTGCCTAGTATTTTTTCAAACGCATAGAACATTAAATGGCCTCCGTCTAGCAAAGGAATGGGGAATAAATTAATTAGCCCTAAACTTATTGAGATATATGCCATTATGCTTAAAAAAGCGACAAATCCAAATTGGCTTACTTGCCCAGTTATCTTTGCAATTCTTATAGGTCCACCTAATTGAGAGCTGTCACCTTTACCTTTAAATATCGAACCAACAAACTTTAAAGTTGTTTTGGTAACAAACCAGGTTTCATTTAAAGCGTAATAAACTGCCTTTGTCGGACCTAATTTTTGTTTATTTAAATCATTATTTAGAGGTGAGATTTTTATACCTATTATTTTTTTTTTTATTTTATTACCTAAATTATCTTCTGTTAAAATAGTATTTGGTTTGATTTTAAAAGAAAGTTCTTTATTTAGCCTTAGTACTTTTATCTCAATTTCTTCTGTAGTTGACGCATTAATATTGGTTGAAACTTCGAAAACACTCTCGATTTTATTTTTATTTATATAAGTTATAACATCATCTTCTTTAAGACCTGAAATAAACGCTGGGCTATTTTCTTGTATCTCTGAAATTTTAGCTGGTGTAAAATCTTTTCCAGAGAACATATAAATTAAAGAAAATATCAAAATTGCTAAAATAAAATTTGCAAGAGGTCCGCCAAAAACAATTAGGGACCTTTGATATAAAGGTTTAATTACAAAGAGTTTTTCTTTGTCTACATCTTCGTATTTGTCTAAAATTTTTTTTTGATCGGCTTGACTGAAAACATTTCTGTCTCCAAAAAATTTTACATATCCTCCTAAAGGAACAAGGCAAAATTTCCATCTAGTTCCATTTTTATCATCTATTCCAAATAATTCTTTTCCAAACCCAATTGAAAAGTCTGTAACACCAACTCCATATTTTCTTGCAAAATAATAATGTCCATATTCATGAACAAAAACAACCACTGTTATTAAAACAACAAATGGTATTACAAAACTTAAAATTTCCATTCGTTAACCTTACTAAATAAAAAGTTTCTAAAAGCCACTAATCTAGCATTATTTTTTAGAGAAGCAGGATAGACAAAGTGTGTTTCGGTTGGTTTGCCTTGTTCATGAGGTAAAACTTTAGTAATACCACTTTTATTGTGTGCTATATAATCTGGTAAAGCAGCTAAACCAACACCACTTTGAACTGCTAATAATAATCCATAAACACTATTCACTTTCATTAAAGATTTTCTTTTTTTTCCCTCCTTTGCTCCAACTTTAAGAACCCAATCGGGATTATAAACTGGGGATGGGGCTCCTTTGCCATAAGTAATAAATTTATGTTTATCTAAATCTTTTAAGGTTTTTGGATAACCATTTTTTTCTAAATAATCATTTGAGCCATAAATATGATAATTAAAATCAACAAATTTTTTTTGAATTAAATTTAATTGCTTAGGCCTTCTCATCCTAATTGCAACATCCGCTTGACGTGTGGCGAGATCGAGTTCTTTGTCATCAAATATTAATTCTATTTCTATACCTGGATGTAGATCCATAAATTCTTTTATTCTAGGTGTTAACCATGTAGTGCCAAAGCTTACAACTGTGGTAACCACGAGTCTTCCATTTAATTTATCTTTGTGTCCAATTATATTAGATTCAACGTCCTTAAGTTTAGTTATTACTTCGTGAGCAGATTTAAATAAATATTCACCATTTTCTGTAAGAACTAATCCTCTTGCATGACGCTCAAAAAGCTGGACTTTTAAATCACTTTCTAAAGATTGAATCTGTCTACTAATAGCAGATTGACTTAAATTTAATATTGTTGAGGCTTTTGTAAAACTCGAAGCTTCTGCAACAGTATGAAATATTTTTAATTTATCCCAATCCATTTTGTATATTTATAAATTATTTATTAGGATTTACTATAGCTCTCCCAAAATATTCACCTTTTAAAAGTTTAGGATAGGTGTCTAAAAGCTGATTAAATGAAAGCTCATTTGTAAAAGACTTGATTTTTTCAAAATCGATATATTTAGAAGCTTCATTCCATACAAAAACCCGTCTAGCGATTGTTGCAGCTGAAGAGTCAACTCCCCATAGTTTAACTCCTCTTATTATAAAAGGCATAACTGTTGTATTAATTTTTATACCTCCGGCGTTACCACATGCAGCAACTATTCCAGTAGGTTTTGTTTGAGCAAGTATCTTGGTTAAAGCTGTACCTCCTACCGTATCAACAACTCCATCCCAAACACCTTTTTCAAGTAATTTGCTTTCGCCTTCGAATTCTTTTCTGTCTAAAATATTTTTTGCTCCCAAATTTTTTAAATAGTCATTTTTATCTTTTTTGCCAGTAACAGCATGAACATTATAACCCATTTTTGATAATATCATTACAGCTATACTGCCGACACCACCAGTGGCTCCTGTTACTAAAACATCTTTTACCTTCTCACCCAATAACAACTCCTCCCTAGCTTTCACAGCAAATGAACATAACAATGCTGTAAAGCCTGCAGTGCCTAACATCATAGCTTTTTGATTATCTAAATCTTTTGGAGTTTTAATTAAAAAATTTGAATCTACTTTTGCGTATTGGGCGAATCCTCCATAATATGCTTCTCCTACTCTAAAACCCGTAAGAATTACACTGTCACCTTTTTTGAATTTATTATCTTCACTCTCAACAACTTTTCCTGAAAAATCTATTCCTGGCACAAATGGATATTTTCTCACAATTTTTCCACCGTTATTTAGAATAAGAGCGTCTTTGTAATTTAAACTAGAATAATCTATTTTAACTAAAGTATTTCCATCTTTAAGATTATTATTTTCTATTTCTTTTATTTCTCTTGTGAATTTTTCATTTTGATTATTGATTACAACAGCTTTAAATTTATCCTGCATTATTTACCTATGTACTTCAAATATCTATTTTGAAGTGAGAGATCTTCCTTAAACGATCCTAAGAAATAATTAGTTACTGTAGTGGCCTTTTCTTTTTTAATTCCCCTCATAGTCATACATTGATGTGCAGCATCTATGGTAACAGCAACTCCTTTTGCTTCTAGTCCTTTCATCAATGTTTTCGCAATTTGCATATTAAGCCTTTCTTGCGTTTGAAGTCTTTTTGAAAAAACCTCAACTGTTCTTGCTAATTTACTTAACCCTACAACTTTTTTATTGGGTATATAAGCAATGTGAACAGTTCCAATGATTGGGGCCATATGATGTTCACAATGACTCTCAAGGGTAATATTTTTTTCAACAACCATATCATCATAGCCATCAACATCTCCGAAAGTTTTGTTTAGCTCTTTAAGTGGATCCTTATTGTATCCGCCAAAATATTCTTTAAAAGCTTTCACAACTCTTTTTGGAGTGTCTTTTAACCCCTCTCTTTCAGGGTTTTCACCGATCCATTTAAGAATAGTTTTAATAGCTTTTTCAGCCTCGATATCACTTATTTCTGGCTGGTTGTTTGCTGATTTATTCAAATCTTTAACTAATTTCATAATTCCTGACATTAATATAGGACATATTTTGTGAATGCAAATTGCTATTTTGTCTTTTTTTCACTATTTTAATTAAATGTTTAAAAAAAGAGAGAGTATTTTTGAGGTAGAGGAGGGAAAATTGCTAGCTCCCAAATTTGATGATAATGGACTAGTTCCCGTAATAACTACTGACTATAGAACCGGGGAAGTGCTTATGCATGGGTACATGAATTCTGAAGCTTTAAAAAAAACAATTGAAACAAAAGAAGCGCATTATTGGAGTAGATCAAGAAAATCTATTTGGCATAAAGGTAAAACTAGTGGTTTTTTCCAAAAGGTAATTCAGATGAGAGTTGATGATGATCAAGACTCTATTTGGCTTACTGTCGATATAGGTAAGGGTGCTAGTTGTCATGTTGGTTATAAATCATGTTTTTATCGCTCTGTTCCGTTAGGAAAAATTGAAAACACTGAAAAAGTAGAAATGAAATTTGAAGAAAAAGAAAAAAAATTTGATCCAGAAAAAGTCTATGAAGGACAATCTAATCCTACTAAACTTTGATGTCTGAAAATAAAAAAGATGATATTTGCGAAGAGTGTAAAAAAGAAGATAAAAGCGTTATGCAAAATTTAATTATGTATGGACTTAAAATTTGTAAAAGTTGCTATATATCAAAAACTATATTTCCCATTTAAAAATTTCTAAATAATAATAGTATCATTAATAAGAAAACTGCTTGTATTAACCAAGCTACGATCACAACGCCAAATGCTCTTCCTAAAGATCTATAATCAAGAGCAGCTCTCACACCAACAACCATACATGCTAACATCCAAAAAGCAGATCCTATAAAAGTTACTGTCATTAAATCTGGAGTGACACCAAATACTCTGATGATACCTGGTGCGCTCGAAAAACCAATAGTTCTTAACAATTCTCCATGATTAGACTTGGTGTTTTTTTCAGGAAATAGTTTTACTCCCACAAAATAAATTATGTAAGCCCATACATACCAACTTATTAGAGACATTATAGGTGCAAGTAAAAAATTTGATGCACCAAGATTTATTGCGCCTACCCCAGCTGCTAAACTTGAAAGAACGACAACCAGACCAGCCTGAATAGTTGCATTTTTATCTTTTTCTACCTCTTCGTACAAATCAACATCAATCTTTATTGCTCTATAAATTCTCTTAAAAAAAATATCGATCATTCTATTAATTTTTAGTTGTAAGAATCTTGTTTATCTTGTTGTAAATCATTTTGTTACAAGCGGCTAAAATATTTCCTCCTTTTTTAGCGTTTTTTTTATTCCAATTTGTAATTATTCCTCCAGATTTTTCAACTATAGGAATTAATGGAAGTATATCATATGGTTTTAAATTATCTTCTATCACTGCTTCAACTTTTCCTTCAGCTAAAAGACAATAGCTTAAAGCGTCAAAACTTGATAGTCTTAATGAATTTCCAAACTTTGTAATCAACCTATTTTTAATAGTATCATTTTTTTTGCTATGAAAGCTAGCAATAATTTTAATGTTTTTAAGACTAGTTTTATCTGAAGATTTAATTCTCCTTTTTTTTTTATTTTTCAGTAAATATGATTTTTTATCATCATTGATATAATATTTTTTTAATTTTGGAAAATTAGCTAGCCCTATTAAAGGAAAATTTTTATAACAATAACTTATTAAATTTGACCAAGATGATTTTCCAGCTATAAAGGCCTTAGTTCCGTCTATTGGGTCAATAGACCAGCTAAAATTATTAGATGATTTTTTATCTTTATATTCTTCACCTATAATTCCGTCCTTAGGAAAATTTTTAATAATAATAGACCTTATGAACATTTCAAAAGATTTATCGAGATCGGTTACTGGATTATATTTGCTACTTACTTTTGATTTATTATTTACAACAAGACCTTTTAAAGAATTCTTTCTATAAAATTGATTAAGTTTTTTTGGTAGTTTGTTTAAAAGATTAATTGCTTTTTTTGATCTCATAAATGTATATAACTTAATTATAGAAAAACTTATATGAAAATAAAAAAAAATTTAGAACCAATTGTATCAGGTTTATGCGCAGCAATTGTAATTTCTACTTTAGCTTTTTTGACTGAACAAACAATATTAGGTATTTGGTTAATGTTTTCTTTTGGCGCAACAGTGTTTATTGTTTTTGTGCTTTATGACTTAGAAACAGCGCAACCAAAAAACGTATTTTTTGGGCACCTGATCTCAATGTTAATAGGTATTATTATAAATGAGGTCCTTGGCTACTCTTACGTATCACTAGGTATAGCGGTTGGTTTAGCGGTTATGTTGATGGTATATTTTAAAGTGTCTCATCCTCCTGCAGCTTCTAATCCTTTAGTTGCTATTTCAATGGACTTAACTTTTGATTTTATTTTATTTCCAGTTATCGTAGGTTCAATTGTAATTATTATATTTTCAGTTTTTATTAATCGTTACATTTTGAGAAGAAATTATCCAAAAAAATGGTTTTAATTTTTTATTATTTTTTTTATTTTTGAAATAGGTACCCTTATTTTTTTGCTCAAATACTTTCTCACAATTTCAAAAAAGGTAATTTTTTTTTCAATTTCAAATGGTGCTCTCTCTTTCAAATTTATGGAACCTTCCCAATAAAATTGCAATAGAAAACTATCTTCATAAAACTTTTGAAATCTCCAAATCTGGGCTACAGAAAGAAACTTTTCAACTGCATCTACTTTTTTGGTGTAAAGAAGTTGTTGATTATCATCATCAAATTCAAACCACCATTTATGACCTAGAACTTCTTCGTCACATCCAAATACTAAGTTATCATTTAGTTTTGTTGGTAATTCTATATAGCCAGACTTTGCTATCCTCTCAATTTCATTTTTAAACTCTAATAGATTTGGCACATGCTCCATTACATGGCTTAATATAATGTAATCAAACTCTTTGTCTTTAAATGGAAGTTTACCACTGGGAGGGATTTGAGTAAAAGGAAATTTTTTTTTTTTAAAAAAATCACTATAATCTACAATGTCAGCAAAGTGATTAGCTTCCTCCCAATAGTTTACATGCGTACAACCTAAATCTAAAATTTTTAAATTGGAATTTTCTTTTAAAAATTTTTTTTGATTTAATCTGCTTGTTCTTCTAATAGACATTTTAAGAATTTAGTAAAAAAATATTTAAATTAAGTAAAAAAGCATACGAACTCCACATCAAATAAGGAAACATTAAATAGTAACTTAGTTTTTCCATTTTAAAATAAATTTTCATTAAAATTAAAATAAATATCAAAATTAATACTAAATCAACTAAAGCAAGAAATATATTATGAAAGCCAAAAAAAATTATACTCCAAATACCATTAAAAAATAAATGTACAAAATATAAGTATAAGATTTTTTTATTTTTATACTTTATCCAAATTCTCCAAGCTGCTACTGACATCATTACATAAAGTGCTGACCAAACAGGGCCGAATACCCAACTTGGAGGATTAAAGCTTGGAAGAATAATTTCAGAATACCACGGTTCTTTGTAATTTGCAGTGGTAATACCTCCTACACCTGAGGCGATGAATGTTATTGCTATAATTATTAAAAAAGATAAATAATTATTTTTTACCATAGAATAATGTATAACTAATTTATGTCTGAAAATCAGAAAAAAATTTGGATAACAGGTGCAAGTAGTGGAATAGGGAAAGCAGTAGCTATAAAATTTGCTCATGAAGGTTGGAAAGTTGCAGTGTCAGCTAGAAGAAAAGAGCTTCTTGATGAATTAGCTAAAAATCCTAATATTGTATCTTTTCCTTT
>MDTA01061921.1_pt1 | contig 11783 bp, 10 predicted proteins | sample 811151 | NCBI WGS metagenome assembly MDTA01 (sample SAMN05326648, study PRJNA326480) | marine metagenome | isolation source: seawater | place: Indian Ocean: South | collected 2010 | reverse complement strand
CACCTTAGCCGCATCAGCCCCCACGGCCTTTTGCCAGGCCAGCACCACCGAAGCGAACGCTTCATTGACTTCAAAGACGTCGTTGTCGTCGATGCTCAGGCCGGTTTGATCCAAAACTTTGTTGGTCGCAGGGATCGGCCCCTTCAACATCGTGACCGGATCGCAGCCAACCAGGGTTGTCGCGCGAATTTTTGCCCGGGGCTTAAGGCCATACTTCTCGACCCCGGCGGCGCTGGCAAGAATCACCACGGCTGCTCCGTCAGATACCTGCGAACTGGAACCTGCCGTGTGGATTTCCTGGCCGGGCACAGCCTGCAGCGCGCCAAGCGACGCCATATCAGTGGCCCGTAAACCCTCGTCCTTGGTTACCGTGTGCACATCGCCGGTGGGGTTGCCTTCTTTATCGAGTACTGGCGCTTCTACTGGCACGATTTCACGATCAAAGCGTCCCTCTTCCCAAGCAGCAATGGCCTTTTCTTGGCTAGACATACCAAAGGCATCGGTGTCCTGCCGGGTAATTTGATATTCCTCGGCAATCATCGCCGCGCCCTGAAACTGACTCGTGGGCTGGTAGTGCTGCATATAGCTCTCGCCCATGGGCACACCACCGGCCATATTGGAGCCTAGCGGTATGACCGACATCATCTCGACGCCGCAGGCCATAACAACATCTTCCATGCCGGATCCGATCATGGCCGCACCCATGGACGTCGCTTGCTGACTGGAGCCGCACTGGGAATCGACGGTCGTGGCCGCCACTTCCTCTGGGAAGCCCTGAGACAACCAAGCAATGCGGGCAATATTGAACGACTGCTGGTTCACCTGAGACACGCAGCCACCTATCACTTGGCCCACGTTGGCAGGGTCAAGACCCGCACGTTCTAGCGCCCCACGCTGCACCTTGCCCAGCAAATCTGCGGGCATCAGGCCAGCTAAGCCCTTGCCACGCTTACCAATTGGGCTGCGCGCCGCTTCGACAATGTAAATATCCTGCACCTTGGTTCTCTCCTCGTTGTTTTCTGCGTTTGTTGTATTTGTTCTGGGTTTTTCGAGATCAGGTCGTTAGACGACTGCCCAACAGCGCCCGAAAGTTATCTGTATAGAATTTTTGTTTGGCAAACTCGCTCACCCCGTCCATGGTTTTTTCGAACCGCGCAATCGGATCGTCGGTGCCTTCATGATGCGGATAATCCGAGGCGAACAGCAGCAGATCTTGCGCATGAGTGCTGAGCAACCAGCCAATATCCTCGCCGGCGAATGGTGTCACCTTAATATGCTTTTGCACGTATTCCGATGGCTGCATTTTGACTTGCGACAGATCCTGAAATCGGCGAAAGGCGCGAAAAGCCTGATCTAAATGCTTCATCCAAGACACGATCCACGAGGCGCCCAGTTCAACCACGGCAACGCGTAGCCCAGGAAAACGGTGAAACACACCGTCAAAAATCATCGCCGCCAGAAACAGCTCGGCATTGTATTGAATACCCATGTAAGCAATGGCGTCACGTGGTGCATCGCCCTCGGCATGCTCGGGCACACTGCCGCCATTGTTGTAAAACGATAAAGGCACCGGATCCCAGCCGCCATCGGTGCCGACATGAATGGTAATGGCCATGTCCGCGTCCTGAATCTTTGCCCATATAGGGTCAAAGTCGGGATGCGTAAATGCCTTGGCCCTGTCAGGCGCAATGGTGTCGATCATGACTACGGTAAAGTCTTGGGCGATGGCCGCATCCAGGTAGGTCATGGCCAACTCAGGCCCGTGTCGAAACGGAACATAGGCGGCCGGATGCATGCGGGCATCGGTGGCGCAAAAGCTAGCGAGCCCGCGATTGAGCGCCTGCACCGAACCAGCAAAAATTTCAAGGTCTCGCGCACCCTGCACCTGATCAAAGGCAGCCGTGGGAAACACGATATGCGCATTAAAACCCAGCAAGTCATTCACCCGAACCCGCTCGTCCCGGTCCCAAGCACCCAGGCCCTGAAAGCCCTTGTGCTTCATCGCCATAAAGGATGCTTCGATTTCTGCCGCTAAATCTGGGTTTTGCTGACGCTTGGCAAAGCCTGACAGCGCCTGCTCAGCTTTCTCAATCGCCGCGGGTTTGCTTTGCCCAAAGGGCGTTAGATGCGGTCGTAACTTGGCATCGGCAAACTCTGCCAACCAAGTCGGTGGCTCCATCATGTGCGTATCGGCGTCGTAAATATCAGCGCGGTGGGCGTAGACCATGGCGACTTTCCTCTCCTAACCGGGCATGTATATCAACACAGGTAACTGTTATGTGCCAATGCCGCCAGATCAGCGAGTCGACCAGACTTTGACGCAGCGTTCTGCTACCTTTTTTGTCAGAAAAAGAACACGGGGAGTAAAACTATGAGCGCATCAAACACACGAGTCGGCGAGTTCCGCAGGCCGCGACAGATGCTGGGTGATCAAGAATACGACGGTCACCTGTCAATTCATGACGACAAGATGGCTGAGGATCTCGGCTTTGCGGGCGCCCCCATCGAAGGCCCCACCCACTTCAGCCAATTCGTGCCGATGCTGCACGAAGTTTTTGGCGATGCATGGTTTGAGCGCGGCTGCATCAGCGCCCACTACCAAACCATGGTGGTAGAAGGCGAAGAAGTGCGCGCGATGGTGGAGCAGGTCGAAGAGTCAAGCGTTACTCGCATCAACGCCGAAAAACGCGATGGCACGCCAGTCTTAACCGGCACAGCCTCCCTCGGCCCAGAATACGGCGAGACCGAGCTAGACATGCGCCGCGCCAAACTGCGCCCGGCAGAACAGCTGGTTATTCTCAGCGGACTCAGCGTTGGTCAGATGGGTGCAGGCAACCCGGAATATGCGCAAATGGCCTTGGATCAAAACATGGGCGCCATGTACCCCTTCAGCCTTGCGCAGAAACTTCAAAAGATCACCGAAAACCACCCTTACTACACCGATGACAACCCCTGGGGGCGAGCAGTAATTCCACTGGAGATGATCAGCGTGCTCACCCAGTACACCAGCGGGCAATCTGGTTTTCGCTCCAAGGGCCCGGCCATTGGTCTGTTTGCTGCGCAAGAAATTAAAATGATTAACGGGCCGCTATTCGTGGATCAGCCTTACAAGCTTGAACGCGAGATCATTGCGCTCAGTGAAAGTCGGCGCACCGAATCGAACTGGATCATGACCCGCGTGATTGACGCAGAAACCGACAAACTCTGCGCAGAGGTTATTTTGAATTCAGCAACGCTCAAAGACAGCTACGCCAACTACGAGGCGGATGCCAAAGCCTTGGGCAAGGATCTAAGCGCGTAGCGACCCCCTCAACAACAATAACGCGCAAGGAAGTTAGATGGGCAGAAAAATCCTCTTCATCACCACGGATCAGATGCGCTATGACGCGCTAGGCTGCAACGGCGGCAACGTGGCGCGCACACCAGCCATTGATGCGCTGGCTGCCAACGGCATTAACTACCGCCGCGCCCATAACCAAAACGTAATCTGCATGCCCGCTCGGGCCACCATCATGACCGGCCAGCATGTGGCCAGCCACGGCGTGTGGATGAACGGTGTCAGCCTGCCTGAAGACACCCCCACCATTGCCCATTGGCTGCAGCAGCATGACTATCGCACCGCGATTCTAGGCAAGGCACATTTCGAGCCCTGGCTGGGTTCCGGGAAGGACTTTTACGAAAACCGTATGGCAGCCATGGGCGAAACCGGCCCGCACCGCGGTTTTGAGCATATGGAGTTGGCAAACCACTTTGGTATGCGGCACTCCCACTACGATTTGTGGCTGGCCGAGAATCATCCAGACATCGACGCGCGCCGCTACCGAGCTGTCACCGACAAAGGTCAGCAAAATATGGCCGCCAACGGCGATACCGGCGCCGTGCAAGTGTGGCCAACCGATATTCCCAAGGAGCTTTACCACACCGACTGGGTTGCTCAGCGCACCATGGCCTGGCTGGACACTTTGTCTGACGATGAAGATTGGTTTGTGTGGATGAGCTTTCCCGATCCTCACCACCCTTGGGATCCGCCCGCGTCAGAAAAGCAGCGTTTGAACTGGCGCGATGTGCCGCTGCCCGCGCTTTACCCTGGCAGCGCTGAGAAAGCCGCCGACATGCTCAAGGACAAACCCAAGCATTGGCTCGGCTACTTTGATGGCAGTCTGTGGGCCAACCTAGAATCGCCACGGGGCTTCAAGCCCTGCGACATGACCGCGGATCAAATCCGCGAGATCAACGCCTATACACATATCGAAAACGAACTCATCGACGAGGCCTGCGGAGGGGTCTTCGACTATTTGCGCACACGCGGCTGGGATGCCCAGACCGATATCGTCTTCACCACCGATCACGGCGAACTGCAGGGCGATTACGGCCTGCTGTTCAAAGGCGCATACCATGTGGATTCGCTGATGCGTCTGCCACTAATCTGGCGACCCGCGCCCGATGCCAACATTGCAGCGGCGGAGGTCAGTGCACCGGTCGGCCATGTGGATCTGGCGCAAACCTTTTGCCAAATTGCGAGCATCCCAGAACCGGAATGGGTCGAAGGTGCGCCCCTGCCAGTTTCGGAGACTCAGGCTCAAACTCAACAGCGCGAACGTGTGCTTACAGAATGGGAAAGCGAGCACGGTCCGGTGAGCCTCAATCTGCAGAGCATCTACAGCGATAAATGGGTGTGCACCCGCTACGGCAAAAGCTCGCTGTACGAAGGCACAGAGGGTGAGCTGTATAACCTCGCCGAAGACCCCGGCTCGCTGGTAAACCGCTGGGATGACCCCGCCTTTCAGGCGCTAAAGGCAGATTTAATTACCGATCTCGACGACAGTCTACCCGCTGCTCGAGAGCCTCGGCTGCCGCGACTGGCGCCGGTATAAGCCAACTGGGATGTTCTGCAGATGAACCAAACCCTGACCTCAGCGCCCGTGGAATACATGCAGCGCATGCGCGATTACTATTTGGCGCTTGGCTACAACAACCCGTACCAGTGGGCATACCATGAATCCGTGCCCTTCCACGCCCTGAAAAAGTCGGTGACCCAGAGCCGCATCGGGCTTGTGACCACGGCTGCGCCCTTGAAGTCCGGCGCCGGGGATCAAGGCCCGGGAGCACCGTATAACGCTGCAGCCAAGTTCTATAAGGTCTATACCGGTAATGCCACGCGCGATGACTTCCTCGGCATTTCCCATGTCAGCTATGACCGTGACTACACCACCGCTGATGACATTGGCAGCTACTTTCCACTCAAAGCACTGCGCAGCGCGAAGGCCGATGGACATGTCGGTAAACTATCACCGCGCTTCTACGGCCTACCCACCAACCGCAGCCAAGCCACCACCCTGAAACAAGACTGCGCCGACCTGCTGGCTATGCTGCAAGAGGACGAAGTCGATTTAGCGATACTGGTCGCCAACTGACCCGTGTGTCACCAGTCGGTCAGTTTGGCCGCACGATACTTGGAGGCTCACGGTATACCCACTGTGGTCATGGGCTGCGCCAAAGACATTGTCGAACACTGCGGTGTACCCCGCTTCGTGTTCAGCGATTTTCCGCTGGGCAATGCCGCGGGCAAACCACACGACATCGAATCCCAGCGGCAAACGCTGATGCTCGCACTCGACGCGTTAGATAAAGCAAGTGCACCGCGCACCACGCTGACATCGCCTCAGCAGTGGTCACCAGACACGCAGTGGAAGACGAACTTCTACAGCATCGCCAAACTATCCGACGAGGAGTTAGCTCAGCGGCGGGCCGAATTCGACAAGATCAAGGCGGTGGGCAAGGAAGTTAGGGATCAGGCGGAGGGCTAACGCCGCCACTCATACCTGATGTCCGCCAAGTCGCTCTTCAACTGGGCTCATGGATTTCGGTCAAAGCTGTCGAATCCTCGTGCGGTTTCGACGAAACCTTGAAACAAATAAAATTGTTGCGCGCCGGTGTTGCGTTTAAACGTGTACAAGGTCAGCCCTTGAGGGCTGCGCGATTTCGCGTCGTCTAGCAGTTTTTTGCCAATAAGCGCTCGCTGATAATCGACGTGCACGAACAGATGATCTAGCGCGTCGCCTGACAGCGTCAGCAACCCCACAATTTGGCTAGTAGGCACATCTATCGACACCCGCGATAGGGCGGTATCAAAATGTTGAGAGTAATTCAGTTGCTCGCTCAGCTCGCCCCAGCGGTCATGTTACTGTATTCCCAATTCACGCTGAAAGGAAAGCCGCCACATTTTAGCGGTCTCAAGGCCAAATTCACGGCAATAGTCGATCGTTTTTAGGTTCTAGCGGTGCATTGTTGTTGTCCACTCGGCGCAAACAAAAGGGCATTCTTTCGCTCACTTTCTGCCAGTTCGATCAACAGCTGAGCGACCATCAATGCTCTTCCTGCGAAACAGGCGCGATCTGCAAAAAAAGCTCGACCACTGCACAAACCTGTACCATTTCAGGTTAACGTTTCGTCCGGAGAGGGAGGGGTGCTGTATGAGCCTTGTGACTTGGTCCTGGATTTTCTTGTTTGGCTACATGAGTTTGATGGTTGGCATTGGGATTTATGCCCAACGCCAAATCAAGCATGCGGATGATTTTGCAACGGCCCGCGGTGCTTACGGACCGTTTTTTCTCGCCCTGGCCTTTGCGGCGTCCACCGCCAGCGGTGCGACCTTTTTGGGTAGCCCGGCCATGTCCTATGAGTGGGGCCTTTCTACCCTTTGGATGCATTTTTTGTATCCGGTTGGGGTCTATGTCGGCATTTTAATTTCCATGCACCTGGTTGCCACTTCTGGCAACCGCTTTGGCAACCGCTCTATTCCCGAGTACCTGGGCGATCGGTATCAGTCTGACACCATGCGGCTGATGGTCTCACTGATTTCCCTCGTCTTGTTCTTTTACCTGGCGGGCCAACTGGTGTCGGGTATTGTGATGTTTGAAATCATGCTCGGCCTTGACTCTGCGTGGGCCCTTGGCATAACCACCCTTATTCTGCTGATCTATGTGGTGCTGGGCGGTGCTCACGCTGACATCCTCACGGACGGCGTTCAGGGTTTCATGATGCTGTTGCTGGCGGTCTTGGTCATTGTGCTCACCGCTTTTGGTTGGGGTATCGAAGGCGGGTTTTCCGGCCTGGTCGATAATTTGGCGGCCCAGGACGAGGACTTGGTCTCTGCGACCAACCCCAACACGCCGCTTTTTCATTCCTGGTGGTCAATCTTCGTGATCGCCTTCGCGCATATGCCCTTGGGTCTGCTGCCGCACCTTGGCAACAAGCTGTGGGCATTGGATTCAGGCAGTTCGCGGCTACAGTTCGTTAAGCTGGCAGCAGTCTTTGGTCTAACCCTAGGCTTACTGGGCCTTGGCGGTCTGCTCGCTCGCGTCTATTTTGGCGATGCTCTGTATGCATCCGGTGCCAACCCAAACCAAGCCCTGCCCTTACTGTTTATCGAACTTTTTCCCACCTGGCTTGCTGCGCTGATTGGCGTCGGCGTGCTTTCTGCGGTCATGAGTACAGCCGACGGCTTGGTGGTCTCTTCGTCGCAGATCATAGCTAACGATCTGTATCGGCGAACGCTGGCACCGAAGCTGCACCCAGATCTACCCCAAGAGCAGCTAGACCGACGAGTGCTATTGATTAGCCGCTGGTCGACGGTAGCCGTGCTGTTAATTTGTATGGTCATGGCCTGGTCGCTGATGGATGTGAACGTGTCCCTGGTGGTTTGGATTGGCGTTGGCGGCATGATGGCGGCCTTCGCTGGACCACTGGTGCTTGGGGCGCTGTGGTCTGGGGTGACGCTGAAAGGCGCCTACGCGGGCCTGCTTAGTGGATTCGGTGTGTTCATCGTACTGCACTCGCAGATCTTGGAGCCGGCTTGGTTTACTGGCGTAGGTCTGGAGGGTGCTTTCACCTGGCTGCGCGGCGAAGGTCCAAACCCTTACTCCTGCGCGGTCATGGGCGAGATCGTCTCGATAATTGCCACGGTCGTCGTATCGAAGCTGACCCAGCCCCTGGATTCTGCTCACTTGAATGAGCTGTTTAGCACCAGTGAAACAGTTGCATAGCTAAATCCGTCCAACCCAACAACCAGGAGCGGTGCATTGACGTCTCAGCCATCGAAAAAGCGCTCACACAAAAGAACGATTGTGCAACGGCTCGTATTTACTGCCGCGCTGATCTTGCTGTCGGCTCATCGCGCCCTCGCCCACGGCCCCGCCAGCGGCGAGTCCAATCCTGAGCGGCATATTGAATTTCCCGACACAGCCGATTACCAAACCTTGGTGCTCGATCTGCATACGCACAGCGTCTTTTCAGACGGCCACGTGTGGCCAACGGTCAGAGTCTCGGAAGCGCTGCGTGATGGCCTTCACGGTATGGCCATTACGGAACATTTGGAGTTTCAGCCTCACCTCGCGGACATCCCAAACCCTGACCGAAATCGCGCCTTTGAAGAAGCCCGTCGAGCCGCCAGCGGTCATCCTCTGATCGTCATACCCGGCGTTGAAATCACCCGGGTTGGTGCCCCGGGACACATCAATGCGGTTTTCGTGCAAGATGCCAACCCCTTAGTGAAACTCGCAACCGCTGAAGATGACCTGCCAACGGCGGAATTCGAAACACGCGAGGAGGCGGTCGCCTTTACCGCCGAACAAAGCAATATGTTCAACGGTGCCCACTCGGTGGAAGTAGACGGGCGCACCGTATGGCGCCCCTACCCAGACGCGGAAACCTACGACGTCATCCGCAATTTCGGACACGCCAGCACCAAGGACCCCAAGGCGGTGCTGCAGGCCGCCAATGAGCAAGGTGCCTTTGTTTTCTGGAACCACCCCAGCTTTGAGCGCCCAGATTCACCCATGAATTCGTTTCACCTTGACGCAACCGCCGAAGGCCTGCTTCACGGCGTTGAAATCGCAAACGGTGACGCCTACTACCCCAACGCCCATCGGCTGGCGATGAAACATGACCTCGCCTTAATCGGAGTGTCCGACGTCCACGAGCTGATCGCTTGGGATTATAGACCCGACGCAGAACATAACCCTGGCCATCGCCCGGTAACCCTAGTGCTAGCCACAAAAAGCTCCGCCGAAGGCATGAAAGAAGCCCTGTTCGCCCGCCGCACCATCGTCTGGTGGAAAGATGTGCTGATTGGACGGCAGCCCCAACTTGACGCCCTGCTCAAGGCATCGCTGAGCATCGAGTCGGTTGAGAGGACGCCTTGGGCGATCCGAGTGAACATTCGCAACGTGTCAGATGCGCCATTTAAGCTGGTAGAGCGATCTGGTGCGCCGCTTACCGGTCAAACTGGGTTAATTGAGATTGCCGCAAATGCGGTCACGGGCATTACCATGAGCGGCACAAACCTCTCTGCACCAGTTACTCTGACTTTTGATGTGCTAAATGCTTTAACCGCGCCAGAGACACCGGCGCGCATCACGCTTACGCATCAATAGTGTTGCAAAGCTCCGCGTACACCCTATGACTCAGCTTGACCACATCATGTATGCCTGCCCGGATCTACAGGCAGGCATCGACGAGATTTACGCCCTCACCGGGGTAATGCCTGTCCTGGGCGGCTCTCATCCCGGGGTTGGGACCCGTAATGCCCTGCTGTCTCTGGACAACCACCAGTATCTCGAGATTATCGCGCCTGACCCGGCGCAAGACCTTGAGGGCACTACGGGACAATTGCTGCTGGATCATGGCGGCACCGGCATTCGCAGCTGGGCCATCGCCTGTGATTCATTGACACACGTGCAAACTTTGGCAGCTGCACGAAATATAGGCGCCCGTGATATCGTCGACATGAGTCGTACCACCCCCGATGGCATCAGGCTCGCTTGGCAGCTGTTATTCTTGACCGACCCGCATATGCCTTTTTTTATCGACTGGCTGCAATCGCCGCATCCGGCGCTTTCGACACCCACCGGTTGCCAACTAAGCACCTTTCACGTTAGCGCCTCTGACACGAATGACTCTCACATCAATGCGACGGGGCCGAAAACCTATCAGGATTTTCTGTCCGATCTCTCGCTGTCGATGCCCGTAACAGAGGGTGAAAACGCCTTCACCGCCGAGCTTGAAACGCCGAAGGGGCCCGTCCTGCTTAACACCTGGTAGCTCGGTGACAGCCCTCGCTTGATGTATGATGCGTTCGCAAAGATCGAGGTCAATTACAGAGTGTCGTTGGCCTGCCGAGCCGAAATTTTGGAGAGCATTATGACCCAGCAAACCCCTGTACTCGTCGGTGTGAGCCATCTTGAGCAGCGCTTTACCGATTTTGACAGCGCCAAAGAACCTATCGAGCTGATGATCGAGGCGGTCAAACAAGCAGCCCAGGACGCGGGCTCCAGTGCGCTGCTGGAAGCTTCCTCAGTACGGGTGATCAAGGGCCTCTGGCCCTACCAAGATCCGGCTCGCGCGGTGGCTGAGGCCATTGGTTGTGCCAACGCCGAATCGGTTATGTCGCCTTTCGGAGGCAATTTCGTGCAGGCTGTGCTGAATCAAAGCGCTCTGGACATCCAGTCAGGCCAGCACGACATCATTGTTTTGACCGGCGCAGAGTGCGGCAACACCCAAGCCAAGGCCGCCAAGGCGGGTCACGATCTGGGTTGGGCAGAGCTGCCCGGCACACCAGACAGACTGATCGGTGTGGACAAAGACATGCGTCACGACGCTGAAATTGCAATACGGCTGGGACGACCCATTCAGATTTACCCCATCATGGAAGTGGCCCTACGCCATGCGGCGGGTCGATCGGTTGGAGCACATCTTGATCACATCTCGAATATTTGGGCGGGCTTCAGCAGCGTCGCAGCAGAAAACCCCAACGCATGGATACGTGAGGCAAAAAGCCCTGAAGAAATTCGCACCATTTCTGATGCCAACCGACCGGTATCCTTTCCATACCCGAAATTGATGAACTCCAATAACGGCGTCGATCAGGCGGCGGCGCTGATTTTAGTTTCTGAGGAAAAAGCCAAGGCCCTCGGCCTTGCGCGAGAAAAATGGATTTATCCCTGGGCGGGCACTGACGCGCAAGATCATTACTACTTTTCCAATCGCGACAACTTTCACAGCTCACCCGCCATTCGCTTTGCTGGAGGCAAGTGTTTGGAGCTATGCGGTATGACCGCCGACGATATCGACATGGTCGATGTCTACAGCTGCTTTCCTAGCGCCGTTCAGATCGCTTGCCAAGAACTGGGCATTGATACCAACCGCCAACTGACCGTTACGGGTGGGCTGACGTTTGCCGGCGGCCCGCTCAACAATTACGTCATGCACTCCATCACGCGCATGGCTCAACTGCTGCGCGAAAATCCGGGCAGACGGGGCATGATCACCGCAAACGGCGGCTACATTACCAAGCATGCCTTTGGCATTTACTCCGGCGAAGCACCCGAAAAACCCTTCCAGCACGCCAACCTGCAGGATCAAGTCGACGCCACGCTTAAGCGCGAGGTCGTAATTGGTCACGAGGGCAAGGGTGAGGTAGAGGGCTACAGCGTAATGTATGGACCCGAGGGCGTAACTAAGGCTTTCGTTGCTGCTCGACTGGATGACGGTCGTCGTGCTTGGGGTATCTCGCAGGACGAAGCGTTACTGAAAAACATGACAGAAGAAGAATACTGCGGCCGACAGGTCAGCCTAGCCGATCATGTGGCGACATTTTAGGCAATGACCGAGGCGAAAAACTCAGCCTCCCTTCAGGGTTACCCCGCAGGACTGGGGCGTCGGCTGGGTGCCATGCTCTATGACACTCTGCTGATTCTAGCCCTGTTTTTTTTGACGGGGTTTAT
>MDTA01163240.1_pt1 | contig 11784 bp, 11 predicted proteins | sample 811151 | NCBI WGS metagenome assembly MDTA01 (sample SAMN05326648, study PRJNA326480) | marine metagenome | isolation source: seawater | place: Indian Ocean: South | collected 2010 | reverse complement strand
GTTTGGCTAGATAGAAGAGTTTGGGCTTTTGTCCAAAAAAGACAAGGACCTAATGTTGTTGGTCCATTTGGATTACTACAATCTTTAGCTGATGCATTAAAATATACCTTTAAAGAAATTATAATTCCAGCAAGTTCTAACAAAATAATTTTTATTTTAGCACCGATAATAACTATGACATTAGCATTAGTTTCTTGGGCAGTTATTCCATTTGGAATAGACCAAGTATTAGCAGACATCAATGTGGGAATTTTATATTTATTCGCAGTTTCCTCCTTAGGAGTTTATGGAATAATTATGGGTGGATGGGCCTCGAATTCAAAATATCCTTTTTTAGGTTCAATTAGATCTGCTGCTCAAATGGTTTCATATGAGGTATCAATTGGTATAATAATTATTAATGTTTTACTTTGTGTAGGTTCATTAAATTTAAATGATATTATTTTAGCTCAAGAAAAAACTTGGTTTATTATTCCTTTGTTTCCCATGTTTGTAATATTTTTTATTTCATCATTAGCTGAAACTAATAGACCTCCATTTGATTTGCCTGAGGCAGAGGCTGAATTGGTAGCTGGATATCAAACAGAATATTCTGGAATGATGTATGCAATGTTTTGGTTAGGCGAATATGCAAATATTTTATTGATGTGTGCGCTAGGTTCTATTTTATTTTTAGGAGGCTGGCTATCACCAATTGAAATATATCCTTTCAATTTGATACCAGGTGCAGTTTGGTTAATTTTAAAAATTTTATTACTATTTTTTCTTTTTGCCTTGGTTAAAGCAATTGTTCCAAGGTATAGATATGATCAGTTAATGAGATTAGGATGGAAAATATTTTTACCTTTTTCTTTAATATATGTTGTTCTCACAGCTAGCTATCTTTTTTATTTTAACCTATTACCTCAAATTTAAATGAAAATTACAAGATTTTTTAAAACTGTATTTATGGTAGACTTTATTAGTGGATTATTTATTGCTTTAAAAGAATTTTTCAAATCTAAAAAAACTATAAATTATCCTTTTGAAAAAGGAAAAATTAGTCCACGTTATAGAGGTGAACACGCCCTAAGAAGATATCCAAATGGTGAAGAGAGATGTATTGCTTGCAAACTATGTGAAGCAGTATGCCCGGCTCAAGCAATAACAATCGAGTCATTTGAAAGAGATGATGGTAGCAGAAAGACTACACGTTATGATATTGATATGATGAAATGTATATACTGTGGACTATGTGAGGAGTCATGTCCTGTAGATGCAATAGTTCAGGGTCCTAACTTTGAATTTTCAACAGAAACTAGGGAAGAGCTTTATTATACTAAGGAAAAATTACTCGAAAATGGTGATAGGTGGGAAAATATTTTAGCAGCAAATATTAAGGCAGATAATCCTTATAGATGATTTTATGGTAGCTCACGCTATATTTTTTTATACATTTTCAATTATTGCAGTTATTTCTGCAATTATGGTCACAGCCTCAAAAAATACAGTTCATTCAGTTTTTTTTCTTATTCTAGATTTTATTAGTATTTCTTGTCTATTCATAATGATTGGAGCTGAATTTTTAGGAATGATCATGCTAATTGTATATGTAGGTGCTGTTGCTGTTCTTTTTTTGTTTGTTGTTATGATGTTAAATGTTGCACAACAAAAAAATCAATGGTTTCTTTCAAAATCAAGTTCAAGTCACATACCAATAGGATTGATAATTAGTGCTATTATTTTTTTTGAATTAATAATTGTTGTTGGTGGGTGGAAATATAAGCCAGAATTATTAAGTTTTGATAAAATAGCCCCCGATACCGATATAACAAATACGCATTTGTTAGGACAAGTTTTATATACTGATTATATTCATATTTTCCAAATTAGTGGAATGATATTGTTGATAGCAATGATAGGAGCGATAGTCCTTACATTTAGACAACGAGAAGGTGTAAAAAAACAAAGTTATATAAAACAAATTTCTAGAGAAAGATCTGAAAGTGTTGAAGTGTTAGATGTTGTTTCAAAAAAAGGAGTTAAAATCGATGACTGAGATAGGATTAGGACATTATCTAACTTTAGGGTCTGTGATTTTTACAATTGGTGTCATTGGAATTTTTTTGAATAGAAAAAATATTATTGTAATTTTAATGAGTATAGAATTAATTCTTTTAGCTGTTAATATTAATTTAGTTTCATTTTCAATTTATTTAAACGACTTATCAGGTCAAGTTTTTACATTATTTATTTTAACTGTAGCAGCAGCTGAGGCTGCTATTGGTTTAGCTATTATTGTGGTTTATTACAGAAATTCTGGAACTATTCGTGTAGAGGAAATTAATAAATTGAAAGGATAAAATGGAATTATCAATTATTGCATTACCTCTTATAGCTTCAATTATAGTAGGATTTTTTGGAAATTTAATTGGTCATAGAAATTCTGAAATTGTTACAAGTTTATTAGTAACAATTTCAGCTATATTATCTTCAATAGTTTTATATGAGGTTATAGTTAATCAATATCAAGATAATATAGTTATAGCTACTTGGATAAATTCTGGATCCCTTGAAGTAAATTGGTCGATGAAAATAGATTCTTTATCGGCAATAATGTTAGTAGTTGTAACCTTTATTTCATCTTTAGTTCACATATATTCTATTGGTTATATGTCACATGATCCGCATAAACCTAGGTTTATGGCTTATCTATCTTTATTTACTTTTGCAATGTTGATGTTGGTGACTTCAGATAATTTTATTCAATTGTTTTTTGGTTGGGAAGGAGTTGGTCTTTGTTCTTATTTTTTAATAGGTTTTTGGTTTAAAAAAGAGACTGCAAATAAAGCTGCTATAAAAGCTTTTTTAGTAAATAGAGTAGGAGATTTTGGTTTTGCACTTGGTATTTTCTTGATTTTTTATTTATTTGGAACAGTTAATTACTCGGAAGTTTTTGACTCAATACCAAGTATAATAAATAAAAATCTTATATTTTTAGGTATAAAAATAAATGCAGTAGATCTTATTTGTTTACTCTTGTTTATTGGTGCTATGGGTAAATCAGCACAAATTTTACTTCACACTTGGCTCCCAGATGCTATGGAAGGACCCACTCCAGTTTCAGCATTAATTCATGCCGCAACAATGGTTACTGCTGGTGTTTTTTTAGTTGTCAGATGTTCACCTATTTATGAATACTCTGAATTAGTACTTAACATAATTACAATTGTGGGCATGAGTACTGCATTTTTTGCTGCAACTGTAGCTCTAGTTCAAAATGATATAAAAAAAATTATTGCCTACTCGACCTGTAGCCAATTAGGATATATGTTTTTTGCTGCAGGCGTGGGTGCTTACAATGTTGCAATGTTTCATTTATTTACACATGCATTTTTTAAGGCTCTTCTATTTTTAGGATCAGGTTCAATTATTCACGCATTTAAAGATGAACAAAACATTAATAATATGGGCGCTGTTTGGAAAAAATTACCTTACACTTATAGTTTAATGATTATAGGAACATTGGCTTTAACTGGTTTTCCTTTTTTATCAGGTTTTTATTCTAAGGATGCGATTATAGAATTTGCTTATTTAAGAGGAAGTACTCCAGGATATTATGCTGCGGGAATTGGTATTTTAACTGCTGTACTTACATCAATTTATTCTTGGAGATTAATTTTTAAAACTTTTCATGGAGAATATAAAAATAAAGAAATTAAAATTGAGGAAACTCACGAGTCTCCTTTAGTAATGTTAATACCTTTGATATTATTATCTATAGGAGCAATTTTTGCAGGAATTACTTTTAAAGAATTATTTATTGGCCACAATGCAGAAAATAATTTTTGGCAGGATTCAATCTTTTTTTTAAAGCCTTTGAACACTGATCATCCACCTTTTTGGTTTTTAATTTTGACTCCAGTATTAGTTATTTTATCTATTCCACTTACTTATTATTTATTTGTTAAAAACCAAAATTTTACTGATACGGTAGTTCAGGTCAACAAACCATTATATGATTTTTTATTAAACAAATGGTATTTTGATGAACTTTATGATGCCATTTTCGTAAAACCTTCCAAAAAATTTGGATTATTTTTATGGAAAATTTTTGATATAAAAATAATTGATGGTTTAGGCCCTGATGGTATCTCTACATTGATTAAAAAATGCGCTTTAAAAGCTAATAAATTTCAAAGTGGATTTATTTATCAATATGCATTTGTTATGCTTCTTGGTTTTTCTGCTTTACTAACTTTTTTAATTGTAAAATAATGAATTTTCCAATTCTATCCTCTTTAATTTTACTTCCTTCCATTGGAGCTTTATTTTTATTTTTTACCAGAAGTAAAAAGGAAAATAATATAACTATCAAATACGTAGCCTTATTTACTTCTCTTGTTAATTTTTTTTTATCAATTTACTTGTGGATATTATATGATCAGACAACCTCTGATTTTCAGTTTGTCGAAGAACGAATTTGGATAGAAGGATTAATTAATTATAAAATCGGTATAGATGGTATTTCAATTTTATTTATTATTTTAACAACATTTATCACACCTCTCTGTATTATCTCAGTTAATGATTCTATTAAAAATAGATTAAATGAATTTTTGATTGCAATTTTAATTATGGAATCTTTCATGATAGGTGTTTTTTGCTCTCTAGACCTTGTAGTTTTTTATTTGTTTTTTGAGGCTGGACTAATACCAATGTTCTTAATTATTGGTATTTGGGGTGGCCCTAGAAGAGTTTACTCTGCATTTAAATTTTTTTTATATACCTTATTGGGTTCGGTTCTAATGTTAGTCGCTATAATATCAATATATTGGATATCTGGAACTACAGATGTAGTAAAACTTTATGAATTAGGCATAGACACCAAATATCAAAATCTATTATGGCTAGCTTTCTTTAGTTCATTTGCTGTAAAAACACCAATGTGGCCAGTTCATACATGGTTGCCTGACGCTCATGTAGAGGCTCCCACAGCTGGATCTGTTTTGTTAGCAGCAATTTTACTTAAAATGGCTGGTTATGGTTTTATAAGATTTTCCTTAGGCTTGTTTCCTAATGCATCAGAATTTTTTACACCTTTAATTTATACGTTAAGTTTAATTGCTATTATTTTTACATCTTTTATTGCTTTAATGCAGGAAGATATGAAAAAATTAATTGCATATTCTTCTGTTGCTCATATGGGTTATGTTACATTAGGAATTTTTACAATTAACCAGCAAGGAATAGAAGGAAGCATCATTCAAATGTTAAGTCACGGACTTGTTTCAGCAGCACTATTTTTATGTGTTGGAGTAGTTTATGACAGAATGCATTCAAGATTAATAAGCACATATGGTGGAATTGTAAGTATAGTTCCCAAATATTCGGTTTTATTTATGATATTTACTTTAGCAGCTTTAGGCTTGCCCGGAACAAGCGGTTTTGTTGGAGAATTTTTAATTTTGATGGGTGCATTTAAAGAAAATTTTTTAGTTGCTGTAATCGCAAGTTTTGGGGTGATATTAGGTGCCGCATACATGCTTTGGCTATATAAAAGAGTTATTTTTGGCAAATTGATTAATTCTGAATTAAAAAAAATGTTTGATCTTAATAAATCAGAAATGGTTATCTTAACATGCCTAGCTTTACCAACATTATTTTTTGGATTTTATCCTGATCCATTAATAAATACTATTGAGGTATCTATTAATGATCTTATTGAAATGTATAATTCCTCAAATATAGTGAGTAAATCATAATGGAAAATCTTCAACTTGTATTTCCTGAAATTTTTCTCTCACTTTCAATAATGTTTTTATTAATTTTAGGTGTTTTTAAAAAAGATAGTTCAAGATTAATTCAAAATATTTCATTAATAATTTTACTTATTACTGCAGTAATTACATTCAATGAAACACTTGGTGTTAATCAGACAATATTATTCAATGATAGTGTAATAATCGATTATTTATCATCTTTTATGAAAATAATTACTTTGCTTGCTGCTTTCTTAGTTTTAGTTATTTCCTCAAACTATTTGAGAATTTTAAATCTTTTTAATATTGAGTATCCAATTTTGATTTTGAGTTCAGTGCTAGGAATGATGATTATGATAAGTTCTAATGATTTAATCGTCTTTTATATGGGTTTAGAACTCCAATCTTTAACCTTATATGTATTAGCTACATTTAATAGAGACCAAATTAAATCTTCAGAAGCAGGATTAAAATATTTCGTTTTAAGTGCATTGTCATCTGGTCTATTATTGTATGGCTGTTCATTGATTTATGGTTTTACTGGATCAACAAATTTTGATGTAATAGCCACACAATTAAATGCAAATGAATATGCACTAACATTTGGAATTGTTTTTGTTTTAGTTGGATTAGCATTTAAAATTTCAGCAGTTCCATTTCATATGTGGGCTCCAGATGTTTATGAAGGGTCACCCACTTCAGTGACATTATTTTTTACGCTGGTACCGAAAATAGCTGCTTTAACAGTTTTCATTAGATTTTTATATGTCCCTTTTATAAATCTTATTGACCAATGGCAAATAATTTTGATTTTTTTATCTATTGCTTCAATGCTTTTTGGTGCAATCGCAGCAATCGGTCAAACAAATCTAAAAAGACTAGTTGCATATAGCTCAATTAGTCACATAGGCTATGCTTTAGCAGGTTTAGCTACTGGATCTAATGAGGGAATTCAAAGTTCAGTTATCTATATTACAATTTATATTGTAATGAATTTAGGGCTTTTTTCTTGTCTGCTAATGTTTAAACGAAATAATCAATACTATGAAAGTTTAGAAGATTTATCTGGATTATCAAAAAACCATCCACTTTTAGCTTTGTCATTATTAGTAATTTTATTTTCATTAGCTGGAATTCCACCTTTAGCGGGTTTTTTCGCAAAATTTTATGTTTTCAAATCTGTAATAGAACAATCCATGTATTTTTTAGCCATTGTTGGCTTACTATCTACGGTCGTTGCAGCCTTTTATTATTTAAGAATTATAAAAATTATTTATTTTGATGAGATTATAGAAAAGTATGATAGCGACCATAGTTTTTGGCTAAAATTTTCACTTATATTTTCAACTATACTGATATTAACATATTTTATATTTCCTGGACAATTAATAGATAGTGTTTCGAAAATAAATATTATTTAATGAAATTTAAGATTTTCAGATTTAAAAAAGTAAAAAGTACAAATAATACAGCAATTAGAATTATCAAAAAAAATAATCAAGATTATGGAATGGTCATTGCTGAAACGCAAAGTTCAGGAAAAGGTCAATATGGAAGAAAATGGATTTCTTATAAAGGAAACTTGTTTGTAAGTTTTTTTTATAATTTACAAAATTTTAGTTTTTCAATGACACAATTAACAAAAATAAATTGTTTACTAGTTAAAAAATTAATTTCAAATCATTGTAAAAAAAAAATTATTTTTAAAAAACCTAATGATTTGTTAATTGATAAAAAAAAGATTAGTGGAATTCTTCAGGAAATAGTGAATAAATCTTATAAAAGATATATGATAGTAGGTATAGGTGTTAACTTGATTAAAAATCCAAATATCAAAGGTTACGCAACAAGTAAACTTTCTGATTATGTTAAAAAAACTATATCAAAAAAAAATATTGAATTAGAACTTAAAAAAATTTTTGAAAATAATTTAAAAAAATTTAATAAGGTTAAAAAAAAAAGATAGATTTATGTTTATTCTAGGAGATATCGGAAATTCAGAAACAAAAATTTTTTTAGTTAAAAAAAAAAAAATTTTGAAAAGGATAAGCTTTTCTTCAAAAAATTTAAGTAATTTACTTTTAAAAAAGAAATTTAATTTTTTGATCAAAGATTTTGATAAAGTAGAAAAAATTTTATTTTGCAGCGTTGTTCCAAAATCTTTTAATTTAATCAAAAAATTTTTAATAAATAAAACAAATATAAAATGTTATGAAATTAAAGATTTGAATTTAAAATCTTTAATTAATATTGATGTGAATTATTCTCAGGTTGGTTCAGATAGATTAACTAATGCAATAAGTTTGATTAATAAAAAGGATAATTTTATTATTTTAGATTTTGGAACTGCTACTACTTTTGATGTGGTAATAAAAAAAAATTACAAAGGTGGTGTAATAGCACCTGGAGTTGAAATATCATTAAAGACTTTGTCTGATAAAGCATCTTTGATTCCTAGAATTAATTTAAAAAAAATTAAAAAAGTACTTGGTATTGATACAATTTCAGCAGTAAGATCAGGTTTTTTTTGGGGTTATGCAGGTCTAATTGACAATATTATTAAATTGATTAATAAAGAAACTAGAAAATCTTTTAAAGTTGTTTTCACAGGAGGATTTTCAGATTTATTTATTAAATCAATAAAAATTAAAAAAACGCAAAATAAAGATATCACTATTAAAGGTCTTATTAAAATTTCTGAACTAATTAAATAAATGAAAGAAGAATTATTATTTTGTCCCCTTGGTGGCTCCGGTGAAATTGGAATGAATATGAACTTATTTGCTTATGGTCAACCTAATGATCATAAATGGATTATGGTTGATATAGGAGTTACATTCGCAGATGACACTATTCCAGGTATCGACCTAATTTATCCTGATCCTGGTTTTATTGTTGAAAAGAAAGACAAATTACTTGGTATTATTCTTACTCATGCCCATGAAGATCATATTGGCGCAATCGCACATTTATGGCCCAAATTAAGATGTAAAATTTATGCAACGCCTTTTACTGCTTTATTAATTAAAGAAAAATTTAAGGAAAAACAAATTGATATTACAAACGATTTAAAAATAGTTGAGTTGAATGGCAAAGTTTCTCTAGAAAGTTTTGAAATAGAATTCATAACTCTTACACATTCTATCTTAGAACCAAATGGTTTGAGAATTAAAACACCCGCAGGTATAATCCTACATACTGGAGACTGGAAGATTGATCCTAATCCCCTAATTGGTGGAGAAATTAATTCAAAAAGATTGAAAGAGATTGGTGAAGAAGGTGTTTTAGCTATGATTTGCGACTCAACTAATGTTTTTAGTGCTGGAAGATCTGGATCAGAATTAGATGTGAGAAAGAATCTTTTAAATATTATGGATCGACTAAAAAAAAGAATCATAGTTACATCATTCGCCTCAAATGTTGCCAGAATGCAGTCAGTTTTTTACTGTGCAGAAAAAACTGGGAGGCAAATCTCTTTAGTTGGAAGATCAATGCATAAGATCTATAAAGCAGCAAGAAAGTGTGGATACTTAAAAGATACGATAGATCCAATAGATCCCAGAGAGGCAAAAAATTTTTCAAGAGAAAAAATAGTATATTTATGTACAGGTAGTCAGGGTGAACCAATGGGTGCAATGATGAGAATAGCAAATTATGTTCATCCAGACGTATTCATTGAAAGTGGGGACACAGTAATTTTTTCTTCGAAGATAATTCCTGGAAATGAGAAAAAACTTTATAAATTGCATAATCAATTGGTAAAAGACGGTATTGAGGTGATATCCGAAGATTCTGAATTTGTTCATGTTTCAGGACATCCTAATCGTGAAGATCTTAAAGAAATGTATCAATGGGTAAAACCTCAATGTGTAATACCAGTCCACGGTGAGCACAGACATATGATTGAACATATAAATTTTGCTAAAGAAATGCAGGTACCTCATTCAGTTCAAGTAGAAAACGGAGATTTAGTAAGATTGTTTCCAGGCGATAAGCCTGAGGTTTATGATAAAGCTCCTAATGGTAGACTATATTTAGATGGAAATGTAAGTGTAGAGGAGGACTCACAGTCTATTAAAGAGAGAAAAAACTTAAGTGCAAATGGTTATTTAGAAATTACTTTAATGATTACACCTAAAGGCAATATACATAAAAGCCCAATTACCTCTTTTAAAGGTTTACCAATATTTGAAAAGGATGAATTTTTATATGGTTTGGAGGATGAAATAGATAAAACCACGAGAACTTTTAGATTAGGGAATAAGCAACAAGAACTAAATCTTATCGATGCTCTTAAAATTACATGCAGAAAATTTACTAAAGAGAAGACTGGTAAAAAACCTTTTACAAATATTAATTTAGTAAAAATCTGATGAGTCTTACTGGGCTAGCTATTATTTATATAATTATTTGGTGGATTATTTTTTTTGCAATTTTACCAATAGATGTAGAAAGAGTGAAAATAATCAAAATAAAGGGTGAAGATCCCGGATCTCCAGAAAACCCAAAGATGTTAAAAAAGTTCATTTATTGCACAGGAATAACAACGTTTTTATTCATCGTTATTTATCTATTAATGAAATTTGAATATTTAAATTTAAGAAATATAATCAATTAACATGTATATTTCAAAATCTTTTATACCTATTCTCAAAAATAATCCATCAGAAGCAAAAATAAAATCTCATCAATTAATGCTTAGAGTTGGTATGATAAAGCAATCTGCAGCCGGCATTTATTCTTGGCTACCTTTAGGCTTTAAAGTTATGAAAAAAATTGAGCAAATTGTAAGGGAAGAGCAAAATAAAATTGGGGTACAAGAAATTTTGATGCCTACGATTCAATCAAGTGAAATCTGGAAAGAAAGTGGCCGATACGAGGACTATGGTGAGGAAATGCTAAGAATTAAAGATCGCCAAAATCGAGAGATATTATATGGCCCAACTAATGAAGAACTAATTACTGACATTTTTAGATCATCAGTAAAATCTTATAAGTCACTTCCCCAACTCTTATATCATATACAATGGAAATTTAGAGATGAGATTAGACCAAGATTTGGAATAATGAGATGTAGGGAATTCTATATGAAGGATGCATACTCTTTCGATATTAATGATGAGGAAGCATTATTTTCTTATAATAAATTTTTTTTATCATATTTGAAAACTTTTAAAAGACTAGAACTAACTGCTATACCCATGGCAGCTGACACAGGACCGATCGGAGGTAATCTCTCTCATGAATTCATTATACTGGCAGAAACTGGAGAAAGTAAAATATATACAGATAAGAGGATATTTGAAGTAAGCAGTGAACAAACGAAATTAGATAAAAAATCTTTACAAGACTTACGAAAAAAATATGAACAATTCTATTCTGTAACAGATGAAAAATTTAATAAAGAAGATTTTGAAAAAAAAGTTTCTGAAAAAAACCAATTAAAAACCAAAGGAATTGAAGTTGGGCATATCTTTTATTTTGGTGATAAATATTCTAAACCTATGGGAGCCTCAGTAGACCTTCCAGGTGGAAAGAAAGATTTTGTTAAAATGGGCTCTTATGGAGTGGGTGTATCAAGATTGGTAGGTGCCATAATAGAGGCAAAATATGATGAAAAAAATGAAATCATGAAATGGCCAATATCAGTTGCACCATATGATATTTCAATAATTCCAATGATAAATAAAAATGATAATTCAGCATTAGATAAGGCGAATATGATTAGTATTGAATTAGCAAAAAATAATATTGAAACAATAATAGATGATACAGATGAAAATTTTTCATCTAAATTAAAAAAGATGAATTTAATCGGTGCACCTTATCAAATTATCATTGGAAAAAAAACTGATGGTGATTTAATAGAGTTTAAAGAAACAGGTAAAGAAACAAAAAATATTAATTTAAAAGAAATAATTCAAATTATAACACAACAAAAAGCAAAAAATTGATTTCTACACTAGAAAAAGAAATTACATTTAGATTTTTAAAAGCAAGAAAAAAAGACGGCTTTTTAAATGTTATATCTATTTTTTCATTT
>MDTA01225653.1_pt1 | contig 11785 bp, 20 predicted proteins | sample 811151 | NCBI WGS metagenome assembly MDTA01 (sample SAMN05326648, study PRJNA326480) | marine metagenome | isolation source: seawater | place: Indian Ocean: South | collected 2010 | reverse complement strand
CTGCACCCTCATGTGGCTCATAGTCGCCCTCTAGTAACACTGGACCCTCTCTAGTCTGCATCCAGTGATAACCTTTAGGAGGTTTAACTTTCATAGTTTTGTCATCTGTTTTTTTTGTAGATTTGGGATGACTAGCGGGCAACAGATCATAGTCTGTGGTGTACTTAGGATTTGACGGCCTACCTGAACTGAGTAGTCTTAAGAATGCCTTTACTCGACCTAATGCCCACTGGTCTCGGCTACGTACGCTAGGACGATGGCTCGTTGAGAACGCACCCGCACCTCTACGGAACACTGCTTTTAGTGCACCGAGATTAGCCTTTTTCCCTTTAGCATTACCGACTTTTTTATTGTGTTCATCTCTGTAATTTTCTAATGTCTTAATATTTGCAGCACTTAACTTGATACCTCCACGAGTTGCACCAGCAGATCCTCTAGGGTTTCTTGTACTACCTCGCCTTCTCTCACTTGGCTTTGCAGGAGTTTGTGGATGTCTGCTTTTACCTACTGGTACACAGTTAGGTACTTTTTTACCTCCTTCATACTTGAAACCAACCATTTCAAAGCCTGACCAGCATGGAGCCTTTTCTATAGTGTTTATACTTTTAAGTATGTCATCAAGTATTTCGTTAGATTTACTAAATCTTCTAGCTTGTATAGCCCTTTCCTGCCTTACAGCTCCTTCTCTAGTATCATGGCAACCTAGTAACCTTCTGTCCTTTTTAGCAAAAAGACAATACTTACCATTCTTGCGCTCTATGATTTTCTCAACCATACTCTCTACTTCGTCAAGTGTCACTTGTACCGTAGATTTAGATTTAGCCATTGCTACTTGTCTAACAGTAGCTTCGGGGTTAGCAGGATTGTCTCCTACCCAAGAAACAGACCAGAGATCTAGTTCATTGATTTGATTGTGGCAGCTATCTTCATCACAAACTTTCTCCTGATCCATTGCTTCACCCCTAATGCTACTGGCTCCTGTAGAGCCAAATTCTTGAATCTCTTTCCATACTTTGTTGTGCATGGATAATTTATCATGTATTCCTACTCTGACTTTTACTTTACCATTTTTTATTTTATAAGCTAACGGTAATCCTATTGGTTGTTCTTCATGTCTGTATGAATACACACCATACTTCATATAAAAATCCATAGACTCTTTTATTGTCTCTGTAGGAATCTTATCATTCTGTTTATCTATTATTGGTGCAGAGATATATGTTTCCATAATCCTGTCATTATACCATTCGGGCCTGTAGACTATCCAACCTGTATCGTTCTCATTTTCTTTAAAGATAGTGCGTACTGCCACAACCCTATTCTAAGATTATTATTATTAAAGTTTTTTACAGTTTCGGAAAGGGACAGACACCTTCATTTCCACTGGAACTTTTATTATATATCTAACAATATTTATTATATAGCTAATAAGCCGCCGTACCTCTCTAAAAAATAAAAAAAAAAGAACGAGATACCTTGTAATAGTTCCAGTGGAAACAAAGGTGTGTGTCTCTATGTTAAGTTTTCAAACTCAGCTTCTAGCCTTTCTGCTAACATAGCTGACCAAATTATCTTAAATTCAGGTGCTTTTTTTACTACAGCTTTTCTAAAATAAGGTCTAGGCTGTATACCATTGTCACGTATATGATCTGCTATTGCGTACGCATCTTTCTTACCTTTACCTAATACACGTTCTGTCCATTCTATTATACTGTCAATAAAAGAACCATCGCCTGTTCCAGATCCATGCGGACCCATTCCATACTCAACTGTGTCTGCATAAGGTAGAGAAGTCCCAACATAAAACATAGCAGAACCGCTATCTGTATTTTTTTCTCCGCTAACTTCTATAGAATTTTTAAGTGCTCTGTTACTTCCAATACCTTGTGGATATGGTTGATTCATTTCTAACGTAATCTCATCACGCATTTCTAATGCTGTTTTTTCTATAGCATCACCAGTAATGTCCATTATAGAATCAGACATCAAATTAAAATCATCAATAGCTTGTTGTAAATTAGGATCAAAGTCTATTGTAATCTTAACCATTATTTGTATTCTAACACAGCTTCTACGCTGTCGTCACCGTACTTTTCTTTCCATTTTTTCTTAATGTAAGCTTCACCTTTCTTAAAATGATCGTATTTAGCTTTCTGCATTTTCTGCTGTCTTACAATGTGTGGTCCACGTTTCCATTCTATTTCTGACTGACACTCTTGACATAAACCACTTGACAATACGTGTACTGACAATGGCCCTCTCAAACATTTTTTACAACTACCGCTCATTTATCCTCTTTTGGTAAACATGTACAACCGTCATGATCTTCTCCTTCCCATCCACAATAACATGTCATCGCACCATCACCAACACTGTCCTTTGGTTTGGATGTAATAAGGCTTTCCCTGTAAGCCTAAAGTTGTACTTAGCACCTATTGTCTGTTGCAATTCTATAAGATCATCTAAAAACATACCGCCTGCTGGAATCCTGCCACTTAACTCTTGATGTGCCCCACATGTCCTATTGTCGTTTATAATCTGTAAACTATACTTAAAGCGTTTTTCTAGTAAATCTTCTGCTTTTGCATACCCTCTAAATCTACCTTCGTTAAACACATTTAACATCTCTGTACGTGCTATTCTACCTAGCTTCCAAGCTTGTGTGTTAGCTACTCCTCTTACCTGATCTACCATTGATGTTATTGGTACGTTAAGTGCTGCAGCCTCAAAAATTACTTTGTTCATCTCTGTATTCAATTCTTGCTCAAAGTTACCTAAAGCCAAACCAAGTGGCCCACTTGTTTGTAAAATCCTTATGTCTTCAAAGTCAAACTCGTCACGAGTGTACGACTGTTTACCAAGACCTGGTGAGTCTGCATAAGCAGATCTTGCACCGTTTAGATAAGCATCTGTAACGTCATCTTCTATAGCTTCTCGTAGCTGTTTAGAAATCATCAGAGTTATCTCTGACACTACCTCTCTAAGCTCAACTACGTTATCTATTCCCTTAAGACTTTGAAACTCTCTGGTTAAGACAGCTCGGAGGTCTCGTAAAGCTCGGTCAATGTAGAGAGATGCTCGCTTGGCTCCACTTCCTCCAGCGACTCCTCTGAACGCTTTAAAAAGTCCTGCCTTACCTTCTCTGCCGACCTCGGTAGTACTAATTCTCCATCCTCCCCTAAGTCCACATCAATACCTGCATTCTGGAATTGAGTAATGATTTGTGCTTTTAGATTCATGTTGTTTAAGTATTGAGTCTCGTTTCTTTCGTTAATATCGTTAAACCTAACTGTCCAAGTAGTAACGCCCATAAGCTTTAACAACGGCTTAATCAAACCTAGCTCTACACAGCGTTGTGTTTCTCGTATCGTACGATCAAAAATAGTTATCTGCTCACCTTCTGAGTTAAGTCCACCTACTCCTGACATGTCACCCACCACTAACGGCATAACACCATACGATGCGTTTATGTCATTGTTAATCCTGTCCATGTAAGGCAACATCATTAACTCATCAAAGTTAGGCATAATGCTTACAAACTTAGCAGTGTTAGATCCTTCTTGACTGCTAATGATCGGTATAAAGTTAGGATTACGTCTTGTCTCTTCTGCTATGTATTCTCCTAACCTGTTAAGTGAATCCTCATTGTGACCTGGGATATCTAAGAAACCTTTGGGGGGTCTTTCTAATCGATACACTTTGTTTTGTAAAGATTCAATGGCAAGCGCTGTTTCGATTTTCTTAGAAAGACCTATAATCGGTGACTGTCCATATAATCTTGCAGTAGAACTATACTTGTTAAAGTGTATAATCTCGTCCCTTGCAAATGGTATCTGCTCACCATCTATGTCATAAAAGTAAGCCATAGGTACTAACTTTGTGCCTGTGTCCTTGTTGTGTGTACCAGACATAAACTGCCTAGTCAACGGATCAAACATCTTGTCCTCTATGAACTTACCAAAACCATCAACGTAGAATCGCATGTGCTTTGCATCTTCTACCCATAACTCCTTGACTACTTTGCCTGTAGTCTCTCCATCATTGTTTAACATCCTGTCATACACGACACTTACCCAACAGTCATCAAATATCTCAAGCTGTCTTATGACTGCCTTAAAAAACTCCATACCTGTTATGTCTGCATGACCATTCGTAGGATCATGTAATATTCTACTTATTGCAGCCTTTTCTTCAGGATTACCTGAGCCTAACTCTACAAACTCCCACTCCTTAGCTACTGCTTGACTGGCTATCCTAGTTATTACTGTACGTAAGTGTGAGTACCTGTCGGCTAGTATCTCTAAATAGTTTTGATCAACAGGTGGTAAGATAGCCTCTTTGTATGCAAGATCAGAGCTTACACCAGAGTACACAGGTGTTCTTGCATCTTTTATCATATTCTTTTCTAAGTAATCTTGTATTCCTGACTTCCTAATTGGAGCAGGTCTGCTACGGAATCTATCGAGTAAGCCCACTTGTTATCTTCTCCAATCTAGCGTTTATCTTTTTAAGTTTATCTTTGTTTACGGAGTCTATGCTCCTTTTTAGTTTACGTGACCACGAATGGCCTGCATCGCCACCCATACGTTTCCACATTATGTAGCCCTTACTAGGACGTTTCTTATTGTCAAAATTCTTACCTTGTGGATCTACTTTCTCATGTCTCCTGTAGTAAGTGTGTATCTTAATTGCAATCGGATGACTAACTTCGGTTTTGTTTATCAACATCTTGTTAATCATAGCAGTTACAGATCCACCGCCATAACCAAACTTTTTGTACAGCTTCTTGCCAAGTAAAGCTTCTTTCTTTACACCACCTGGAATAGTGTAACTCATTGCCTTATTCCGTGTTTGTATATGATCCTTTTATTGCTAGGTTCTTCTACGTATTTTCGTAACACTGGCTCTAGTAATCGTGCTGTACTCATGTTCTTTTCTTTAGCTATAATCTGAACCTTTTTCTTAGTTTCGTTAGTAATTCCAAACAATTCCAATCGAGTTCTACCCATATCTCTATGGGAACGTCAGTATATATACGGATATTTATACTTACCCATCATAACAATCACAAGGTATTTTAGGGTCATCTTTAAAATCCATCAATGACGTTTGAGTAACTATAGCTCGTTTAAACCAATCTAATCTTTTTGGTTTATATTGTAGTAGCCCAAATTCAGGAAATCGTTTTGCTTGCAGTTCTAATTCCATCGATTTGTCATAAAGTGCGGGGTTGCCTTCAAGCAATCTTACCCAGTTGTTTCTTGATTGAAACGGACAAAAGTAACAACCTGATTTACCTGGATTCTCCCAACCTTCTTTCTTAATCCTATCTAAACAAGCTTCTCGATCCCACCCCCAATCAAGTAAAGGATATTCATTATGCTCATACAATTTTTCTTTTTTACCAGTTTCAGGATTAACAATAAATTTAGCTCTATGACTTTCACCTGCATCTATGCCGATTAAACGCAAAGGTAAATTTTTATCTCCCCATTTTTGTTTAATATATTTTTCAATAGGTGAAATCTTAAACTTATCAGTACATGAACGTTTTATCATTGACGGTACAGCTTTTTGATATTCGTAATAATCGTAAATACTAACTCTTTCACCTTCTACCCAATGTCCTTTTTTTACCCCTGCAACTTTATCAGACACAGTATAATATACAGTTTGAAAATGAATTTTGTGTTTCTTACAAAAAGGTATAACATATTTATCTATAAACTCGTAAGTCTCAGGCATTTCAGATCCCGTATCTGCAAATATAACTAAGTCTAATGGCTTACCTTGTTCGACCCATTCTAGCAATAATGCCGTTGAATTTATACCTCCTCCAAAACTAAGTAAGGTAGGCCTCATGCAAAATAGTCCCACTTTGTATAGTTAAGCTTACGCTTGTGATCATCATGGATTGCTAACTCACACATCCACAACGCCATAACTGCATCAGGAGTGTGACCCTCAAGCCTACCGTTCTTACCGTAAATAAGTCTGCTAAGTCCATCTACAAGCTTACGTGTTCCTGGTCTACTGCCTTCATTAGAATCCTTACCCCAAGGTATAGCGTACTTCTCTTGCTCCATCTTAAGTGCAATCAGTGGTATACCTACGTCATGCCTGTGCTTCTCCCTACCTGTATTGTGCCCTACTACTGGCAACCCTGCCAAGTCTGCCGCCGCATGTACTACAAGTCTCTGATAACCATTAGACTCTACCATAATCTTACTTGGATTAAAACGTTCTGCTAACTCCTTCATGCTTACTACTTGGGCCTCTAGCCAACCCTGGCCCTTTGCGTATATCTTACCTGACCAAGCATACAACACTCTACGCTCTTGTGTGACCTTGTTATAACCAATAATTACGTACGCTGTCTCATCATTCTTACTGTCCATACCTACTGCAAGATCAACACCCATGTACGTCTCCCAATCATCGTTAGCTGGCGCTGTACCCATCTCCAAGCCCTTGTCCAAACAACCATTTAGTATCTCGTAAGGTATAACTGCACTCTCTGGATCTAACGGATTTAACATATACTCAGACTCGAATGCTCTAGATCCCATTGTTTCTTTCTCATCCATAAGCCTGTCATAAGTCCAATACTCTGGCCACCTAGGTGTCTCGTCTGGCAACAATGCAGGATGCCGTACTGTATTCCACATCTTGTTCTCCTCTACCCAATCTGTAGCGTCACCAACTCTCTTCTGTGTACCTATCAACAACATCTTAGCATCTGGAAGCCTCATTGGCATCACAACCCTACGAATGTAATGTATGACCTTCTCATCTGTTAAGTTAGGAAACTCTTGCAATATATCGTCCAGAATAATCATATGTACGTGCGGACCTTCCAGTGCCTTACCAATACTTGCACCATGCACCCTAGATCCGTTATTGAAATACTTAGCACCTTTACGCCATACTGCTCGCCTGTCATCAGTAGATCTAACGTAACCTTCAAGCCTCCAAGAACGTTTACAAAGTTCTTCAAACTGTTCTAACTTGTCCCATGCCTGTTCCAATGTAGCTGAAATATAAAGCGCTCTAAAGTTCTTGAAAGTCGCCATGTGGTAAGCAAGTACTGCAAGGCTCCAACTGGTCTTTAAATGGCCCCTAGCGCACATTATAGCCGTGTGTGTGCCTTTGTTAAACAACTCTTCCCACTCTCTGTGCATATCACCAAGAGGTACAAAGTCTGTAGGCTCCTGATCCATATAGCTCTGTAATATAGATTCTGCAAACTCTCCCATCGTAAGTGGCTTCTCGGAAGCTAAATCCAAAGCACTGGCAACTAACCTGGTTATGTCATTTTGATCTGCCTTGTACATTTCTCTTATCTACTTCCTTCTGATTTACAGTTACAACCATGTCTTTAACACCTTGCTCCTCATAGTATAACCAGTCTGCAATGTCATACAAATTGTCACTTTCATAAACAACAACTCCTTGCCTGAAAATCCTTATCATAACAACATCTCCTCAGTAAACGGTGCTTCATTTGCACTTACAAACCTAACTTCCAAAGGATAAAGTAATGCTTTCTTCTTCAGACTTTCCATACTCTCTGTCTGATACACCTCATAAACTATACCTGTGTCTGCATCTATAACATCTGCACGTAAACCACTCGGCTCAAATATAGCCTCTGTGTAAAACTCATGACCCCACTTCTTTAACAACATGCAGATCTCAAACTTCCTACTTACATGCTCAACTGTCTCATTAGGACTCCAACGTAATACGTTCCTATGTCTATTTGACATGCGTAATAACCTGCTTACTTCATTTCTCTTTTTCTGTATACTCATATATCATCCTTGCTACTTTGTATGCGACCTGGGGGACGACTGCGTTTCCGAGTGTTTTAAGTCTGTCCACCCTATTGGGAACCCCATTAGCCACTCGACCCACGTTGGGTTCAACGTCCCACCCTTTCCACCTTGAGGTTCTACTGCAAAATCCAATCTGTTGGATCTGTCGTGCGCCCGTTTGTGATTCTTTGACCATCCCTTGTAATCGCTTTGTGTTGGTGTTGGAAACGTCTCCATGTGACCTACTGCGTCTTTCAACTTTACGCCCCATGTCTCTCCTTTTTTGTTTTTCCTGCTGAAGCTCCCGTTTCGTAATTCTACGTTTTTTGCCAGTCCGCCTTCCGTGTCGCTTGCCTTTGGCGTTGGCCACATCTTTACCACCTCCTCCAGATACAACGGTACTGAGGTCCTGCCGATTGACTTTCGAAACTTTAAGCTCTTCTCTAACGTCTCTTGTGTTCTTGATGGATTGCGGACTGTCGGTGTGGGCCACAAGAAAGACTCTTTCCCTTCTGTGCGGCGCTCCAACGCCACCTGGTCCTCCCGCTGGGTACACGTCCCAGACTGCATCATACCCGCCCTCGGCCAAGTCCCTGAGTACTCCTGCAAACGCCCGTCCAGAGTTTGCTGAAAAGAGCCCTGTGACGTTTTCAACCACGACCCATCTTGGTCTAATTTCGCAAATAAGCCTGTAGAACTCGTCCCAAAGCCACCTTTCATCATCAACTCCACCACGCTTTCCTGCAACGGAGACTGGCTGACAAGGGAATCCTCCGCATAAAATGTCAACTGGGTCGATTTCTGCACCTTTGACTTCGTAGATGTCTTTGTATTTTGGGACTCCAGGCCAGTGCTTGTCAAGGATCTGTCTACAATAGTCATCTACCTCAACCTGCCAAGCACACTCGAACCCCGCCATATCCATGCCAAGATCAATACCGCCAATACCACTAAACAAACTGCCATAACGTAATTCATTTTCGCCCACCAATCAAATCTCCTACTACCTTTGTACTACACTTCACACAGCCTAACGTAGGCCGCCCCTTCTTCTCAGGCGTGTAAAACACAGTCTTGTGCAACTGCCTGTGCTTTATCTCGTAAATCTCACCACAAAGGTGGCAGCTAAAACGCCACTTCATGCGCCACCCATCGCTTGTAAACAGTGCTTGCACGTTATCATGGCCGCCCTGCGGCCCCGCATTTTTCGATACTCTTGCTCTGTACACTCATATCCGCATAATGTCATCTTTGTTGTCTCACTCGCTGCATGTCGCTTCCTCATAACTTCTTTCTTAACAGATCCCTATACGACTGCACTCCTAGCCAAAACCCAGTTACAAAAAATACAAACATTAAAAATATCGCTAAAAAAGTATTCATGCTAAATCTCCATATGGAGCATATCTACAATATGGACATGTATCCTCTTCGTCAACTCGCTCACCACAATCCCAACACATCCAACTACTCATTGCGACACTCCTGACAAAAGCTGCCATGATCCTCTACATCCACTGGCGTTATCACCATACCACACGCCTTACACCTCCACATCTGACTCTCCTAGCATGTCTTTTAACATCTCCTTCATCAACAACGTAAAGATATTCAAACCAGTCTCAAACGCCTCTAACTCCTTATCCTTATACTCCATAACATTCTCATTACGGATCTTGATCGCATGCTCAATCAACTCATTCAACTGAACAACCCAAGCATGTAAACTATTTGACATCTTTCTCCTCGTATTGTCCCATTACCCAAATATGCAGATCATCCATAGCTGCATGATAACCTGTCAAGTAATCCTTCAAACTAGCATCACCCATAGGACCCCAATCCTTGTCATGTATATCATCAACCAAACCTGCCTTCTTGCGCTTCGCAAAATTTAACACCTCTACCTTACGTATCTTCATCTTAAGATCCTCATTCGTCCATACCCTACCGTACTTCTTACCGTAGTTTTGTGCCTCGTCCGCCGTCATTCTTCACCTCTCAGTAGCTTAATGTAGCGCAACAAAAAATTCTGCCGTAGCATGTTGTCCTCTATTGTCTCATCTAACGCCTTCTTAATACATCCTGTAACATGCTCGATCAACTCCTCCTTCTCCTTCTCATTCTCTACCCATTGCTCCTGCATCTTAGTCAATGTAGCAAATTCGTGCGCCCTTATATCCGCACCATGTTTGTTTCGCATCCTCTCTAAAAACTCCTGGCGTACCTCCTCTACCTCGCCTATCATATTCTTCATATCAAGCTTAGCATCAGCCATAGTCTCTGTCATAACCTCATGCTCCATAGTGCTACGCTCCTCATCCCAGCCATATTTCTTCACCCATCTGTCTACTGTAGTATGTGCCATAGGTGGATCATAAGATCCCTGCTTGTTGACCTCCTTAGCTACCTCCCTAGTAGTCAAACCCTTCAAATACAACTTAAACGCTGCCTGCCTGTCTGCAAGCGTATACTTGCGGTTCATCTTACCCTTAGCCATTCCTCTTACTCCTCTCTACGTGCATCCATATCGCATCCCATATCTCATCCGCAAACGTTGTCTCATTCTTCTTGCAGATCATATCTAGCTCATCCCAAAGCTCGTTCTTAGCATCATTCCTTCCTGGCGTAATCAAGTACGACTTCGGTTTCTCTTTATTCTTCGCCCAAGGCATAACTACACAGTGGCTTCCCGTATATATATCCTTCTCATAGCATATTTGATCCAAAAAAAAATTAAGACAGAGGTAACCCCTCGTAGCGAATTTTCCTACAATTTATAGACAAAGGTAGTTTTAACACGTTGGGTGTACCCTTGACATAAGACCCCAGTATTGATTTATTTTTTTATTCCTGAAATCCTGCACTAGATTTTAGTAAGGAATTTATTTATTTTTATTTTTCTAGGCGTTGCGTTGTGTACTGTCAAATTATTTTTGTTGCTCACGTGCGATTAAATTTGTTTTGTATTGGTGCGCAATGTACCATTATTTTTAGTAGGTCAAGAACTTTTTTTTGTACTTGGGCAAAGCGGATTTTTAGAACTTAGGCAAGGAATTTAATTTATAGAAAGTCTATATATACTGTACTCTCTGGGGTAATATGGGCTTAAATAAAAATCCTGGGTGCACTCTACCTAATAAAGAGAAATCGTTAAATCCATATGTATCTAATTTAGGATCTATATTGGTAAGTGAATGCTGTGAGGCTGAAGCACTTTATAGAATCCGAGATTCTGAAAAAGAAACTTCTTTTGACAGATGGTCTTTTTGTCCTCAGTGTTTAGATTCTTGTGAATGGCTTGAAGTTGATGAAGATGGAAATCCAATTAAAGAATTATTTGATGAAATGAGTGAACATTATGCTAAGCATGGTTTGCCAGCCAAAGTAAATGAAAAAATGTCTAACGATCAAAAAAATTTTGATCAAAATTTTTCCACTTTTTATTATGATGAAATCATTAAATTAATAGAATGGACGGAAGACGATAAATCAAACGGATATTATAACGGTGAAAATGAAGAATTAACACCTTGGCAATTTTCACTTTCTGACTTTCAACATCCAGAGAGGGAGATTGAATTATTAGTTAAATTATGGAATGGAGAATTAGAAGGCGTGATTTCTGGTAAAATTGGTGAAGGTTTCATTTATTACTTTGAGGCAGATTGCTTAATTTATGAAGTTGTGATTTCTGAAAATATGGGTTTAGATTCAATGTCAATAGTTGCCGAGGGTGAACAATGAATTCAATAAGTATAATGTTAAGTGAAGAAGAACTGGAAATTTTCTATTTACTTGTTTGTGATGAACTTGAATTCCAAGTAATGAATTATGAAGAAGAACCAACAGAAAAACTTAAAGCATTACAAAGAAAGATTCTTCAAAAAAGATTATTTCTTTTAGGTGATAAATGAATAAAGAGCATAATGAATGGAATAGTCAGAAGTAATTTGTATTTATCTTCG
>MDTA01049595.1_pt1 | contig 11785 bp, 7 predicted proteins | sample 811151 | NCBI WGS metagenome assembly MDTA01 (sample SAMN05326648, study PRJNA326480) | marine metagenome | isolation source: seawater | place: Indian Ocean: South | collected 2010 | reverse complement strand
CCTCGACGAATTCGCGCGTCCCATCAATGGGGTCGACAATCCAGGTTTTTTGGCAAGAAAGGCGCTCCTGATCGTCGACGGTTTCCTCGGAAAGCCAGCCGTAGTCTGGGCGAGCGGAGCGGAGGCGTTCGCCGAGTAAGGCATTTGCGGCAAGGTCGGCCGTCGTGAGCGGATCCCCTCCTCCTTTATCCTCAACTTCGTACTGTCCACCGAAGTATTTGAGCGTTAAGGCTCCGGCTTCGCGCGCGGCCTGTATGGCTAGGGTTAGATCTGATTGTAGCAAAAGGCATGATCCCGGTTATACTCTGTGCGTGAGGCTGAAAATACGCGTTGTACTGAAACCGGGCAATGAGAGAAGAGAGTAAAAAAAGTCCCCACATCCCTGTGGGGGTTAAGCCAACGTCCCTGTCAGCTGGATCTGTGCAGACTAGCGCCGCGTACAATCCCTTTTTGTAGGTATTATCGGCAGTTTTTTCATTCACTCCACTGCTTGTTTGTGAACGCGATGCGCTTGACATAGACAGGGGGTAAAAGTAGATTGACAACCGCAAAACTTATCCAGTGAGCTGAATTCTGATGAGAGAAAATAGAAGCCGTTTCGCATGGGTCTTTGCAGGATTTCTTCTTGTTACTTCGGGAGAGATTGGAGCACGGGAAGTATCGATCGAGATACGAAACAAACTCGAGCTACTGCAGGCGGATGGCCAGTGGGGAGAGGTTGTGCTCGCAGACGGTCGCCTGCGGTCAATCCACGTCGAATCGGTGGGCGCTGACAGCGCCCATGTGCAGGAAATTTACGGTGCATTACAGCGTCGGAGTGCGGTCTATGCGCTCGCCGACATGCGTTCGGTGCGGGCTCTGGGCGATTATCGGATACAAACGCGCAGTGCGGCTGTATCTGTCAATAAATCCATGCTGAGCGCGCTGGCTCTCGAAGCCATGGTGCCAGGTGTCGGCTACATGTACATCGGGGAAATGCGTCAGGCGCTGGCGCTGTGGGGACTTACAGGTATTGCGGTGGGCACCGCAATTGCCACGGGAGAAGATGGAGCTGCAGGGTGGGCTCCGCTGTCCGCATGGATAAAGATCGCATCGCTCTACCAGCTCAGAGACAAGGTTCGTGCGATGAACGATCGGTCTGTGGTTTGGGACGTTGAGGCGGGAGCTATGGCCGGAGATCGCGGTCCCGTTCCATCGCTGGGAGTTCGGGTTGCCTTCTGAGCTCGATCCCGCTAGATTGTTGTCCTTAGGCGCACGTTGGAGTGCGTCGTGAACAACGCAATCAGCTCAAATGGATGGGTATACATGGACGAGCCGAGTGGAAAGTCACAGCAGCGCGTGCAGAAATTAGTCGACTCTTTCACCGACAAGTCGGGCACGCATACGCACCCAGAGCCAGAAACGACGGAGGCGGTGATGCTCGGGCTGGCCCAGCATCTCGATCAGCTAGGCCGACCGCTGTGTCCCTGCCGTTTCTATCCAGACAAGACAGAAGAGATTAAGCATCGAACGTGGGTATGTCCCTGCGAGGATATTCAGATCTACAAATACTGTCCCTGTCTGCTCTTTGTTACAGAAGAGGGTCCTGCCGATTACGGAGTATTTACCCGAAGAACACGAAGGACGTCAGATTTACGGACTGGTCGAAGATCCTACGCCAGATAAAGGGCGGGCGATGCGGGGTAAAGCTGCAGAGCGCGAAGAGGAGCGTCGCAATCGACCGTCGTAAATAGAACAGACCTATGTATACGCAGAGAAAGGGCCGGTCATACTCACTCAGTGACCGGCCCTTTCTCTGCGTATAGAGCAACCTAGGTGCGCGCGGAACGCGTGCGGAACCAGGTGTTTAGATCCATGGCCAGGCTGAGAAAGGTCGGTACGAGAAAGAGGGTGAAGAGCGTCGAAATCAGCAGGCCTCCTATGACTACGCTGCCCAATCCCCTGTAGAGTTCCGAACCGGCGCCGGGGAAAATTACCAGCGGGAGCATACCTAGTGCGCTGGTGATCACCGACATGAAAATGGGGCGCACGCGGCTTGCTACGGAGTCGCGTATGGCGTCCTTAGTGGGCGTGCTCTCATCGTGATGCAGGATGTTAAGAGTTTGATGGACGATGAGAATGGCGTTGTTAACAACGACCCCGATAAGAATGACAAAGCCGAGCATCGTTAGGATATCGAGAGGCTGGTAAGTCAGCGTTATATTGACCATCTCAAGCCCCAGAATCCCGCCGGCTAGAGCGGGCGGGACGCTGAGCATAATAACGAGGGGGTATAGAAAACTCTCAAAGAGCGATGCCATGAGGAGGTAGGTTATGACTAGCGCGAGTAAGAAATTCCATTGCAGCGCTTCACGCGTTTTCCTGAGGTCGTCAGCCGAACCGGACAGGCGTATTGCATAGGGAGACTGCAAAGCGCCCGATTGGATCAGCGGGTCTACAATCTGCTGCTGTATGTCGTCCAGTGCCGTTTCTAAGGGCAGGGTTTCAGGCGGAATGACTTGGATACTAATCGTGCGGCTGCGCTCGCTGTGGTTGATCTGTTCGGGACCTGTGGTCACCTCTACCCGTGCTACCGTTGATAGGGGTACGAGCTGGCCGCGTGGCGTATATATGGGGAGCGAACCGATATCCTGTGTGCGATACCAGTCTTCATCACTGCGCAGCACGAGATCAATTTCCTCGCCTAGATACTGGTATCCATCAACGGTCGCACCGTCCATGAGCGCGTTGACGGCCGTGCCGATATCGCGCGCTGAGAGACCTAAATTTGCAGCCTTAACGCGGTCTGGGATAATGCGCACCTCTGGATTGCCCAAGTCTAACCCGGGTATGGGGCGAGCCTGTGCTTCGGGTAAGACCTGTCTGACCTGTCCAAAAATGCGTCCCCCAAGTCGGATTAACTGCCCCAAGTCGGGACCGGTTATTTCAATGTCGATAGCGCGACTCCCGCCACCCTGAAATAGACTCGACTGCTGCACGATAGCTATGGTCCCCGGCACGCCGCCAAATACGGGTCCCTGAATGACCGGTATTAAATCCTTTACCTTCGCGGGGTCAGCTGCGCTCGCTCCCATGAAAGCACTGCGTCCAAAGGCGACAAAGAACATGTTTTCGACGAGTGCATCATCGAGCGCTTTGGCTTCGGGACTGCCGGGAGTCGCTTCCCAGCGCGGCCGCAAAACGTCCTCAATAACCTGCCCGACTCCCACCAACTCATCGAGGTTATATCCGGGTGGGGGAAGTATGATGCCAAATGCCAGATTGCGATTGCCCGTGGGCAAATATTCGGATTTGGGAAGTAGAGTCCAGGCAATGCCCAGAGAAACGCCCACGAGGAGTACCACTACGCTCAGGCGCATCGCGGTGTTGCCGCTGATCTTATATACGCTGCTTGCGATGCCGTCGCGCACGCGTCCGCCGATCCGTTCCAAAACGCCAGCTTGCGTTGCCCTTTTTCGGCTGAGAATCTGGTTGGCGAGGCTGGGTATGACGCTTACTGCGACGATAAGGCTGAGCACCACTGAGCAAGAAACGGCGATCGCAATATCGCGAAATAACTGTCCGGCTTCGTCTTCCACAAAGACGATAGGTAGGAAAATAGCCACGGTCGTGAGCGTGCTGGCCAACATGGCACCCCAGACTTCGCGCGCGCCGTCATAGGCGGCTTGAGCACGCGATTTACCCATTTGCCGGTGGCGAAAAATATTTTCGAGTGCGACGATTGCATTATCGACTACCATGCCAATGGCAAAGCTCATGCCGGCTAGGCTAATAACGTTGATATTGCGTCCCAGCAGAGCCATGGCCAGGAATGTGCCGACGATTGAAATGGGGATGGCCGTCACGATAATAGTGACGCTGCTGGCACTGCGTAGAAAAAGAAGCAGCACGGTCGTAGCGAGCAGGCCACCCACTAAAATATTGGACCGGACCAAGTCGATAGCGCTCTCGATGTAGTCGGTCTCGTCATAGACTTGGCGCAGATAGAGGCCCTCGCGCTTAAGGGGGCCCTCGTTGAGTGCGTCTACTGTCTCGCGGATGCCCTGCATGACTTCGAGCACGTTGGCACCGGTCTCGCGCGTGGCATTGATGGCAATGGCCGGTTTACCCTTTTGTCGGACGGCGGCGCCAGAGCGGGCATAGCCCAGTTCGACGCGAGCGATGTCGCCAATGCGAACGCGAGATCCATCGCCTCCGCGGATTACTACGTGCTCCAAGTCTGAGGGCTTTGTATACTGTCCCACCGTGCGGACGATATAGCGTCTTTTGCCTTCGTCAAACGATCCGGCGCTTATGTTGGTATTTTCGCGCGCTAGGGCCGCGGCAATTTGCGAGACAGTCAGCTGACGCGCAGCCATGGTCTGCGGATCAATAATTACCTGCAATTCGCGTTCGTAGCCGCCAAAGACATTGCTCTGTGAAACGCCGGGAACGCGTTCAATCGCAGTTTCAACCCATTCTTCCGCTACGTTTCTGTAGAGCTCGACGTCATTTTCTTCCGCTCCTGGCACCGTATCGAGAATCAGCCAAGTAATGGCGCGCGTGTTTGCATTTCCTCCGGCCGAAAGCACGGGACGTTCGGCATCAAGGGGATAGCCCGTTACCTGATTGAGCCTGTTGGAAACCTTGAGGAGAACGGCGTCCGGGTCGATACCCACATTAAACTCAAGCACGACATTGCCGCGGCTGTCCTGACTCTCGCTGGTCATCTTAACGAGCCCTTCGAGGCTCTTTAACTGCTCTTCCTGGCGCTGTACGATCTCTTGCTCAACTTCTTCTGGGCTGGCTCCGGGCCAGAAGGTCGAAACGTTGACTACGGGGCGGTCCACGTCGGGGGTGAGCTGTACGGGAATGCGGTAGAGAGAGATCAGACCAAAAAGTGCGACAAATAGAACGCCTACTACGACGCTGACGGGTCGTTTAATAGACGCATCGACAAGTTTCATATGGCGCTTTCGTCCTATTGGTGTTTGCGCAGGATGCGCACATCTTGTCCATCTCGGAGTCGTTCATTGCCTCGAACAACGGCTAAGTCGCCCGCTTTTAGTTCGCCCTCTACGGCGACGAATCCGCTGTAGGCAAGACCGCTCTGGACGGGCGTGCTGACGGCTTTTCCCTCGACCGCTAAAAAGACCATCTCTCCGTCAGTGCTGCGAATAAGTGCGTCTTTGTGAACGAGGATCGCCTCATTGGATTGCTGCACTTGCAAGTGCACCTCTGCCGACATATTGCTGCGAATAAGGCTCTGCGGATTGTCAATCTCCACGGCGACTGGAAACGTATGGGATTCGGCGTAGCCTTCGGCCAGTATCGCCACGATGCGTCCCGGATGGGGGACGCCGCCCAGTGCGGCAATTTCTACGGAGGCGGCTGTGCCGAGCTTCAAAAGCGATACATGTCGCTCCGGTACGTTGACAATGACGCGCATGGTATCGGTGGAGACCAGGTGGGCTATGGACTGACCGCGCCCTACCCAAGCTCCGATCTCAGTGCGCATTTGGACGATATGGCCGCTGAACGGTGCCCGAATACTGAGATTTGAAACCTGAGACGCTAAACCCTCAAGCTTTGCGCGCGCTCTGTCTAATTCATACTGGTCCTCGAGCAGTGTCTGTTCTGAGATTACCTCTGTGTTAAACAGCTCGGAGCTTCGTGCATAGGTGGCTTTGCGCAGGGAGAAGTCGGCCTGTGCCTCGGCTAAGGAGGCGCTGAGCGGTTCGTTGGAGAGCTGGTATAGCAAGGCTCCCTTTTCAACCGACTGCCCGCTCTCTATTGGACGGTTGTGCACAATACCTTCGCTTTCGCTGGCTATGTGCGTTGAGCGTCGGGGCTGCGTAAGGCCCACCAGAGTGAGCTCTTTGCTGAGAGGCTGACTGCGGACCTCCGAGACAATGACGGGTGTAGCCTGCTGAGCGAATGCGGTCGATGCAAATATGACGGCACAGAGAAACGCGCGCATGTGAGGGCTCCTATTAGGGCAGTTTAGTAGACTCAAAACTTATTGGATGGTCTGGTAATACACAATGCGCAGCATCTCACGTGGTGCTTAGAGTACAAAGTCGCACAAGCTTTGCAAAAACAACTATTCATTTGTGGAGCATAGAACTATCCAGTCCGACCCCGATTCCCAGTGCGTTGAGCAATTCTGCGGAAGTGAGAGCGAAGGGATACATATAGACATCGAAAAAGAAATCGTGTAGCCAGTTAAAGGGCTGGCTGAGAATCAGCAGGTTGGCATTAAATAGCAGGGCAAAACACAGGAAAGGTTGAAGAGAGGCCCAGGGAGATCTCATTCCCATATGACTACTTCAATTCTCCGGTTGAGTTTCTTGTTTTCTGGCGTGTCGTTGGGCGATATGGGCTGGGTTTCGCCGTAGCCACGCGCTTCGACCATACTAGAGGTGATGAAGGGAAAGGTCTCTATGAGATATTTCACCACGGCTTCGGCGCGGTTGATGGATAAAATCATGTTGGCATCTTCGTCTCCATCGCCATCGGTATGCCCTTCAATAACCAATCTATTTGGAGAGAAGTTCCTCACGAATCGTGAGACCTTCTCAAATTCACCCGCGGCGCCTGGATTGAGTGAGGCGTCGCCTGGGCTAAAGAGTACGCTCGAGTCGATAATAAGGCGAGGGACGACGATATCGCCTTTCATCGGCACCTTGTACTTGATGATGGGCAAATTGATTTTTTCGCTGGCTTCAAAACGGCCCATAGAAGATCCGTTTTGCGACTCGCGAATTTCCAGCGTGCCTATGAATATGCGCATGCTGCTCGGTAGGGATGGATGAACCCTTCGCTCTCGGTACACGTTGAGCTTATCCCCCCGTTTGATATTGACCTCTTGGCCCCGGTTGATAAAGTAGTCGTTGACCTCCGTTCCAGCCGTTGCAGGTGCTTCATTGGGGCGGAGAATTGCCAAGATGCGAGGCGGGTCAAACGTGCTCTGTGCGGGTGGTTCAGTCGTCCCCTGTCCCTGCTGAGCTTCCAGCGTCAAGAGAGTGCATAGAAGCGTTAGGGCGAGGCCTCCTGTCAGTTTGTTAAAGGATCCTATCATGGCATCTCAATTAGTATCGAATGGTGGGATGATCATAAATGAATGGTAAGTGTGGACTTCGTAAATCACAAGCCGGAGTGGCCTATGTCGGGGAGGATATCTTCTCGGTCAGGACTCTGTTTTACGTGGAGCCTATGTAGTTGATCTCAGGGATCAAGCAGAGCGATTAAAGGCTTCAAATGCATCCGCAAACATAAAAAAGTCCTCGATATTGATTTGACCATCGTAGTTCAGATCGAACGCGGGGTCCCAGTCTGTGTGTAGGGGAGTAGACCCGATGGACTCAACAAAGAGAAAGAAATCCTCGAAGTCGATTTTTCCATTGCCGTCAAAATCAGCGGGAAGGGGTTCCACAAAGTCAACTTTCTCATCTTCGCCAAAATCAGTGGGCGGGGCCTGTATGACGACTTGGAAGGCGGTGCTGACCTGTAGCCCCCCGCGATCGGTGGCCGTTAGAATCACCTGTGCCTGTCCCGCATTGCCTAGTGCTGTAATCGTCGCCGTTTTACTTGCATCTATGGCTACGGTTAACAGGTCCGTATCCACCACTGAGGCGCTCCATATGAGCTGAGATACGGGGGCGTCATCCGTGGCATACGGCTCTATTTCGATAGTGACCTGGCCATCCGCTACCAGTTCTATCGGAGGGAGCGCGTCTAGGGAAGGAGGGGTATTGGTCTCTTTGACGGGCACGGGAAGCGTGTCCGCGCCCGTAGCTTCATGCACAAATATGCGAAGCGTGTCTGTAGTGCTTGCCCCTTGCGCATCAGTCGCTGTGAAGGCAATACGGCGTAGATCCTCTGCGCTGCGGTCTGCGCGTATGGTCGCTATATGCAGCGTGCCGTGTATGCTAATTTGCACGCCCGCGTCGGGCAGGGCGCTCCATCGCAGATTGCTGAGTGGTTCATCGTCCTCGGCATAGTCGTCCAAGGAGATTTGGAACGCAGTTCCTGGATCCAAGTAGAAGTCGGGAAAACCGAATAGTTGGGGGGCAGGATTATTCACGCTGACTAGTATAGTGTCGGTCCCGGCTGCACCCCGTGCCGTTTCCGCGCGTAGGACGAGGATCGATTCGCGCTTAAATCCGGGCGGAGCCCGCAGGTCTATCGTGCGACCTTGTAGGTCGATGGCGGTCTGCAGAGAGTCATGCTCGGCGGTTAGCTGAGATACTTCGGTGCTGAGATAGGGAGATAGGTTTACGGTCAACGTCTGATCCAACTGGAGTAGTATGTCCGGAATGGGCGCGACTAGGGGCGACTGTGGGGCAACCACGTGAACGCGCAGCGTGGTTTGCGAAGTATCTCGACCGTCCGTGAGGTACACGAGGATATCTTCGCTATAAGTAGCCGTGCCAGCAGGGGCCACTAGATGCAGCAGAGAGCCGTCTAATTCAGTCTGTACGAGGCGCTCTGCTGCGGCCGACCAGATCAGGCTCTCTTGCGGATCATCCGGATCGCTTCCAAACGCTGACAAGTCGACCGTAAGCGAGTCGCCCGCAGTGATTTCTCTATCCGGTATGATGCTTGTCACGGGCGGTCTGTTGACGCGTATAACGGTGAGTCGAAGCGTGTCGTGCGCGCTGGTTTGACTGGCGTCTTGCACGCTGAAAATCAGGTTGCGCTCGCCGTAAAAGGTGCTATCCGGTTGTATGGTTGCCACGCCCGATGGACTGAGGGCGATGCTCATTAGAGAATCGTCTACGCTGCTCCACTGCAGGTTCGTTAAGAGATCGTCTATGTCTGCAGTTCTCTGGGCTAAATCGATTTCTACAGAGCTTCCCTGAAGTACGGTGGTATCTCTCAAGGAGAGCAGGGGGGGATCGTTTCGCGGTAGCACAGCTACATAAACGGTGTCTGACACGGAGGTGCTATATGGATCTTCTGCCCTGATATGAAAGGAATACAGGCCGCTGCTGTCGGCCGGAGCCCAAAGCGTGAGTCGGCCGGCCTGTTCGTCGTAGTCCAACGAGAGATCGGAGAGAGAGCTAATAGATAGCGCTAAATCACCAAACGCATTGTCTGCATCGTTGACCAGCGTTTGCATATCGACGTACAGCGTCTCGTCTTCGACCGTTTCCAACTGGTTGGAGTTGATTTGGGGTGCATCGTTTGATGGGCGAACTTCGATAATACCGCTATCGCTGTGGGTGAGTCCGTAGGCATCCGTGGCGGTTATCGTTAGCGTATCAACGCCAAAAAAGTTTGCTGGTGGAAGTATAATGAGGCTGTCTCCCACTATGCTTGCAAGCCTGTTACGGCTCTGAAATGTGATAGTAAGCGTGCTGTCGTCTATATCGCTTACAATGTCGTTTACCAGCGTGCGGAATCCGATGGGATCATCTTCGTTAAATACGAAACCGGGCAGGTCGACCACGGGAGAATCATTTTCGACGTTGATGCGAATTGCATCAGAAACTACGCTGAGGAGGCCGGGTGCATTGTTGTCGACCGAGTTCTTTACGGTTAGCTGGATCTGCTCGTCATCGATGGGCGTAGTATAGGTCAGGTTGCTGAACGAGGCGGTCCCGGCGCTAGCGATGGTCATATTGTGCAGCAGGGTGCCGTATCCGGATGCGGTGACAAAAAGCGTATCATGAAAGTCAAAATCGACAAATCCGCTGTCGTCGAGCGCTTCCACGGTAGGTTGGCTGAGCAGCGGGTTGCCGCTTTGCCCGTCTGAAGGCTGCGTTCGCAGTACCAATTGCGTTGCCACGGCGTCAATGATCAGCCTATCGCTATCACTTTCCCGTATGCGTGCACCGCGTCCTCCCGCGCTTGTGGCGAGCGCGCCGGTTTCGGCGGCGATGCGCATGGCGTGCCCCTGCGTGGAGGTCTTAGACAAGAGGGCCGCGAGTATGTAATAGCGGTCTGTATTGTGTCTGGGCGTAGCGAGTGTCGTGGCATAAACGGTCGTCTGATCGCCGAGGGTGACTTCCCGTGCATCTAATTGGCCCAGGAGCAGGTCGTCGCCCAGCGCGGCATCATAACTTTCGTAGAGGCGGAATTCGCTGAAGTCATCGCTGCTGAGTCCCGTTGGAGTCGATAGGTCGGAAAGGGTAAAGGTGAGTCCCTTTACGGTCGTCTGACCATCGCCGGCGAGCGCAATGTGCATGAGCTGAGCCTCTCGACCTGGCCCTAGCGTCGTGCTGTTGCTCAAGCCCATGCTGTTGTCGGGCACGATTTTCCGTAGTCGGTGATTGCTCTGGTCTGTAACAAAGAGCGTATCACCGCGTAGGAAGAGACCATGGGGGGCCGAGAGGGCCGCTCGGTTGGCCGGCCCGGCGTCTCCCTCATAGCCGGCATATCCCAATCCGGACACGGTTGTGATATTGCCCGACGGATTAACGCGCCGTATGCGATGGTTAAAGCGGTCGGCGATATAAGCGGTGCCAAAGGTATCCACAACCACGGCGGTCGGGAAGGCCAGATGCGCGTTGCTCGGTAGGTCGCCGTCTCCAGAAAAGCCTGCGTTTTCACTGCCCGCAAACGTAGTTAACACGCTATCGGAAGCGCTAAATTTGCGTATACGGTGGTTGTTTGTATCGGCGATATACACGTTGAGGCTGCGGTCCACATACAGGCCACGAGGTTGATTTAGCGTGGCTTGGGTGGCGAGCGTATTGTCAATAAAGAGGCCGGCGGTTGTGTCCTTGCCGGCAAGCGTAGTGATGAAGCCGCCGTTGTCTATGCGCCGCACGCGATTGTTGCCCGTATCTGCGATATAGATAAATCCGCCCCGAGCAAAAACGGCTGTGGGCGCGCTGAGCGTGGCTTGGGTAGCGAGGGTGTCGTCGATAAAGAGGCCGGCCGTAGTGTCCTTACCCGCAATTGTAGTGATGATACCGCTGGTATCTATGCGTCGTATGCGATGATTGCCCGTATCTGCTACGTACACAATGCCAGTGCTGTCGACAAAGACGCCGCCAGGTGCGTTCAGCGCTGCGCTAGAGGCGTCGGCATTGTCCCCAGAAAAAGCCGCTGATCCCGTCCCCGCGAAGGTGGCAATACTGTCCCGTGCAGCATTGATACGTCGTATGCGATTGTTGCCGGTATCGGCGATAAAGAGCGTGCCTAGGGTATCCGACCAGACCGCAGAAGGGAGGTTTAAGTATGCAGCCGTTGGCACCCCGCCGTCGCCTTGACTGCCTTGGCTACCCGCACCTGCTGCCGTCGAGATCGTTTGAGCGGGAGATTCCGCCGCGGAGATACACAGGAGAATGGAAGCTAATATGAGGGATTTAAACCACCGGATATTCATGGTTGGAATGCGTTTTCCTCAGCAGGGCCGACGACATAATTAAAGGAAATGTCGCAGAGCGCGATATACTACATAAGACGATTTTGTCTTATATGTCGGCCAAAAACAGAAAAACATGAATAGATCTTTACACTTTATTGTATGGGTGCTATTGGGCGCGCTTTCTGCCTTTCAGGTAGAAGCCCAAGTTGTGTCCCTATCGCCATCGACCCTCGCCAATGTGCCAAAAGGGGCAACGGATTCGAGTCCCTACTGGCAGCGATTGCTCATTGAGCTGAGTCGCGATCCATCGATCGGAAACACGATTGAGATCGGCCTGCCAGAAGGCGTGTCTATAGCAGATATCGACGGAGATGGAAGCTACGAAGACGAGATCGCTTTGGATGATGCTTCGATGCCAGGCACTGGGTATACTTCGGTGCTGGGTAGTTCGGCTCGTCAGATCGTATTGACGAGCGCGACGGGGGG
>MDTA01110702.1_pt1 | contig 11787 bp, 2 predicted proteins | sample 811151 | NCBI WGS metagenome assembly MDTA01 (sample SAMN05326648, study PRJNA326480) | marine metagenome | isolation source: seawater | place: Indian Ocean: South | collected 2010 | reverse complement strand
ATTTTTAGGTAATCATCCATATCCTCGTGCAGTATCTAAAACTAGTTTCCCTAACTCAGATCCATTTGCTGGTTCATTTGTAAGTGTAGGAGCAACATCTATAGATTCAATTACATTTAATGTTGGACCTGGTGGTGGCGGTGGTACTGGTGCTGTTGTAGAAGCAACTGTAGGTGTAGGAGGAACTCTTGCATTTACAATAACAAATCCAGGTTCTGGATATGTAAATCCACAGATTAATATACCCGAACCAATCTATGAAAATCTTGAAGTGGTAGGTATATCAAGATTGGGTGTTGGACCTACAGAAGAAACAGGTGCTAACTTATTATTAAATGTTGATGTTGGAACAGCAACAACATCTGTTGGAATTGGTTCAACTTTATTCACGATTAGTAAATTTGAAATAGCAAGAGCAGGATATTCATTTAAAAAAGGAGACAAATTCAAACCTGTTGGTCTTGTAACTGCTGCACATTTATCAGCACCAATACAAGAATTTGAATTGGAAGTTCTTGAAATATTTAATGATAAGTTTTCTGCTTGGCAATTTGGTGAAATTGATTCAATTGACAATATAAAGTTCTTACAAGACGGACAAAGAACTAGATTCCCATTATTCTTTAATGGTGAACTATTAAGTTTTGAAAAAGATAGATCAAATGATCTTTCTGCATTAATCGACTTAGATGCAGTATTACTCGTATTTGTGAATGGTGTTTTACAAAAACCTGGCGAATCTTATCAATTTAATGGTGGAACAACATTTACATTTAAAGAACCTCCTCAAGGTGAAACTGGTGAAGGATTGAATGATCATGATCAAGTTGATATCTATTTCTATAAAGGTGAAGATAATAAAGATGTTAAGATACAAGTTGTTCCAGAAACAGTTAAAATTGGTGATGAACTTCGTATATTTAAGAGTGATAGATCATCTGGAATAACAACATCACAAACTAGTTCAAGAGTTGTCAAAGAAATACTTAATACAGACATATTAGACACCGATATTTACACAGGATTGGGGATTGATGATTTAAATGAAAAACCAGTAAAATGGATGAAACAAAAAAGAGATTTAACTATTAATGGAACATTAGTTTCTAAATCAAGATCTATATTAGAACCTCAAATTTATCCTACATCTAAAATAATTGGTGACTTTACAACTACATCTGGATTGGGAGTGCAAGGTGATAATAGTATTTTTGTTGATGATGCCCAATCATTTTTCTTTGAAACAAGATATGGACTCACTGTTAGTGGAGTAGACGCATTAGTGTCATCAGGTGAAGTAAATACACCTGCATCTGCAATAGCAAATGTATCTGGGACTGGCACTATTTCTTCATTAACTATTATAGAATCAGGTTCTGGATATGATGGCACAGTTGATGTAAGAATAGCAGCACCACCTTCAGGTATTGGTGCTGGTGTAGGAAATACAGCAACAGCAACACTTACAGTTTCTAATGGTTCAGTCGCTTTTGATCAAATTACCGATGGGGGTCTTGGATATGATTCAAATAATCCACCAAAAGTTATAATAGAGAGTCCTCCATTCAAATATGAAAAAATAACAGGTATTGCTAATTTTGAAGGATATACTGGAATCATAACAGGTATTACACAAATAACTAGACCTGGCAGTAAACCTGCGTTAAGATTTGATTTCACTGCAGTGGTTAGGGAAACAGATACAGATTCACCGAATTTTGGAAGATTCAAAAATGCTCCTGATGCAAGCATACTTGAAGTTGGTTTCCCTATATTGATTACAGATACAAAAGTTGGACATGGATTAACATCTGTAAATCCTACAGACGCACATGTAGTTGGTATCGGAACAACTTTCCTTGATAATGTTTATATTGTCAATTCTGTTGATTACAGTATTGGTGGTGCAAAAGGCACGGTTATTTGTCATGTCCATTCAAATAGTGCTAGTTCTATCAACGGTATTGATGAAGAGGGATTTTTTGAAGAGAATAAAGCATCGACAACTTCACTGGGTAAACTAAGTTGGGGTAGATTATACGGTTCAGATTCAGGGAACGATCTGCAACGTTCATCCAATCCCATATCAATTGGTGTCACTGGATTGACAGTAGATGCTGGTCTTTCAACATTCCCAACTATTCAAAGAAAAAATTATGATGGAGTTGGTGAAACAGGTCATCGAAATAGTGGTTCGATTAGAGCAGAATTAACTGCAGAATAACTTGATGCCAAAATCACTATAAATAGAAAGAAAAGTAAGATACTCAGTTACAGATGTCAGCTATTATTACTGATCAATTCAGAATTTTGAATGCAAATAATTTTGTAAATTCCGTACAAGATACAAATAATTCTTATTATGTCTTTTTAGGTTTAACAAATCCTAAAGAAAATGGGTTTGGTAGATCTGATGAATGGAATATAAACACACCAGCACCATCTGATAGTTTTTCATATCGAAGGCATGCAGGTGACACGATGATGTTCGGTAAAAAAGTATCATCTGCTAACATTAGAAGATTGATAAGGAGAATAGAATGGGTTCAGGGAACAAGATATGAAATTTATAGGGATGATTATAGTGCATCAAGTCCAAGTCCAAATTCATCGGCAACACGATTATATGATGCAAATTATTATGTTGTAACTTCTGAACTAAAAGTTTATATTTGCATTGATAACGGTTCTACAGGTTCTAATCCACTAGGTAATGTTTCACAGGATGAACCAACCTTTGAAGGTACAGAACCATCAAAAGCAGGTAACAGTGGTGATGGTTATGTATGGAAGTACTTATTTACTGTCCCTTCTAGTGATACTATTAAGTTTGATTCAACTGAATTTATAACAGTTCCAAATAATTGGTCAACAAGCACTGATGCACAGATAAGAGCAGTGCGTGAAAATGGTAATTCTAATATCAATTCAAATCAAATAAAGCACATTTTTATTGAAAACTCTGGTAATAAATATGCCCCTGATGTAGTGGGTGCAGAAGTAGATATTGTAGGTGATGGCACTGGAGGAAGAGCAAGAATTGATATAGAAGATGGAAAAATAACTAATGTTACCGTAAGTGCAGGAGGTAAAGGATATACATGGGCTCGTGTTGATTTATCAACTTATAATAATAATGCAGATGTAAAGGCAAAATTAATCCCCATTATTCCACCAGCTAGAGGTCATGGAGATGATATTTATAGTGAATTGGGAACTGATAAAGTGCTTCTTTATGCAAGATTTGATGATTCTACTAAAGATTTTCCTGTAGATACCACATTTTCACAAGTAGGTATAGTTAAGAATCCCACTAAAATTGATAGTGATGTTGTATATACAGACAATACCTTTTCTTCATTACAAGCAATTAAATTACAAGAATTTAGTAACACAAGTGTTCCACCTAAAATTGGTGAAGAAATAACTCAAAAACTTACAATCCCTCCTAATGACGGAAAAGTTGCAAAGGGATATGTAAGTTCTTATGATGAAACCACTAGAGTCCTTAAATATTTTAGGGATCGATCATTATATTTTAATGATACAACATTTGATCATACTGATGAAGTTGGTGTGAATACAACTGGAAGGATATATCAATTTGAAACTGGTTCTATTATTAATGATATAAATGGTTCATCATCTGGATTTTCTGGAAAAGTTGAAATTGCATTTTCAGGTATTACAACTAACCCATCTGGTGCCCAATTAATCAATTTAGGAACTAGATTTCAAGCAGGGTTATCTGATTCAGAGATAAATAAAGGGTCGGGACAAATTATCTGTTTGGATAACAGACCTGAAATCAACAGAAGTCTCCGTCAAAAAGAGGACATTAAAATCGTATTAGAGTTCTAAAATGCCACAAAAGACAAATTTAAATATAAGTCCTTATTATGACGACTTTGATAAGGCGAAAAACTTTTACAAAATTCTTTTCAAACCTGGTAAACCAGTGCAAGCAAGAGAATTATCTGGGTTGCAGTCTATATTACAAAATCAAGTTGAAAATTTTGGAAAACATATTTTCAAAGAAGGTTCGATGGTCATACCTGGTAATATAGATTGTGACAAATCTTACTTTTCTTGTAAAATAAATTCATCTCATCTTGGTATTGATGTTTCAATTTACTTAGATAATTTAATTTCAAAGAATAATGGAAAAGGTACAAGAGTTAGAGGTCAAAATTCAGGTATTGTAGCAACTATAAAAAATTATGTTCTCCCACCAAACGAAGGAGTAGAAGAACCAACAATATTTGTAAAATATAATACATCAGGAACAAATAAAGAAAGTGTTGCCTTTCCTGATGGAGAAATTTTAATACTTGAGGAAAGTTTAACTTATGGTAATACTACCATAAACATAGGTGAAACTGTATTGACATTATCTTTAGAAAATGCATCAGCAACAGGTTCAGGATTTGGTATTAGTGAGGGTGTATATTTTGTGCGTGGTCATTTCATAGATGTTCCATCATCTTTTATAATATTAGATCCATATAATCCTAAACCATCATATAGAGTTGGATTAGATATAATTGAAGAAATAGTAAATGCAAATGATGATTCTTCATTATATGATAATGCAAAAGGTTTTACTAATTTTGCAGCACCTGGTGCTGATAGATTTAAGATTACTGCTAAATTAACTAAAAAAGCGTTAACTGACAAAAATGATACTAGTTTCGTAGAATTATACAGAATAAGAGAAGGTGAAGAGAAAAAGATACAAGATACAACTGTTTATTCGGAAATTAAAAAATATTTTGCAAAAAGAACATTTGATGAATCAGGTAACTACGCTGTTGAACCATTCCGTGTTAATTTGCAAAATTCATTAAATGATGAGATAGAGTCAAACGGATTATATACTGAAAATCAGTTAACAGATCAAGGTAATAAACCCTCAGAAGATACCATGTGTGTTAAATTATCACCTGGTAAAGCTTATGTAAGGGGATTTGATGTATCTTTGCCTAACACAACAGTAATAGATGTTCCTAAACCAAGAGATGTAAAAAACATAGATGCTGCTTCAATTCCTTTTAGTATGGGAAGTTTATTAAGAGTAAACAATGTTTTTGGAACACCATATATTAATTTGGGCGGATCTGATGGAACAAATATTGTTGAACTTTATAATCAGAGGAGAAATTCAACAACAGTATCAGAAGGGACTGGTATAAAGATAGGTCAAGCAAGAGTATATTCATTTGGTGTAACAGATGCATCTTATAGTGATTCCTCAACACAGTTTGATTTGCATCTATATGATATTCAAACATATACCACTTTAAAAGTATCAAACATAGATACAACCCTAGTAAAGGGGACTAGAGTAAGAGGATTATCTAGTGGTGCGATTGGATATCTAGCAGAGACTCCTAATACAAGTGGTGTAGATGAATTAAATGTATCTGGAACCACTGGTACGTTCATGGTTGGAGAAAAATTAATTTTTAATGAAAAAACAATTGATACTAAATCATCTGTTATAAAAGTTAATGCTTATAACGTATTTGACATTAAATCTGTCCATCAAGATAGTATAAACGTAACTAATAACACTGGTGGACTATCTGGTATAGTAACTAGTTTTGTAGCAGACTCAGTTCTGTATGATCGTATATTACCAGGATTTTCACCTTCAGACAATTTAAATGTAGTATCAGTTGATGCTAATACAGACACTGCATCTATTCCTGGTCGAAATTTTGCTGGAAAAGTTGGTATTACAACTGACGCAGTTATATCTTATAGTCATGGCGGGTTTGATGAACCAGTATTTAATCGTATATCTAATATAAGTAATAATGGTAAAACACTTACTTTAGTTGAAACTCCAAATGTAGAAAATGTTAATTCAGGTGGAGTTTTAGGTGCAGGAACAACAACTGGAACATTTAGAGTTAGAATTCCTCTTATATCAAATATAAGAGATGCTGGATTATTTACTAGATTACCTAGAAAAAATGTTTCTAATTTAAATTCTTCCAATTCTAATCTAATAATCACAACACAGGTAACTGGTAAATCTACTACTGCTTCTGGCACCCTATCAATTTCATCAAGTGATGCTTTAGATGCAAGTTCTGGTATTACAAGTGCTTTCTTTGAACCATTTGATGCTGAAAAATATACAATTACTTATGATACTGCAGACACAAATTTCAACTCTTCATTTTCAGCTACTGAACCATTAACATCTGACAAAGTTATTGTCTCAAATGATGGTAATGATGTTACGTTTACAGGTCTAGTGCAACAAAACGTATCATGTACGGTAAATGTTACTCTCAAAAAAATTGGACTTACTAGCAAATCTAAAAATTATGTTAGGAGTAGACAACTTGAAATTACAAGAACTGCTGGTATATCTACAAATGGTAATTTAACTCAAAGTAATGCTTATGGATTAAGAGTAGAGGATAAAGAAATTTCTCTTGATAATCCTGATGTATGTAAAGTAGTTGCCATATATGAATCAAAAAATACTTCTAAACCAGTTTTTGATAAATTAAAATTTGTTTCAGGATTAAGTTTAGATACAGCAACGGTTATTGGAGAAAAAGTAATTGGTGAAGAAAGTAGAGCGATTGGACAAATTGTCGCAAGGAATCCAGATTCTATTGATTTTGTTTATTTAAATGCAAATCGATTTACTAAGGGTGAAAAGGTAACATTTAAAGAATCTTCAATCGCTTCTAACTTACAAGGTATTGTCAACGGAAATTATATAGACAGGACTGATAATTATCTTTTAGATAAAGGTCATACAAGACAAATATCAGATTATTCTAGAATAATTAGAAAGGATAAATCTGGGATACCTGCAAAACGCTTATTAGTTGTGTTTGACCAGTATCAAGTTCCAATAGGAAATAAAGGTGATTTATTTAGTGTTAATTCATATACTTCTGATAGATATACGAATGACATACCATTAATTGGAAGAGAAAGGGCAACAGATGTTTTAGATTTAAGACCAAGAGTTAAGGAATTTAGCGAAACAAGTGTGTATCCTAATCAATCACCTTTTGCATTTAGTAGTCGTGAATTTGAAGAAACTAATCCCTTTGTTATCACACCAAATGAAAGTTCAATCGTTGGTTATGGTTTCTATCTTCCTCGTATTGATAAACTTGTAATTAATGAATTTGAGCAAGTAAAATTAATTAAAGGTCAATCCTCTGAGACTCCCGTTCCTCCAACAGAGGTTGGAAATATGATGGCGGTTGCACAAATTACACTTCCCCCATATCTCTATGATGTTGTTAAAGAACCTGAAATAAGGATGTTTGATAATCGTCGTTTTACGATGAGAGATATTGGTGCTTTGGAAAAGAGAATTGAAAATTTAGAGGAAATGACCTCATTAAGTGCCCTTGAATTAGATACTAAATCACTTGAAGTTAAAGATCAAGATGGTCTAAATCGTTTCAAAACTGGTTTTGCAGTTAATAACTTTAAAAATAGAAGTTTCATAAACTTTAATGCTGATGGAGGTTCTAGATGTGATGTTGATACTATAAACAGAGAACTTATAAGTGCAGTTGATTTTTGGTCTATAAGAGCAGAATTAGCATTAAATCCTAGTATTGATGTTGCTTCTGCAGATTTAAATTCAAATTTACAATTACTTGATGGAAATTGTAAAAAAACAGGTGATTTAATTACTCTTGATTATAGTGAAATTGATTGGATCGATCAACCACAAGCAACAAGAGTGGAAAACGTTAACCCATTTAATGTTATAACGTTTGCGGGAGCAGTGGTTTTAGATCCACCATCAGATAATTGGACGAGAACAATCTATGTTGATAATTTTAGAAATGAATCAACTGGTGCTAGATGGGTTGAGAGTGCGAATCTTGTCTCAAATACAACAACTAGTAGCACTGATGTTAATGTATCAAATAACACAATACAAGCTGATCAAGATATATTTGAAGGAAATCACCGAGAAAGAGTAACAACAACAACTATTACAACTAGACAAAGAGTTGAAAGAAGTTTCACAAATACTCTTGAAGGTCCAAGTAGAGAATTTGATTATGTAGAGAGTGTAAAAGTTGATAGTCAAATCGATCCATTCATGAGATCAAGAAATGTTGCCTTTAATGCAAGTGGATTAAAACCAGCAACAAGACATTTTCATTATCTTGATAGTGGTTCACCAGATATTGTTCCAAAACTTAGTGAAATAGAAATGGTATCAGGTTCATTTACTGTTTTTGAAAATGCAAGAGTTGAACTTGTTAGTCTCGGTGATGATCCAGTGATAGGTTATGTTAGAATACAAAGACCGAATCATAAGTTTGGTGACACTACAAGACCTGATGTGGGAGCAGGATTAGGATCACCATCAGTCTTAGTTGAAGAATATTCAGTTGATCCATATGATAATACAAGACCAGCACCGTCAGCTAATTATTCTGCAACTTCAAAATTATTAAACGTTGATATTGCTGCGTTAGCAAATGATGAGCAATACTTTGGGTATTTTGTAAAAGGTGCGTTGGTAATTGGGGAGAAAAGTGGTGCTGTTGCTAGAATCACAAATGTTAATCTTATATCAGATAACTGGGGTGATTTAATTGGTTCATTCTTCTTTAGAAATGCAAATGCTGTTCCTCAACCACCTGTATTATTCAGATCTGGGACAAAAACATTTAAAGTAACAGCAGCCTCTGAAGGCACAATACAATTACCAGGTGCTACAGCACTGGCCAGTGACGCTACAGGTGTGTTTACAGGCACAGGAACCATATTAACTCAAACAACAGATACTGTTGGTGTTAGAAACCCTCCAGCACCTCCTCAGAGACCAAATGAAGTAAATGTAACTGTTAATGTTAATTCTTCCTCAGACACAGAATTTTTTGAGGCACCTTATAGAGATCCACTAGCTCAATCATTTAGAGTTGATGAGACAGGAGCATTTTTGACATCTTTTGATTTATTCTTTGCATCAAAAGATCCTAATACTAAAGTTTATATTGAACTTAGACATGTGGAATTAGGTACACCTACAAGGTTCCTTGTTCAGGATTATGCACAAGTAGCACTGAATCCAAATCAGGTAAACATATCTGATGACGCATCAGTGCCAACTACTATCAGTTTCCCATCTCCTGTTTATTTGGAACCTAATCGAGAATATGCAATTGTAATATTATCACCAGCATCTGATTTGTATGAAATGTGGGTTGCTCGAATGGGTGAAAAGACCGTTAAATCAACTGTCTTACCTGATGTTGAGGATGTTGTTGTATCAAAACAATATATTGGTGGAAGTCTATTTAAATCACAGAATGGTACGATTTGGACACCAAGTCAATATGAAGATTTGTGCTTTAAGTTACGTAAGGCATCATTCGTAAGTTCTGGAACTGCAACGTTCTATAACACACCAATCAATCCTGGTAATTTAAATACTCAGAAACTTCCTGATAATCCGATACGAACATTACCTAGAAAACTTAAAGTTGGTGTATCAGGAACACTATGCACTGATGCTAATTTAGCAATCGGTCAAAAAGTATCCCAAGCTAATGGACTCGGACAGACAGTTGCAGAGGATTCTGCAATAACAGGTATTATTGAAGGACAAGGAGCACCTATTGACAGTGGATCTTCGACTACTATCATTAATAAAGGTAGTGGATATCCTGGTTCTGGTGGCACAATACTTGGTGTTCCTCTTAAATCTTTAACAGGAAGTGGATCTGGTGCTGTTGCTACAATTACAGTAGGCACAGTGGATGGAGTTGATGGTGCAATAAGTGCAATCACTATCACTACTCTTGGAACTGGATATCAAGTTGGTGATGTATTAACAATTGATAACGCTAATGATACTGATATTACTAGTGGTGCTGGATTTAAATGCTCAGTATCAGCAATCAATTCTCAATTTGATACTGTATTTTTAACTGATGTTCAAGGATCACAATTTACAACTGGTCGTAAACTTGTAAAATATGATTCAAATAATACTAATCCATCAGTTATTGATACAACAGATCCTTCAGAGGCAACCGTTGCATCATCAGCAATTAATGGTGAATTAAATACGGGCGATGTATTTGAAGTTACACAATATAATCATGCTCATCATGGTGGAAATAATAAAGTTGTGATTCAAAATGTAAAACCTGATACTGTTAAAGTACAAACAACATCTGCATTAGCTCCTGATACAACATCTGTTGAAATCGCTAACGCTGATGTAACGCCATTTACTAGTTTTAATGGTATTACTACAGATAGAGGTTCTGCTTTAATAGGAAGTGAGATTGTTTCATATGTAGTTGGAACTGGCAAATTAACAATTGTTAGAGGACAATTTGGAACAACACCAGTATCACATGATGTTGGATCAGATATTCAAACTTATGAAGCAAGTGGAATATCTCTTGTTGGTATTAATACAACATTTGATACTGCTGATACTGCTTCATTTGATAATAATATTGATAATTATTTCTTAAAAGTTGATGTAGCTAATTTAGCACCTGAAAGAACAGATGATGCTTTATTATGTTTTACAAATGAAAAAGCGATTGGTGGAAAGAGTGTTCACGTATCGCAGAATCATCAGTTCAGTTCTATTTCAGCACAATTGAACGTTATCACACCTGGCAAATCAACAAATGTTAACTCATTTATAAGAACAGTTAGTGGAACTAGTGCTGGTGGAAACGAAATTTCATTTATAGATCAAGGTTTTCGTCCAACAACTTTAAATGAAACAACATTTTTCCCAACTCCAAGATTAGTTGCATCTGTTAAGAATGAAAGTGAAAGATTACAAAATTTACCTAAAAATAAATCATTAACTTTAAATGTTGACATGTCATCTGCCGATTCTAATTTATCACCTGTATTAGATGTTAAAAATTCTATCTTTATTCTAGGTAGAAATAAAATAAACAATCCTATTGGCGAAGACAATTATGCAACTGATGAAAGAGTTAAATCTCTAAGAGATGATCCACATGGTTCTGTATTTGTATCAAAACCAGTGACATTAAAGAATCCTGCTACTTCACTAAAAGTTCTTGTCGCAGCAAGCAGAGAACCAGAAGCAGATTTCAGAGTATTCTATCGTTTATTCAGTTTTGATTCTAGTGAAGTATCACAAACTTATAGACCATTTCCTGGTTATAAAAACTTGACTGTTGATTCAACTGGTGATGGTATTGGTGATGAAGTTATTGATAGTTCATTGAATGATGGTAGACCAGATGCATTTGTTGCACCAAATGGATTTGATGAATTTTCTGAATATCAGTTCACAGCTGATGATTTAGAGGAGTTTAATGGATTTGTTATTAAAATTGTCATGACTTCAACGAATGAATCGGTTCCTGTTCGTCTTAAAGATTTTAGAACAATTGCACTCGCATAATGAAGACATTTAATCAATTCAAACATGATATGAATGAAGGAGTAGCAGCACTTGCTATTCCTGTGGGTGCTGGTATTCTTAAAAAAATAGCAGCATCAAGTGCACTTAAAGCAATTGGTTCTGGTGCTCTTACAGGTGGTGCTCTTACTGGTGCTTATTTGGCATCAAAAAAATCTAAAGGTCCATTTGCAGACACTGGAGGTTTTGATGCATCAAAATCAAGAACTAAAAGACAGTATCTTGGATTACCTCCAACTGACAAATTATCTAAACAACAAAAGAAAGATAGAAAAATATCTGCTCAGAGAGAGATGATACGTAAAAGAGATGATGATATAGCAACGAAAGGTCCAGGTGATCTAGTGCCT
>MDTA01219004.1_pt1 | contig 11788 bp, 12 predicted proteins | sample 811151 | NCBI WGS metagenome assembly MDTA01 (sample SAMN05326648, study PRJNA326480) | marine metagenome | isolation source: seawater | place: Indian Ocean: South | collected 2010 | reverse complement strand
ACAGAAGAATTATTTAAAAAACATGGGTAGTGGTGATTACAGTTTTAACATTGATGCTGATGAGATGATAAGTAGGTGGCTTATTCAAAATGTTCATGAGATCATAAATGGTAATGAGGGAATAGACTTAATTTTATTACCAAGAATAAATACCGTGGACGGAATAACAGATGAACATTGTAGAGCTTATGGGTACAGATTAGACGAGAATGGGTGGATAAATTTTCCTGATTGGCAAGGTAGGATATTTCGTAATCGACCAAACATTAGATGGCAGTTTAAAGTTCATGAACAGATAACTGGTTATAAAACTTACGCTACTTTACCATTAGACAAACCGTTCTGTATACTACATCCAAAAACAATAGAAAAACAAGTGGAGCAAAACAGATTTTATAACGAAGAAATAAGTGAGATGAAGGTATAATATGGCACATAAAGAACAATGGGTATTTTGTGGACAAGTTAAGGGACTACATCCTGAATATTTTGAAAATAAAAAGGTTTTAGATATTGGTTCATTTGATGTAAATGGTAATGAAAAATTTTTATTTAAAAATTGTGATTTTACTGGATTAGACATAGGTGAGGGAGATGGAGTTGATGTGGTTTGTCCGGCACAAGACTACGATGAACCCGATGAAACATTCGATACAATAATATCTTGTGAGTGTTGGGAACACAATCCATTTTACAAAGAAAGTATTCAAAATGCGGTTAGAATGTTAAAAAGTGGTGGATTATTTTTCTTTACTTGTGCAACAACAGGTAGACCAGTTCATGGGGTGTCTTATTTAGAGGAACAGTGTTCTAAAGAATATGATGACTGGAAAACACTACCAAATGTAGAAAGAGAAGATTGGGATAATGATTATTACAAAAATGTAACAGAAGATATGGTTAGAGATGCGATTGATGTTGATGATATATTCAGTAGCTATAAGTTTGAAGTGGAGGAAAATCATTGTGATTTATATTTTTGGGGAATCAAAAAGTGATAAGAGTAAGCTTACTTGAATTAGATAAGCACCGTAACGAAACTTCATTTAGATATTATGTTGTTAATCAAAATCTTTTTAGAGATGTTGGAATTGAATTTACAACATCTGATAGTTATGATTATGCCATCGTAGGTCAAGCAAGTATAATAGATAAAAAATTGTCACTAAAAAAATCTGTTGAAAAAGGATTAGAGTTTTTATCAAAAATCAACGGTGATTACATAATATTTGATGGTCAAGACTCCACTACTTTGATGGGAACTTTTGATGTTTTCTCACAATCATCTGCTTTACTTTTCTTAAAGACTGTTTATCTTAATGATTTTAATTTATACAAAAAGGCTTGGGTAAATGGTAGAATGTATTGGGGAGAGGGTAATTACTCTGTTCCTAACATAGATGATTATAAAGATAAAATGAAGTTATCTGGTACAAATTGGGGAAATACCTTTTTTCCAAACGGTAATTTTAATTTTCATAATTATAATTCAAATAAAGAATATGACATATGTGGTATGTTTCAGTATCCAATGTTAGAGGAATCTTTTGAGCATGGATTATCTCAAACACCTCATTACAATAAGTGTAGAAAACCTGTTTATGATTTAATACAATCTAATAAATATAATGCTTGTAAACTAATTGATGGTAAGAGAATACCTCATGAAGAATATTTACGAAACATGTATAATTCAAAAATAATATTTTCACCATATGGTTTTGGTGCCTATGGTGCACCGAGAGATGTTCAATCAGCACAATTTGGTTCTATACTGATAAAACCAAGAATGGATTGGATTGACACTACGCCAAATATGTATGTTGAAGATGAGACATATATAGCATGTGAACAAGATTTTAGTGATTTAGAAGAAAAAGTGGATTATGTTTTAAGTAATTTTAATGAATTACAACCATATCTTATTGAAAATTTTAGAAAAAGGCTTGTAGAAATTTATAATCCAATTAATCTTGTAAAACATACTTATGATTTGTTTAACCAATTGGAAGGTGTAGAAACGACATGAATTTTGCCATGATCATAGATGGATGTCTTCAAAGGTCTTACTATGTAAAAAATAGTAAATCATATAGGTTTGAAACTGATGAGCCATATTCTCATCATCATTCCATAGGTAATGAATGTCATTTAGGTTTATGGGGATATCCTTTTTTATTTGATGGTTATTTTTTAAATTGGACAGAATTTGATGATTTACCAACCTTAGATTTAGATTTGATATTAGTCGCTATTGAGAAAAAACCAAATCAATATAATGTATCTATGTTGCGTGAGAAATATCCAAATGCTATTATCATTAGTTTTGTTAAGGAATCTCATTGGATACATTCAACTGTTCAACAAAGGTTAGAATTTTTTAAGGCTTGTGATTTTAATACTTTTCCATGGAAAATAAATTACGACATAGAGGGTGGTATAAACGGTATAAAAACTTTGAGTCAATTGTGTGGTAGAGAGGTGTATCATCTTCCATACCCACATGATATACAGTATTTATATGACAAATATTATAAACAAAACAGAGAAAAGAAAATATTAGCATATAAATCGCCAGATGATAGGGGACAATCAATTGATTTTATTAATCAAATATCAGAAAAATACGGAATAGAGGTTTTTAAACATATCGTAAAATACAAAGGCGAAGGACACCAAATGTGGGAAGAATTTTTAGAAGGTATAACATCTGCTATGTATTGTTTTAATTTAAGTGATAGAGTTTATGGTGGCACTATGGCCGTTCAATGTGCTGCTTTGGGTATATTGAATATTGGTGGTAGAGAGGACTCACATAAAATTCTATGGGATAGAACTTACACAAATGACTTATTAATTTTAGAGCATGAGTTTGCTAATACTTTTTTAGATCAAGATGCTTATGATGACACGATTCAAAGAGCTTATTCAAACGCTATACACACTTATTCACACAATTCCGTAAAAAATAGAATATTAGATATTATAAATAAATGAAGTATTTGGTTACAGGTGGAGCTGGATTTATTGGTTCTAACCTAATAGAAAAGTTATTAAAAGATAATCACGAAGTGGTCTGTATAGACAACTATTCTACTGGTAAAAAAGAAAATGAAATAGATGGTTGTGCTTACTATAATGTTGATTTACTCAGATGGGGTGAAGATGTGACTTTTTTATCAAAACCAGATGTTATATTTCATCTAGCTGCCGAGGTTGCAAGTATTGATTATTCATATGAAGAACCATACAAGACATTAAATACAAACATTGATGGAACTATGAGGGTTTGTGAGTATGCTAGAAGAAATAAAATTAAAGTGGTGTTTGCCAGTAGTTGTGCTGTGACAGATGGTGATGATTTAAACATTTATGCTTATTCTAAATCTAAAGCCGAGGACATATGTAAGGCTTACAATCACTTTTTTGGTTTATCTGTAGCAATAGTTAGATTTGCTAATGTGTATGGTAAACGACAAAGAGATGAAGGACCTTACAGGTCTGTGATATCTATATTTGATGAGTGTTATCAAGAGGATAAATCACTTCCAATAAGAGGTAACGGAGAACAGACTAGAGATTTTATAGATGTTAGAGATATAAGTCGTGGATTGATTGATATTTCTAAATTACATTCTAATGCAGATATATTTAGGTTAGGTACAGGTAAAAGTATTTCCATAAATGATGTTGCTAAAATTTATGGATTACCAATTCATTATGTATCTAAAAGGGGTGGTGAGTCAAAAGAATCTCATACTGATTTGAGTAAGAACATGGTTGACTTTCAGACTAAATATACGATACAAGATTGGGTGGATAATCTTAGATGAATATAACTGCTATTGGACATGCTGGACTTTACATAAATACTAAAGATTGCAATATTCTCTGTGATCCTTGGAAACACGAAAATCCTCAGTTTTTTGGTTCATGGTATGTTTATCCTGATAATTCAAATTTACATTGGGACATAATGATTCAGAATACAGATTATCTTTATGTTTCACACACTCATAAAGATCATTTTGATTCAAAATTTTTAACTGAATTAGCTAATCGTAACAAGAAAGTGCGTGTGATATTACCAGATTATTTTTATCCTTTTTTAAAAGAGGAATTAAATAAAATAGGTTTTAATAAATTTATAATTGGTGAATTTAAGTGTGGAGATACCACCATGGTTACTTATCCAGCTAACACTGTTGACAGAGAAAGAGAAGATTCGGCTTTAGTAGTGGATGAAGATTTTACTTTTTTGAATTTCAATGACTCCACGATAGAATTATCACATAAAAAAGATATACTAAAAAGATTTAAAACCGTAGAGATGGCAGCTGGTCAATTTTCTGGTGCTAACTGGTGGCCTATTTGTTATGAAAATTATTCACAAGAAGAATTAAAGAAAATGTGTGTCGAGTATCGTGAGAGAAAATCTAAGAAATATTTAAAAATAATGAATTATTTAGAGATTGATAAAATGGTACATACATCAGGACCACCTTGTTTTTTAGATAAGAAACTTGCTCATCTAAATTGGAACAGTATATTTTTTGATAGTTGGGAAGTACCTGAGTTTGATGAAATTGATAATATTTACAGAGTAATTCCAGGTGATCAATTTAATTATAACAATATCGTTGATAGAAAAGTTAGACCATTTTCAAAAAAGGAATTTATAAACAGTAGATTGTATGAAAGTAATGATGGCATAAGTGATGATGAGTGGATAGAATCAAAGAAAAAATTTTTACATTGGATGGACAATATTATAAAAAATTCAAAATGGTTAAGAAAATATATTTCACAAAAATTATATTTATCAATAGATGGTTATCAAGTTTTTCATTTAAATTTTAGAAAATCTTGTGTTGATATTTATGATAAAGTGAATTATCGTGGGGCTTATTATTTAGTAAAAATACCACCTAAAATCTTTTATGAATTAGTCATGGAAAAATATACAGATTGGGAAGAAGCATTTCTAAGCTCAAGGTTAAAGTTTACTAGAATACCTGACAAATATAATCCATGGATTCTTTCATTTTTTAGAAATTTAGATGTTGATAAATTAAATAAAATAAATGAAAACAAAAACTCTAGTAAAATTACAGAGGAAAAAATACAAGTTGGTAATTATAAAATAGATAAATATTGCCCACATCAACAGTACGATTTATCACATCATGGTAAAGTTGATTTAGATAAATGCACCATACAATGTTTAGGCCATGGTTGGACTTGGAATATTAAAACGGGAAAGGGTATAAATTGTGGTTTTGATTTAAACACAGAGAGGATAATTGGAGAATAAAATGAAATTACTAATGACAGGTGGGCTTGGGTTTCTTGGTTCACATTCAATTGAAAAATATGAATCTGAGGGATTTGATATTACTATTATTGATAATTTATCATCAAATGTAATTGAGCCTACGGATGAATTGTGTAAAAATTCTAATGTAATAATTGATGATATACTTAACATATCATGGGATACATTAAAAGAAGATTTTGATGTCATATTACATCTTGCTAGTCCTGTAGGACCCGTGGGTGTTTTGAAACATTCAGGTGAAATGGCTAGATATATCTTAGACGACATCTATTGGGCTATAGCGGGTGCTAAAAAATATGATTGTCCCTTGATTTTCATATCTACATCTGAGATATATGGATATAGAGATACTGCTGAGTTTTTAAAAGAAGAAGATGATAAATTACTTGTTGGTAATTATGCCGTGCGTAATGAGTATTCTATTGGTAAATTATTGGCTGAGATAGTTTTATCAAATACTGCTAAGGTATCGGATTTGAAGTATCAAATAATCAGACCTTTTAACATAAGTGGACCACGACAACTAAAAGATGGTGGTTTCGTTTTACCCACTTTTACTCAACAAGCACTTAGTAATAAACCGATAACAGTTTTTAATACAGGTGAACAAGTTAGGGCATTTACTTATGTTAAGGATATAGTTGATGGTATTTATTTAACATCAGTTGCCGATGATCATATGAATGAGATATGGAATATTGGTAATGGTGATAATGTAGCCACCATAAATCACATGGCTGAAAAGGTAAAGGAATACACTAATAGTAAATCAGAAATAGTCAATGTCGATCCCAAAACAATTCACGGTCCTTTATTTGAAGAGGCTTGGGATAAGATACCTAATGCTGATAAGATAAAAAATACATTAGGGTGGAAACCAACTTTGAGTGTGAATCAAATAATAAAATCTGTTATAAGGTTTTGGAATAAATGATAACTGCATTTATCATCACAGCACACTCTTCGGATAAATTAAGACCTGAAGGGAACTTTTATCTCAATAGACAGATTGAATCTATTTTAAAGTATTGTAAACATGATTTTAAAGTTTTCATCATAGATAATGAATCACAACATGAATTAAAATATCCTCTAAATGATAAAAGGTTCATATACAAAAGGATAGACGATCAAATAATAGGTGGTGTTACTAGAGCTTGGAATATTGGATTGGCCGCTGCTTATGATGATGGATGTGATATATTAATAAATTGTAATGATGATTTATGGTTTAATGATACCATAAATGATTTTATTGAATATATTGAAAACACGGATCACGATGACATAGTTTATGGTCCTGTTTCTGATGGTATATTGTTACCATCTAAACAACACAGTAAAGCACCATATGATGGAAAATTTGTTTTAGATTGTAAATCAGTACATGGTAAACCGGTTGGTTTTTGTTTTTCTTTTACAAGAAATCATTATTTAAAATATAGATATACTGATACCGAATATTTTAATAGGTTAAATAAATATAATGGTGGTGGTGATGGTAAGTGGGGTGGACAAGAAGGTCAGTTTCAAGAAAATGCTGAAAGGGGATTATATGCCGTTATAGTAACAGAATGTTTTGTTCACCATGATAAAATAAGGGGTTGGACTCAACTTAAAATTCCTGAAACTAACAACTCTTACGATAGAGAAGAATACGAAAAAAGATATGTTTGATTACTACAATATATATTTATATACACAAAAAGTTACATATTTAAGGAGTATTTTATGAAGATAATAGTTACGGGTGCTGTTGGTTTTGTTGGAACAAATTTAGTCAAAAGATTGTTAAATGATGGTCATGAAGTTTGGTCATTGGATAATTATTCTACTGGTAAAAAAGAAAACGAACAAGATGGTTGTAAATATATTTCTGTGGATATATCAAATAAATCTAATCTTCTTTTAGAATTAGAAAAACTTGATAAGCCAGATGTTATATTTCATTTAGCAGCTTTAGCTAGAATACAACCATCGTTTGATAATCCAACTGATACATTTAATGTGAATGTTAATGGCACGATAAATTTATTAAATTGGGCAAGATTAAATGGGAATATACCACTTGTCTATGCTGGTTCTTCATCTTCACATGGTGATAAATATTCTAACCCATATACTTTTACTAAATGGCAAGGTGAGTTATTGTGTGAACTGTACAATAAAGTCTACAAATTACCAACTGTTGTGACTAGGTTTTATAATGTATATGGAGAGCATCAAATACTTGACGGTGCTTATGCCGCAGTCATTGGTATTTTTGAAAAATTATATAGTGAAAATAAAACATTAACAGTTACAGGTGATGGAGAACAAAGACGAGACTTTACCCATGTGGAAGATATTGTTGATGGATTGGTTAGGTGTTCTTTAAACATGGATGTTGCTAGTGGTAAAATATTTGAGCTCGGTAGGGGTAAGAATTACTCAATAAATGAAATAACTGAAATGTTTGGTGAAGAGGAAGTAGAGTATATTCCAGCAAGACCTGGTGAAATGAGGGTAACTTTGTGTGAGTCAGTAGAGGCTAGAGAATTATTAGGTTGGAATCCCAAGATAGATATTAAAGATTATATAAAAAATTGGAGACAGAGTAAAAAATAACTTGATTGTTTCAACTGTATAACTTATATTTATTAGTATACTAATATGGTTATTACTTTATGAAAAAGAATGTTATATTTTGGGTTGGAGTTAAGAATGATCAATATGCCGAAAAATACGGTGGTTGGGAGTGGATGGATATTAGCCGTAAGACTTGGGAGTATTGGTGTGAAAAACATGATGTAATATTCTTTCCATTTGAAAAACCAATAAATGAAGATTTAGTTAAATACAGAATCAACTGGCAGAAATCAATATATTGTTTTGATCTATTAGATGAGGCTGGTATCGATTATGATCAGATATTCTTAGTTGATGCGACCTGTATGGCTAAATGGGACATGCCAAACATATTTGAATTAACAGACCATAAGTTTACTGCTTGGCGAGAAAAGGACAATCTTAGGTGGGTTTATGATAGCATAAAGGGCTATGAAGATTTCTTTTCATATAAATTAAACAAACATGATTACTTTAGTTCTGGTGTTATAATTTTTAACAAGTCACATAAGGATATATTCTTAGAGTTTAAGAACCTGTATCTTAATAATGTTGATGAGTTTGTTGAGCTACAAGATAAGATTGTTAGAAAGGGAACGGAACAAACTCCTCTGAATTATTGGTTGCAAAAGAATGAAGTTGAAATGAACTTGGACTTACCTTTTACTTTTAAATTAACACATATACACCGTAAGGATATGTTTAAATACAACTGGCAACTTAATGAAAATCCGACACCATTTTTTATAAAATACGGATATAATTGGGTGTTCAATGGAATACCAAAAGATAAACGAACTGAGCTTATGACACAAGTTTGGGATTTAGTAAAAAATAATTACGATGATGATTTTATTTTAAATAAAATTGATAACAAAGGTGAGAATAAAAACACAACATCTCGTAAATTTAAAGAGGATATATTAAGAATATTTGGTAAAGACTACAAGGATAAGACCATATTAGAACTTGGGTGTCATCAAGGAAACACCACGAGAGTTTATGCTGAGTGTTTTAGAAAGGTTATAGCCGTTGAAAGAACCGAAGGTAACATTGAAGATGCGAAGAAACATTGTAGTGATGTAGACAATGTTGAGTTTATACATGCTAATGTATATGATAAAAATTTTAAAATACCAAATGCTGATGTCGTTAATATAGATGCTGGACATTCGTATCAAGAAGTAGTTTTTGATATTGAAAGGTTATCCAAACAACTCAATAATCCAACTTTTATATTTGATGATTACGGACACGAGGGTAGAACAGTTAGAGATGCTATCAATGATAAATTATCAGATGGAACTATAAAGTTAGTAACTCATATTGGTGAAGATAAAGGTTTCGTTGCCGCGAACAATAAAACTTTCATAGGTAGAGAGGGGGTTATTTGTAATGTTTAGTTACGCTGAATATAGAAACATAATTACATTGGTAAAACAAAATTTACCAATAATGGATTTCTCGGAGGTTGATGATAAGACTAATTCTTTTTGTGTCCTAAGACATGATATAGAATTTTCAATAGATAGGGCATTGACGATGGCTAGGATTGAACATGATGATTTAGGAGTTCATTCCACTTACACGGTTCAGTTAAGAAACAATACCTACAATGCTTTATCACAAAAGAACATAGAGGCTATCCAAGAGATAGACGCTATGGGACATTACATTGGATTACATCAGAATCCACCCATGATGGAAGACGAGGAGTTGATTGATTACATAATAAAAGACATTGAGACATTGGAGCACTATTATGGTTTTGAGGTTGACAGGTTTGCTTTTCATAGATGTGGTAGTAATCCAGGTATATTAGAAAAATATGTAGAGGTGCCAGATAAGATAAACTGTTATGCTAAAGAGTTCTTTCATTACTTTAATGAAGATAAGCCTGAGGAATTGAGAGTTCATTATCTGGCGGATTCAAATCATCAATGGAAATATGGACACCCCTTTAACATCGATTATTGGGAATTGCCACAGAAGATGCAGTTATTAACACATCCGTTTTCGTGGTCTGATGAGGGATATGATAATATTGTAAATTTTACGAAGTTAATTAGAGAGAGAAACATAGAGTTATTATCAGACATGAATAGTGAAACCAAAACATTTCCAAAAGAATTGTTATTGTAATGAATAATATGAGTGTAAAGGTAATCGCAGAGATTGGTATCAATCACAATGGTGATATGAATCTTTGTAAAAAACTAATTGATGTTGCACATATGGCAGGATGTGATTATGTAAAGTTCCAAAAAAGAACACCTACACTTTGTGTACCAGAACACCAAAAGGGTGTGATGAGAAATACGCCTTGGGGTAGAATGACATACCTTGATTACAAATACAGAGTTGAGTTTGAAAAGGATGAGTATGATGAGATAGATAGGTATTGTAAAGAAAAGGGTATTAAATGGTTTGCAAGTGTTTGGGATAAACCATCAGTAGATTTTATGAAACAATATACAGATATCACTAAGATTCCATCTGCATTAATTACTGATTTAGATTTATGTGAGTATGCAAGAAAACACAATGATAAAGTGATAATCTCCACAGGCATGAGTACGGAAAAAGAGATAGAATCATGTGTGTTCAAGACAAAACCAGAAGTTATTATGCATACAAATTCTACTTATCCTGCACCAATAAATGAGTTGAATCTAAACTACATTTCACATTTACAACAGAAATATCCAAATTCAGAGATAGGTTATAGTGGACATGAGTTTGGGTTGGTAACTACATTCGCCGCAGTTGCTTTGGGTGTGGTATGGGTAGAAAGACACATCACAATGGATAGAACAATGTGGGGTTCAGACCATGTTGCATCAGTAGAACCAATAGGTGTTTGGAAATTGGTTAGGGGTATTAGAGATGTGAAGAATGCGTTAGGTAGTAAAGGTGAACGAGTATTACTTGGTGGTGAACTATTAAAAAGGGAGAGTTTGAGAGGGTGAAGACTATATCTTTAATACCGGCACGAGGTGGCAGTAAAGGAATTCCATTAAAGAACATAATAGAACTTGATGGTAAACCATTGATATCCTATACCATAGAAGCATCTAAAAAATCTAATGTAGATGAAACTTGGGTGTCTACTGATTCAAATGATATATCTTCCGTATCAAAGACATACGGCGCTAAGATCATAGATAGACCATATGAGATATCAAAAGACACATCACAATCAGAGGAGACTCTATTACATGCTGCTTACCAAGTTGATTTCGATATTTTGGTATTCATTCAACCAACTTCACCATTAATAACATCAGAGGATATAAACAAAGGTTTAGAAATGATGGACGAGTATGATTCTGTTTTTAGTGTAACTAAGGAACATTGGATTCCGAGATGGACAATGGATGTGAAACCACATGAATGGGAAATTAATAACAGACCTATGAGACAGGACAAACCTGAAATGTATGTTGAAAATGGTGCGTTTTACATCACTAAAAGAAAAAATTTATTAGATTCTAAATTAAGATATAGTGGTAAAAAAGGAGTGGTAGAGATGCCACTCTCAAGGAGTTTTCAAGTAGATACAATGGAAGATTTGGAATTAATTAGGAGATTAAAAGTATGAAAAAAATTGCTGTTTTAGGTAGAGGAAAATCTTTAGAATCTTTAAGCTCTTTACCAGAAGTAGATGCTTATGTCATCACTAATAATTGGGGATTAGAATTAAATCAACAATTTATTATGGATAGATTTTCTGATAATAAACCAATTATTCATGTTTTGAGTTTATCCATTTTTAATGCACCAGGCATGGGTTTTGATGAATTACTAAAACATTATAAGAAATTTAATATTCAAAAAATAATT
>MDTA01159588.1_pt1 | contig 11788 bp, 8 predicted proteins | sample 811151 | NCBI WGS metagenome assembly MDTA01 (sample SAMN05326648, study PRJNA326480) | marine metagenome | isolation source: seawater | place: Indian Ocean: South | collected 2010 | reverse complement strand
TGGTTCATCCGCCTGACGAACGGCGCGGACAGCAACGTGCCGCCTTGTGGTGCGGTGAACATCAACGACCCACAGAGCCCCGTGCGCTGCGAAATCGTGCCAGAAATGGACACCGGCGACAGCCTCGAGGTGACGGGCGCGGTCTCAAACCGGACCAACGTTCCGTGGGACGCAGATCCTGTGGCCTTGCAGGTCGACATCGACAACAACGGACAGTTCCTCGGCGCTCAGGAGACGGCCTTCGCGGGCCGGCCGACCATCAGCGACGGCGAGGCCCGTTACGCGTACAACTGGACGTGGTTCAGCCAGTACAGCTCGGGCACCTACGGCATGCGTGTGGACTTCACGAACTCGGCGTACTACTACACCGGTAATTCGACCACCCTGGCCCAAACGGGCGCGTACATCAACGTCACCGTCGTCGGTACGACCGACTTCCTGACCACCTCGGTGCCGCGCCTTTACCGCAACTCGTCGACCACCATCCAAGCCAAGCTCGTGGACAACGCCCTCAGGCCCGTCCCCGACATGGCGGTGAACTGGACGTGGTCCGGCGACGGCCGAACAGGTGTGAACTTCACCGACGGCAACGGCCTGTTCGAGGTGCCCTTCAACGTCAGCGCCAACGACCCGCTCGGGCAGTTCACGTTGACCTTCGCCTTTGGCGGCAACCCCCTGCTGAAGGGCAGCACCGTCGTCCAGGACGTTTGGATCGTCTCGAGGACCTACATGGCCGTGGTCGACAGCGACCCCGCCTATCGGCAATCGGGTGATCGATGGGACTTCACCGCTCAGGTCAAAGACGATGGAAAAACCCGGGACAGAGACGCCATTGGCGCGGCTTTGGACGGCGCAAATCCACCGTCGGGTGGCCTTGTGGACGTCATCTTCGAAGGCACCGACTTCGAAGGCGTTCAGCACCGGCAGCACATCGCCACTTTGGCGCCAAGCGCGGGTCTGATTTCGCTGCCGGAACCTCAGCCCGATGGCTCCCACCTTTGCTTCTACGACGCCAACGGCGACGGTTTCGCCGACCGCGACGTCAACAAGGACGGCCTCAGCCGTGAAGAGAGCGTAGGCTGCCTGCGCGCCGACATCACGCCGCTGGACCCCGCCCTCCTTCGCGAGGACCCCGAATCCTTCCTGCCGGACGGATTCGGTCCCGTGGACGTCATCCTGCGCTTTGAGGAGAACCTGCCCAACGAGGGCTGCGCGCCGCTAGACGTGACCACCCTCGGCATTCAGGGCGTGTGGGACACCTGCACCAGCGTGCCGGGCAACGATCACTTCCGCGTGGTCATGACCCACAACGCGAACGGCTTTGCGCTGATTGGACGCACCAGCCTCGAGGTTGACGACCAAATCGTCTACACCAGCGAAATCGACCCCCTGACCGGCGAGACCGTGTCCAAGCCAATGGTCGTGACCGGGACCCTCCAAGATGAGTTGGGCACGGCCATCACCAACCGCTTGGTGCGTGTCAACTACGAGATGGTCAACGGTCAGTCTGGGCCTGTGGCCTGCCTGAACGACGTGACCAACTCGGACGGCAAGTTCGCCATCACCTGCCCGCTGACCGGCGTTCTGGCCGGCAAGGCGAAGGTGACGGTGACGTACTCTTCCTTCGACAACAACGACGCGTACCGCTACGAGAACAAGACCGTGCAGACCGAATTTGCCGTGTTCAGCAACTCGACGCTGGCCATCACCGAAGTCGGTCCGTTCCGCTCCAGCGTGGAATCCTACACGCTGCAGAACGGTTCCACCTACCCGGTGCTGTACCTGAAGGAGTCCTTCCACGTGGACGCCCGCCTTTTGCAGGCCAACGGCGCAACCGTGGGCGGAAAGTGCCTGAACATCTACCTCGACCCCGAGGAGAACGTCCGGCCGATTTCCACGATCAGGACCAGCGATTTGGACGGCACCATCGAATGGTTCAGCGGCGATCCCGACCAGAACCCCTCGCTCAAGGGCGTGGAAACCACGGGCGGTAAGCTCGAAGGGTTCCGAACCCTGCGCGTGGCCTTTGAGCCGGACCGAAACGTGCCCGGCGGCTGTGACAAGGACATCTCCAACGTGTTGAACGGCTCCTCGATGGACCTGACCGTGTTGGTGCGCTCGCGCATTGACCTGCAGGTGTTGGAATCCTGGAGCAAGGTCGGCGACAACGGCGTCGACGAAGGCGACGAAGTGTACGGACAAGTGGCCCTGCTTCGCGACCGCATCAACGTAGCCGTGGAGAACGAAGAGATCACCTTCGCCCGGCAATACTGGTCCACCGAAGAGAACGGCTGGGTCACGGAAGGCCGCAACCGTTCGATCACCAACGAGCAAGGCCGTGCTGAGTTCACGTGGACCTACACCGGCAAGACCTGTGCCGGCGAACCGTGCGACGGCAACTGGCGCATCATCGCCTACTATGCCGGCAGCGTCTACTTCGCCGAGTCCACGGACAACATCACGCACGAGGTGACCTACCTCGAAGCCGTGGAAGCCTCCAGTGACGGCTTCTTCTCCACCTCGGTGCTGCTGAGCCTCTCGGTGATCCTCGTTGCCCTGCTCATCGCAGGTGCGCTGATCTACGAGCGCTCGCGCTCCCGCCGACAGGTCGACCAATTGCGCGGCCTCATCTCCACGATGGCGTGGCAGCTCGAGACGTCGAACGAGTACATTGCGGCCATCTTTGAAGGCTACAAGAGCCTCGTCAAGCACTTCCGCAAGTACGGCTTCATGAAGAAGGTCTTCGAGACCACGCGTGAGTTCGAAACCGCGGTCCGCGCGGCGTTCAGCATGGTCCCAAGCGACCAGCTGGACGACTTCTTGACGATCTTCGAAGAAGCCCGTTACTCCGACCACACCATCGACGCAAGCCACCGCGATCGCGCCCTCGGCACCTTGGGCGCCATCCAGGGCTCGCTGACCCGCGCCTTGGGCGAGGAAGCGGTCGAGACCAGCGTCCGCAAGGAAGTCGTCAACCTGTACGACAAGCAGACGAAGGCCGGCGAGTTCGTGGCGGCCGACGGTTCGGTCCGTCAAGCCGGCCAGGACGACGGCCAGGACGACAGCGGCTTCAGCATCTGATTCCCCAACCGACGCCGTCCTCGGACGGCCGAACGTTGAAGGGGTTGGGCGCCAGAGCGTCAGCATGGACGATTGGAAGGTCTTGATCGACCAAGCCATGCAGCAGGAAACCACCGACCTCATTGGAGCCCATGCCACGTACGGCCGCGCCGTGCGTGCTGGGCTGGCCCACGCCCAGATGCTTCTGGACGACATCGAGGCCGCCCAGATCATCGAGGCGCTCTACGGTGCGCTGGTGGCCTACTCGCAGCAGGTCATGCTCCGGATGAAGGCCGAAGACCCCGAAATCGGGGGCGTAGACCACGCTTTCCGTGCGGGGCAAGCCTACGGCGTCTCGTGCGTGCTCAACCACCTGATTGACCAGCTCACCGACGTGGCCGGCATCACGGCGCTTGGCGCCTTGGACGACTTCTCGGACACCCTGCACCACGAAATCGTGGTCCAGAGCAGGGCCGCCGGCTTGACCGTGGAACTCCTCGATGCCAAAGGCGACGTCCTCCTCGAGTGAGGTTCTGCGCCTCTGTGGCCCCTTTTGGGGCATCGGTGCCTTCATAACGGGAGGGTCGGTCGCGAGCGTTGCTTCACGCATCGAGGGAGTCAAAATGAGCAAGCCGAAGAACAAGACAAACGCCGACCTGGTCGACTTGATCGACCAGCTCAAGGCCAAGTCGCGTGACACCGGCGCTGCGCTTTGGCGAGATGTGGCTCTGCGGCTCTCCAAGAGCCGTTCCAACTGGGCACAGCCCAACTTGAGCCGAGTGAGCCGGTACGCTCCTGATGGAGCGACCGTCGTGGTGCCGGGCAAGTTGCTCGGCTCTGGCGACGTCGCCGGCACACCCACCATCGTCGCCTACAGTGTCAGCGCGGGCGCACGTGCCAAGGTCGAAGCCGCCGGAGGCCGCGTGATGAGCCTCCGTGAGCTGATGGACGAGAACCCAAAGGGATCAGGGGTGGTTATCCTTGCCTGAGGCCACCACCTACGTCTACGACGCCGATGGTGCCATCCTCGGTCGCTTGGCCAGCGCTGTGGCTGACCTGCTTCAGAAGGCGGCCCGCGACGGCCGCGAGGACAAGGTCGTCATCGTCAACGCCGAGAAGGCCATCGTGACCGGAAGCCCAGTTTCCATCATGGCGAACTACCACGCCAAGTACGAACTGAACCACGCCCGCAAGGGTCCGTATTTCCCACGCATGCCCGACATGATCCTCAAGCGGACCGTGCGCGGCATGCTGCCGTACCAGAAGAAGTCCAGCGGCCGCCGTGCCCTCCGCAACCTGCGTGTGGAGATCGGCTGCCCATCCCACTTGGACGGCGACCTGCCCGATGGCCACGCTGCCGGCGACCGCTCCGCGTTTGAGCGCTCACTTCCCGACCGCTACATGAGCCTCGGGGACATCAGCGCCGGCCTCGGTGCCCCCGCGCACCGCTGGGGAGGTGAACAGTGATGGCGAAGAAGAAGAAGTCCGTCGAATCCTCCGGGAAGCGCAAGACCGCGATTGCCCGTGCCACGGTGAAGCCTGGCAAGGGCCGCGTTCGCGTGAACAGCTCCCCCATCGAGATCCTGCAACCCGCGCTCTCCCGCCGCAAGGCCATGGAGCCGTTGATCATCGCTGACGCGATGAACCGCCTGAGCAAGGTGGACATCAACGTGGTCACCCACGGTGGTGGCATCATGGGCCAATCCGACGCCATCCGCACCGCCATTGCGCGCGGCCTCGTGCTCTACAACGGTGGAGCAGAGGGACAAGACACGGAATTGCGTGACGAATTCCTGCGTTTCGACCGCTCGTTGCTGGTCAACGACCCACGCCGAAAGGAGCCCAAGCACCAACTCGGCCGTGGCGCTCGCCGCAAGAAGCAGAAGTCGTACCGTTGAGGTGAGTTGAGATGATTATTCCAGTTCGTTGCTTCAGTTGTGGGTCCATTGTGGCTCACGTCTGGGAAGAATACAACGCGAAGGTCGCCGGTGGCATGGAGTCCGCGCAAGCGCTCGACGAAGTCGGGCTGGAGCGCTACTGCTGCCGCCGCATGTACATTGGCCACATCGACCTCCTCGAGGACGTCGCCACGTACAGTGCCGCACGACATCGGTGAGCAGGAACACAGGGGCCCGTGGGTTAGCTTGGCCTATACTTGGCGGCTGGGGGCCGTCAGACTCCGGTTCAAATCCGGACGGGCCCACTCCTGCTCAACGACATGTTGACTTGATATGCGTCAGCGACCAGCAGAATCCATGCGTCGTCGAGCCACCGCTCTGCTGTTGCTCCTCATCCTTGCCGCATGGGCTCCTGCCCTGCCTACGGCAGGGGCTTCGGACGCATCCATCGTGACCAACACCACGTGGAACGGCGACGTAACCCTCACCGGGAACCTGACCGTCGAGGGCCCTGCCGTGCTGACGCTCGAGGCGGGCACCGTGGTGGATGCCGACACCTATGCCATCCACGTCGTCAACGGCGGTACGGTGATCGCCGATGATGCGCGCTTGACCTCAACCGCTCCGGTGACGTCTCAGGGTTCACACGGTTCCGGCCTCTGGCCGGGCTTGGTCGTCGACAGCAGTTCGAGTGCCTTCCTCAACGGGACCGCCATCGAGCGTGCTGAGACTTGCCTTCACCTCGAAGGGACCTTGGAGGCCAACGATTTGACCCTCAAGAACTGCTACATCGGCTTGGACGTCACCGGATCGGCCACGGCCGAGGTGGACACGCTTCACGTCGAGCAGGCCGACGTGTTTGCTGTGCGCAACAAAGGAACCCTCGACCTGCTCAACCAGGCTCGTCTGCACAACGTGTCCATCGGCCTCCAATCCGAGGGGGCCACATACGTCGCGGACCTCGAGGTGGAGGACGCCCTCCAAGGCGTCAAGGCCGTCAGCGGAACGGCCTCCATCCACGGATTGACGGCCACATCAAACAAGATCGCCCTTGGTGCTTCTGCAGGTGCGACTTTGGAGGCTCACGACGTGACCGTGCGTGACTCGGGGTTGGCCGTGGACGCCAGCGATGCCACCTCCTTGACCGTCGACGTGCTCGACGTCAGCACCACCGGCACGCTCCTGCAGGGCCGGAACGTGGCTGGATTGAGCCTCAGCAACGTCACGGCGTCCATCAGCGACGGCGGCGCGGCCACGAAGGCCATCGATTTGCCGTGCAGCGGCACCTGCCATCTTTCCACGGCAAGCCTTGCTCTGGACAACGCCACTGTGCACGTGTCTGGTTCAGGAACCACCGGCTTCACCGAGGTGCTCTTGCATGCCGTCAACACGACACGCCCCGTCCTCGAAGCCACGGGAACGGGCACCTTCGATGCAGACACGATGACCGTCCTCGGCGAGGGCGGCGTGCTGTTCCGCGACCTGGACACGTCGATTCAGGACATGCATGTTGACCTCGGCCAAGGTGAAGGCCCTGCCGTTGACCTCATGGCCGGCGATCACGTCTGGGGTGACGTGGTGCTCGAGCGCAGATACAGCGCCTTTGACTTCTCCAGCCAAGGCCTCGTGGCCCGTTACGCGACCATGCATGCAAACGCGCTGAGTGCAACGAACCTGTCCACCGGTGTTCACCTCGACGCCACGCACTTTGCCTCGACCATGTTGTCCAGCCTCGACGGTCGTAACGTTGGTGTGATGCTGGACCAAAGCACCCTGAGCGTCGACAACCTGGACACCCGCCTCAGCACGACCGGCGTCGAGGCTGAAGCCTCGTCCCTCCACGCCATGGATTGGTTGGCGGATCGGCATCAACTCGGGCTAAGCCTCAATGATGCTTCCACGGCCACCGTACGTACCTTCGACGCCAGCGGCGGCACGGGATCCTCGGATGCCTTGGGAGGCGGAGGCTTCCTGTGGGGCGGCAGCCCAAGCACCCGGGTGCAAACGTCAACCCACGACCGCTTCATCGAAACGCCGGTCACGTTCACTGATCTCGACGGCAACCCAATCGAGGCCGCGATCACCGTGCACGGATTCCATCTGACGTCAGACGTCAACGGCGCAGCCACGCTTCCCTTGCTCAGTGCAGGTTCGGACGTGGTGGCGTTGGCAGACGGTGCGGGCGTGAGCGATGAGCTGTACGGCGGCCAGAGCGGCCAACGCATCCAGGTGCCGGTGCTTCCCAACGGCGATTGGGTTCTGCCCAGCGGCGTGGATGCCGTGTTGGGCGCGAAGCCGGACGGATCCTCGCACGTGCTCAACGGTGATTTGACCGTACGTCAGGGCGCGAGCCTCACGCTTGACGGGACCACGCTTGAGCTCGCTGCCGGGCACACGGCGGACATCGAAACCGGCGCTGTGCTCTTGGGCCACGATGGACGCCTCATCGCCGACCAAATCAGTGCGTTGGGCTCGGCCGACCTGCGCGGCGAGGACGGATCCCTGCTCATCGACGGCCCAATGTCGTGGTCCTGCACCTCGGGCACCACGTCCACCGGTGTGCAATTGCTCGGGCCGGTGACCCTGACGCCCGGTTGCGAGGTGACTTTGTTTGACGGGGCGGTCAACGCCTCAGTCACGGCCATGACCTCGGCCCGCTTGGAGCTCAAATCCCGGATGACCGTTGAGGTGCTCGATGTGGGTCAACCCGTGGCTGGCGTCAGCATCCTCGTGGCCGGCGACCTCAGCATCACGGACGCCAGCGGCCGCGTTGAAGGGGCCACAACGGCTCTGCTCGTGGACGAAACGGGCACGACGGAAACTGGCGTGGTCATGGTTCGCATGGATCGAAACGGCCGAAGCGACTCTGTGGCGTGGGACACCAGCGGTCCGCTCAACCACCGGTTCATGTCCTCGAGCTTGGACGGCGGAACGCTCTCTGGATGGACGATCCTCGAAGCCCAGTGGAGCCCGTATCACCTCGACGGTGACCTGACGGTGGCCTCGGACGGCACCCTCACCCTGCGCGATGGCGTGTTGCTTCGCATCGCAGACGGGGTGGCCATCGACGTCAAGGGTAGCCTTGACGTCGCTTCCGCCACGCTGCAAGGCCCCGGAGCAGGCGCCCGTTGGGCTGGAATCCTTGTCGACGGCGATGTGGAAACGGAGGTGACCTTGCGGGGCGCTCGATTGCTCGAAGCAAGCCCTGCCTTCCAGCATCACGGCCCTGGTGAGGTGCAAATGACCTCCACCACGCTCGCCCGGTCCTCCGGTGCGGATGCCCTCATCGAGGTCCTTCCCACCGCGCAAGGTTCGCTGAACCTCGTTGATGTGACCCTTCGGGATGCCGGGGGCGCATGCATGCGGGCCCAAGGCCCGAACATCGACCTCACCGTCAACGGCCTCCTGTTCGACGGTTGTGGCGACGAAGCGGCATGGTGGCGCGACCTCGACGTGACCGCTTCCAACCTCACCATCAGCGCCGGCTCGGAATCCGGCATGCATCTCTCGGGCGTCCGAGGCTCGGTCGAAGGCGTCGACGCCAGCGCCCATGATGGCCCCGGGGCCTCCATGCACCTGGAAGACATCGACCAAGACCTTCGTCTCGTGGATTTGATCTTGGTCGCTGGACAGGGTACGGCGGCCTTGACCGGTGGACCCAACCGCGCGCTCAGCCTCGAAGACGTCCACATCAGCGGCGCTCCAGGCCTTGACGTGGACGATTCCGCAGGGCTGCTCCAAAACCTGGTGTTCGATGGACCAGGCACGGGCACGGCCTTCATCGCTCATCACGGCCGCTCGACACCCCTCGAAGTGCATGGGCTTACCATCAGCGGGTATGCCCTCGGGCTCGACGCCCATGCCGACAGCAACGAAGATCCTGCACCGTTACGCGTCCATGATGCGACGGTTCAAGCCGACGTCGCGGTGGCCGCCGATGGCCATCCAGTGGACCTCCATGATGCGGTGCTCACGGGCAGCGTCCAACTTGCCGATACCACCGTGAAGGCGGTAGGCGGAACCATCGATCTTGATCAAACGGCCGTGCTTGGCGACGGTGTTCTGGAGCGGTGGATCACCCAGCGATTCGTCGCAGAGCGGGATGGCGTACCCTCGGTCGGGGCATGGACGGCCACGCCCTCCTTGTCCAACGATGCAGCGCGTGCCGTCCAAGGTCAGGGTGCGGCCGTCGACCTCATCCTGCTGGTCGGCCTGGTCGATGCAAGCGAGGCTTTGACCACCGACGAAGCCTCGGTTCTCCTGAACGTGCTGGGCTCGCCACCGGTCGAGGCCACCGTGACGCTTGGGGCAGGCCCCGTCACCCTGAGCGTGTTGGGCAATCAGGCGCCCTCGGTGAGTTTTGAGCGACCCATCAGCGGCGCGAGGGTGATGGAAAGCACACCCATCGAGGCTCAGTTGAGCGTCGAAGACGATCACGAGGCTGCATCCGACCTTTCCTACGACTGGACGGTGCGCGACGATGCGGGCGTGATCATGATGCGTTCCACCGATGCGCTGGCGTGGAACATCACCGATTTGCCGGCTGACCTCTACCTGATCGAGGTCGTGGTCACCGATGCCTACGGTGCGAGCACCACAGTGCTGTTGGACGTTGAAGTGACGCCGCTTGACACCGACGGCGACTGGACCGCCTCATGCAGCGAATTGACGTGGTACGACGAACAAACGGCCACTCCGTGCGGCCCGGACGTCTACGACCTCGACGACGATGGCGACGGGATTCGCGACACCCGTGACGCTTTCCCGATGGACGCTTGTGCGACGGTGGACACCGATGAAGACGGGCAACCCGACGACGTTGACTGTCCTCCCGGACAATCCACCTGGCTGGTGGCGGACCAAGACGACGACGGCGACGGTATCCCGGACACCATGGAAGGTGCCTCACAGGATGACGGACCTTCTTCAGTTGGCTTGATTGCCCTGACGGTCTTCGTGCTGCTCGGCTTGGTCCTCCTTCTGCGCCGTCGTGGCGGTGGAGGGCACCTCTCCGACAAGGACTTGGTTCACCTTTGAGGTGCCGTGCATGCAGCTTCCCCCACCTGACCTCATCGGCCTCATGGCCGTTCTTGTGCTGGCGGGCATCGTGGTGTGGGATGCCGTCTGGCTCGTGCGTCAATCCCAACTGGTTCCAGAGCTCGGGCCGGCACCCGGTGGATATGCATGGTCCAGTGGAGGGGCAGAGGAAGCCATCCGCCATTGGGGCAACCTGTTCTCCATGGCCGCCATGCTCGTGCTGCCGTGGGGCTTCATCCGCATGTCGGACACCTCGGTGATGTGGGCGGTGGTGTGGGACGTGTTGCTCTTGCTCCACTTGGTTGGCCTGCTGGTGCCGAAACGGTATGCTGTGACGCGGACGCACCTGATTGCCGACGGGCAACGCTACGCGTGGGAACGGCTGAAGCTCGCCGATCGTCAACCACGTCGACGCATCATGCTGCTTCGACGCGGTTGGGGCATCTTCGGCCCGCTCCCCATCGCCGCTGAGGCCAACGAACTCTCGACGGTTCGGGCGTGGATTGCAGCGGGACTCCTTGGCGGTGAATCGTGGTCGCTGATGCTCGAAGAGGAGTGAAGCATCCGTTCAAAGACCGTCCTTCCTCACCATCACCATGGAGTGGACCACCAGCGGCGACGATGTCTTCCTTCGGCTGGACCCTGGCGAGGAGATCCATGCCTCTTTGCAGGCCTTGGCCGACACCATCGACCTGAACGCGGCTGCGGTGACCAGCGGTATTGGCCGGGTTCGCGCTTCCGTTTACGGCTTCATGGACGACGATCACGTCTACCACCGCCGCACCATCGAGGGCGGGGCAGAGCTCGTGGCCCTGCAAGGCAACCTCGCGCGTCATCAGGACGGCCATGCCTTCACCCACCTGCACGTCGTGCTTTCCGACGACGACCTGGTGCCTGCTGCTGGGCACCTCTTCGAGGCAACGGTGCACGTGACCGCAGAAATTCACCTTCGCCGCATGGACGCCGCGCTCGCGATGCGTTGTCCGCTTGAGAACAGCCAATTCACCGCGCTGCGGCTTGCCGACGAAGTCTGAAGCGAGGCCTCAAAGAACCTCATGCCCGGTGGTCAAACATGGGCGGAGCGGCGCAGGATGACGCGTCGCGCATCGCGTGGTTGGCCGAGGAAATCGCCCGCCATTCCGACCTGTACTACAATGCCGCTGCCCCTGAAATCAGCGACGCCGCCTTCGACGCGCTGTGGGACGAATTGAAGCGATTGGCGCCCGGCCATCCGCAGCTCCAGCGCGTCGGTGCCGAGATCGAGCCGGGCTCGGTCAAAGTGGACCACCGCTTCCCGATGCGCAGCCTCGACAAGGGAACCGAAGACGCCGACCTGGTGCATTTCGTCCAGCAGACCGCAGGCGGTGCAACCCGCATTCTGGCCCAACCCAAACTGGACGGCTCCGCCTTGTCCCTGGAATACCGCTGCGGACGGCTTGTGCGCGCGGCCACGCGCGGCAGCGGCGACCGCGGCGAAGACGTGACCCGAAACGCGCGCAAAGTCGCCAACGTTCCGGAGCGCCTGTCGGTGCCCGTGGACGCGCACGTGCGCGGCGAGGTCGTGATGCCTCTGGCGGTGTTTGAGGCCAAGTACCGCGACGTCTCGCCAAACCCGAGGAACCTCGCCGCGGGTGCTTTGCGCCAGAAGCACGACGTGGGCAAAGCCGACGCGGGCGATCTGGTGTTCCATGCCTACGACGTTCGCTTCCTGCCGCCTGATGAGCAACATCCGGATTCCGCCGCCCCGCCCGAGGACGACGACGACGATGCGCTGTTGGTGTGGCTCAAGGATG
>MDTA01020850.1_pt1 | contig 11788 bp, 11 predicted proteins | sample 811151 | NCBI WGS metagenome assembly MDTA01 (sample SAMN05326648, study PRJNA326480) | marine metagenome | isolation source: seawater | place: Indian Ocean: South | collected 2010 | reverse complement strand
GGCGCCCGGAGCGACCCTTTGGTGGCATCAGCTCATAATCGGGATCGGTGTTTTTGTGGACCAGAAAGAACTCAACCTCTGGAGCGACTTCTGCACGCAGACCCGCCTCCTCATAAAGCTTGATAATGTGCTTCAGCACATTGCGGGAAGCCAGAGGGTGCGGCTCCCCCGATGCTTTATAGCAGTCGGCAATAATTTGTGCGGTGGGCTCCCGGGCCCAGGGGACCTTTCGCAAGGTATTTGGGTCAGGCACCAGCAGCATGTCTGTATCGGTGGGTTCAACAAAATCCCAATGCTCGTCGGTGTACTCGCCCGTCACCGTTTGCACCATGATGGACTCAGGGAGCTTGAGATTACCTCTGCTGAGAAATTGGTGCGCTGGGATAAACTTCCCTCTCGCATTGCCCGTCATATCGGGGACGAGGCATTCCACCTCTGAAATTTCATTCGCTTCAAGCCATGCTCGGATTTCCGCCGCATTCTCTTGAGCCGGAGTGTCCGCCATATCGACATCGGGCGAATACACAATCGTTTTATTGTTGTCAGACCGCTTTTTCGACGCGCTCATAAAGCCTTCATGTTGCTACTGGACGGTCAGTATGGTGTGGCAATTCGATCCTATCAAGCCGCATAATTGCACTATGTCAAAGCCTATAAACAGTTACCCCGACAGTTGGTACGTCGCATCCTCCCCCATGCTGGCAGAGGAACCACCCGCCAGCGGAGAACTTGCTTATGATGTCTGCGTCGTTGGGGGGGGGTACGCCGGATTATCGTGTGCATTGCATCTAGCAAAATCCGGCAAGTCCGTTGCTGTTGTTGAGGCAGAGCGGGTGGGCTGGGGAGCATCCGGTCGTAACGGTGGACACGTTGGCACCGGGCAAAGAGCAGACCAGCATTCACTCGAAAAGTGGTACGGCAAAACAACAGCAAAAGAGTTGTGGCGACTTGGGCTGGAAGCCGTTGATTTAGTCTCGGATCTTGTCGAAGAAAACGACATCGACTGCGAGTTCGGGAGGACGAATATCCATTTCGCGGCAAAGAAATCTCATGTCGATGAGCTGCGATATGAGGTCGACCACCTTAGAACAGCATACAACTACGATCAAATCAGTGGCGTCGAATCATCATCACTTGAGGAGCTCACGTCCGGCGTGGGCTTTCATTATGGTGTGGTTGATCACGGCGCGAGACACCTTCACCCGCTCAAGTATTGTCTGGGCCTCGCTAAAGCGGTCATGACGGCGGGAGCCTCGGTATTTGAGAAAAGCCGCGTAAAAACTATCAAGGTTAAGCGCGACCATGCGGTCATCTCGACAGACAGCGCCATAATCAAAGCGCAAAAGGTGGTTCTGGCATGCAATGGTTATCTCGGTAATTTATTTCCGCCGATCGCCAGCAATATCATGCCGATCAATAACTTTATCGTAGCGACGGAGCCTTTGGATGAGGCGACGGCCAATCGAATAAATCCCCTTAACGCTTCACTGTCAGACAGCTTATTTGTAATCAACTATTGGAAACTGTCAGAAGACCGGCGACTTATTTTTGGCGGTGGCGAGACTTACAGCGATAAATTCCCCGAGTCTATTACCGACTTTGTGCGACCTAAGCTGCTGGCGATCTATCCAGAGCTATCACATGTGCGGCTCGATTATGGCTGGGGAGGTACGTTGGCTATCACTCGCAATCGCATGCCAGATCTTGGCGTTCATAAAGGTGTGGTTTATTACGCACAAGGTTTTTCAGGGCACGGTGTTCCCACGGCCACGATGGCGGGTAAATTGATTGCGGCAGCCATTGACGTCGGTTGCGACGACTTTGACCTTTTGTCCGGACTTAAGACCCTCAAGTTCCCGGGCGGCCCCCTGTTCCGAAGACCGTCGCTAGTGGCAGGCATGCTGTTTTACAGCTTGAGAGATCGCCTTGGTCGTTGAGCTGAGTTGCGCAACGTGCATCGAGACACGGCGGATCACTCACCACGACTGCGACCAACAGCCACCAATAGTGACAAATACGACTACAAAGTGCGGCGGAACCGCGCACAACAAAACCCCCGTGGTATGTTAACCACGCGAACTGAGGGGTAAGTGTTATGGGACAGTTGTCAGGTAAGCCAAGTGCGTTATTAGTCGTATCGGATAATTACCTGGCCAAGCAACTTACAGAGTCACTCCACATTCAGGGCTACAAAACCGTACGAGCACCACTCGCACGGGATTGCTACTCTGCCTGGTCCTCACCTGAGCGCTTTAGTCTGTGTTTGATCGATCAACACCTCGAAGACCAGCCCGGTCACGTGCTGGCTAAATACCTAGCCGAAAACAAAGCGAAGAATGTTGTCCTATTCGGTAACTTGGCTGATGCAGAGATGCGACTGGGACTGTATAGAGCAGGCGTGAACCTGCTCCTGAGAGAGCCCGAGAGTACGGTAGAAATCATGGCAGCCATTGAAGCGATGGCAACACCAGTGGTGAGACATTCATCCAAGCCAGTTGCGGTAGTGCCGTTCCCGAGCAAAACTTCAGGAAATGTCCCATGGCAGGTGAAGGCACTGCAGCGAGAGCTCGTAGCACCTACGGGTCAAGTGGTGGCATTGACACGCAATGAAGTCAAAGTGTGTTTAGCGCTGGCGGAAGCACCCTCTGAACCCACCAACCGCGAGGCGCTTACACGTTCGCTCTATGGACGATTCGACCCGTCAGCGAATCGCGCTTTAGATGCAGTAATTAAGCGATTAAGACAGAAGATTGTCGCCAAAATGAGCACCGTAGACCCCATTACGACTCATTACGGTGAGGGACATCGCTTTACCGCTCCGATTATTGCTGTCAACCAATAACGCTGAGCCTCGGCTACTGATAATTCTCATCGCTGACTACTATCAACAGTTCTCCCTCCCAACACCAAGCCTCCAGACCTGATATCGAAAGCGCAGGCGTTGTAAATCCCTCGCGAATAACGATAGCTTCATTTTGAGTACACCATGAATCGCTGCGCAAAAATCTAGGTGCCGAAGCATTAGGTACAGTCCCGCGCATCTCCGGTACAAACCCCGGGGCCGGTTTGCAGATGATGTCAAAAAATATGGCATTGCTAGGTTTAAGCTCACGTCACATCGCCTAAATCCGTTAGTCGCGGCTAAAGTGTACAACGTGCTCTTGATTACCAGTTATAGAAACTGGAGTAGAGCAGATTGCCGCCCCAAGGCCCTCGAGAATGTCCTTCAAAACTGTGAGCGATGCGTGATCGAGCCCTGGATCTTCGAGCGACCACTCAACTCCCGCGTCTCTGATCCTAGCGAATAATTCGGGCTCCCCTGATTTAGAGGTTTCAGTCCAAAGCGAGAGCTCGATGAAACCCTCGTCAGTAAAGGTAAGCGATGTATTGATAAAGGCTAAAAGCGCGGACTCCACCCAATACGCGGAGCCTTCAATATCCGTCTTTAAGCTATCATCCAAGAGCACGCGTATTTCAATCCCCTCGGCCACACCGAGCCTTTTGAGCTCGGCCTCAACAGTTTTCGCAACCTCGCCAACCGAAAACATCTCTCCTTCGCCTTCATAAGGCTTATGCCCCAGCAAGTTTCGATCTGCCATGATTTTCGCATCAAGGCTTAAACGCATTTGGCTCATTTCTGACTGCGCTATGTTGAGGTAGCGTCGTTCGGCATCGGCCATACTCGGGGCTTCTTTCACCCGTTGCGCGAGCTCTATCAGCTGGGTCAAATTATCCTTGACAATGGTATGAATTGCTTCTGTCAGCTCTTCCTTACTATCAAGCGAACCACGATAGGCGGTGACCTCCTGATCTGCACTGGCCAAACGTGCTCGAATGATGAGTGCCACCAGCAGGGTAACGCCGGTGGCGACCAGTGCGAGCATGAGTTCAAGCGCAAAACTGACAGGGTGATTGGCTTTAAATAGTTTTAGGTATTCAGGTGTCGCAGTGACAATTGTGCGTAATCCATTTCTTTCAGATACGAATTCCAGCCCGTCATTGGGGCTAGACTCCGGGCAGGGAAAACTACCGCGATCCGCACGATACCTGAGCAAGCACTTATTCGTTGATGGCTCATACACGGTCACCTCGAGTTCAGGGAGAGGCCCAAGCGCCCGCACCTCTGAATCAATGTACCTCTGCAGCTCAACAAGGTTGAGCTTAACAATGCCAATAACGGGCGTAGCGCCACCCGGATAGCGAAAGACGTGACGCCTTACAACAACTGGACTTTCAGATGTAAATGACAAGTCATTTTCGCGAGAGGCCATAAAACCGATTTGATCAATCCGCCCGGTGGCGCTCGAAAAATCGAAATCACGCAGCATCGGATGCTCGGAAATCTCCTGCCCAACCAATTCGGTTCGCGGATAAGCGTGGGCAATCAAAACACGCTGTTCAGCATCTACTGTCGCCACAAAGAAATGAGCTATTTGCGATGCGGAATCGGAACCATAATTGTTAGAGAGAATGGTTCCTGCATGATCAATGGTTTGCTCAAGGCCTCCTACATTCGTAGCTGCAAGGTCCTGCAAAAAACCCCGCAAATGCGTCTGAAGGCGCTCTGCCAAAGTATCGCGCACAAACAGTCTAACTCCGGCATCCGATTCGAACCGCTCTTGGAGTAGTTCATTCCGCTCAGCTTCATATTGTCTTACGTCTGCCGCGGTCGCCAGCAAACCTACGATCAAAGCGATGACTGGAATCAAAAAAACAATATTGTGAGACTTCATTAAGCGCATTTGAGGCTAACTTCGTATTTGTCATTACAATGAGTATCGGGCGAGCTCAATCGCTCTCCACGAGACCGACGAGAAGCAAACAGTTCGCTTTCGCTCTTTGAAAAAAAGGATATCACGTGGCATTCAAGTGGCTAGAGAAGTTAACCCAGCTTGGGGCGTCAGCAGGCGAAAAAGGAAACGATCGTGACGAACTAGGGATGACCTTAGCCGTACTCATGCTGGAGGTCGCCAAAAGCGACTTCGAGGAAAGTGAGGACGAGATACAAACCATGACCGCTTGGCTAGAAAACCAAGACTTAGGCTTAACTTCTGAAGATGTCAGTCAATTACTAGACTCCGCTAGGAATGAGCAAGAAGGTTCAGCCGGTTTGTTTGAATATACGCGTCGCGCCTGCGAACGCATGTCAATGGAAGAGCGAGTGCAACTGGTTGAGCAGTTGTGGCGAATCGCTTATGCCGACGGTGTGATTGATAAATATGAAGAAGCTGCGATCAGAAAGGCGTCGGAGCTACTCTATGTCCCTCACTCTGATTTTATTCGCGCCAAGTTTGCGGCAGAAGTAGCCTCTCAGCGTGAGGCAGAATAATTTTGCCAAATCCACGGCCACATTTTCAGACTGTGGTCATTACCGCTACCTTCTAAAACGACGATGGGATGACGGGGCCATCTGTGTATTCGTTGGACTAAATCCTTCAACCGCTACTGCCGACTTTGATGACGCCACCGTAAGAAAATGCACTGCGCTGGCGAAAAACTGGGGGTTTTCTGGCATGACTATGGCGAACCTATTCGCGGTGCGCTGCCGCTATCCGCAGATCTTGTCGACTCATCGAGACCCCATCGGGCCAGAAAATGATCGATTCTTGTTACCCATTATCAAAGAAGCACCCACGGTAGTTGCCATGTGGGGCAATCACGGACTGAAGTCCTACGGTCTATCACCGCAACGTGATAAGGACATACTGGCCCTTCGCGACGACTGGCAATGTGTGGGTATCACTAAACGCGGCGCACCAAGGCACCCACTTTATGTTGCTAGCAGTTCAACCTTGATGAATTTTACTGAGGGGCTGTAAAAGTGCGCAGAGGGCCATCGGTACCATGTTCACAGTGGTCTGCTATCTTCTAACCGAACTCATGGTTGCGATTAGCTTAGATGATTGAGATGAGAACGCCACTTAACGGACAAGAAACACCAATATCGATATCGGCACCACAGCGACCAACTCGAGTCTTCAATAACGTTACAACCACTTACACCGATCTTCGCTTCGAATACTCCAAAGCTTCAGTTTTGACCCGAAAAGATTAGTCGGTTATCACCGCGTCTCGCAGACAACGATATGTACGCTCCGCTATCATCCCACTCTGAGATTTGCCGACTTAAGACGGTTTTAACAATGACTGCGCCTTCCACACACTCAGCTGAACTACTCCCGTGTCGCGGCTGCACAGACAAGTGCCCAAACCGACAGACATGCCAAGGTGCACCTTGGAGGAAACCAAGCCAAACCGGCGAGGACGTTCGCTCAAAATAGACCACACCGTCTTACCGCCTGACTCTGGCGAGCTGCCTCTAGTAATGCTTTTGTCGTAGCCCTTCTGCCAATTTTAAGATTATTATTACGCCCTGAGTGTAATGCCTATCTGACACAGAACATAAAAAGACATATACAAGTTATCAGTATCCATCTGCTTTTTATTTGCCAGTCTCGTAATCGCATTATTCACGCTCATCATCAGCGACGGCTCCTTCGAGCCAGCCACTGACAGTGGTGCAACCCTAGTGCAGGATCTAACCGCGGTTCGAATTTGGATTGTGTTCATAGGTTTAGCCCTTTACTCATGGAAAAGCGCTACCAACCAGCCCAACGCAGTGGTGGTGGCTGTTTTAACTGCCATCGCTTGGATCATGTTCCTAGAAGACTATATGGTTCTCGATAGAGTGTTATTTGTTGCCAGTCACCCACTAGCGCAAGCAGTCGTTTTCATGCGCCCCGTCTTCCTGGTCGCGCTGACGTATGTCGCGTTCAAATAATGGGAGATTGATCTGAGATGAAAGACAACTCAAACGACCACCCTTTTAGCCCCTCACAAGAAGAGTTGGATGCGCTATTAAGCTCGACGTCATTCTTTTCCTTTCAAGGCGTAAGAGCATCACTTGATCGGCGCTCGCCCGTGTTCAAGTGGACGTGGCTTGTATTGATGGGCGTAACCATTCTCTACCTGATGGGATGGTTTACGGGTTTGCTGAAGCCCTATATGGCGTCCGCGGTTACTGGACTTGAAGCGGACTATCAACTTCACCAGGTCCGCTTCTTGCTCGCTTTCATTCTAATCACTGTGGGAACTGTCGCCTTGAACTTCGACTGGCATGTCGAGGAAACCTTCACGACCATAGCGTGGATAGAGGCGTATTTTCTGGTCAGCGGTGTGGGCAGGCAGTGGCGTACGATGCCTGAGGATAATCTCGCAGTAATGCTGATGTATTCCGCAAATCTTTTATTGATCTTGCTGCTCCTCGTGACTCTGATCATTGAGGAGCGAAGACTCAAATCAAGAGTGCCATAGCTCAATAAACGCCCGCCATGCGCGCTAATATCTGGCTCAACAAACTGAAGCCGGTGACCACAGCGATCAACAAAACCACGAGCAGAATGGGCCGGAAAGGTTTTTTCTCCGTCGCATTAACCCCCGTGCGTATGAAGTGATCGACTCGCGCCTGATCTTCCTCAGACAAGACAGGGTGGTCATCTTCAGAATTTTCATTGCTCATAGCGGCTCTCAAGATTAACTGTAGAACAGCACGGAATAACTGCGTTCGCGTCTATTTTAGCAGGGCTTTACCGATCACAAACAAGCGATGATGGCCTATAAGGTCGGCGGTTTAAGTAGCTTCAAGTAATGATGCCACACTCTTCCATAGCGTCCGGGCTGAGATCGATTGAAAAGATCTCGAAACGCGCACTAGCAACTGTTCTCGTTCCGCAATGCGCCTGCTGCCGGCAGGCACATCACTTACCCTCGCGCCTCTGCGCCGTCTGCCTTGCGTCCCTCAGACCCGCTCTTTGCCCGCGATCAATACGATTACCCAACGATCGGGCATGTAATTACTCAAAGACCAAAGACAGCATCACTATCACAGGCGCTCAAGGCGTTGCAGGAATAAGTCAGCTGCAGTCGATCTTTTTCTACCGCGGCGTGGTGCCCGATCTGCTGATCCGCTGGAAGTACGACGGCATGGTTGAACTAACAAACCTTATCGCGTCGTGGGCCGCTAACCACTGCCCGATCTCGGATTCATGCGATCTGGCAACCATCGTCCCCTGCCATTGGCGACGGCGACTAACCCGCGGTTTTGATCACATGTGGTTGCTCGCCAATGCGCTGGCTAAAAGAGGATTAATCGAATCACCGACCAAAACCCTGAAGCACTCCATGCTATTACCCTTCCTGCATTTGCAAGCGGCCTCTGCTCGTCACATTGATCCTGATCACTTTCGCACCGTCTGCGCCGTCAAAGGTAAACGAATATTAATCATCGATGACGTCATAACCTCCGGTGCCACCTTGCGAGCAGCCGCCGCAGCCCTGAAGCGAGATGGTGCTTTGGAGGTCAGTGCACTGACGGTAGCAACGGCGAAGGAAGGTTTATTGCCGGTGCCGGGAGCGCGGATATAAAGCATTGATAACCCATCGCCAAAACGAGTTATCTGCCAACAGGGTTTTATCTAGGGCATCAAAATATGCCTGCGTTTCAGTGGGGTCACGAAACATATCTTCTCGCGTGTAGCGAGGCTCATTTTCATCAAGCTCTCTCACAATCACAGCCGGGTTGCCCGCGACGATGACATTGGCGGGTACATCTTTTGTAACCACTGAGCTTGCGGCAACAATACTATTGTCACCAATGGTCACGCCTTTCAAAACAGTGGACCGGTCACCCAACCACACGTTGTCGCCCAGACGAACGGGCTTAGGCGTGCTATCTCGATTGACGCGGTCGTAAAGCCCATGCCAATCAGAGTCGGTGATGTAACTGCCATGGGCCATCATGCAGCCGTTCCCTAACACCACCTCGTCGCTAGCGGAGATTCTTGCGCCCGGACTCATTAGGCAAGCATTGCCAATCTCGACACGTCCTTCGCCAAAATTACGGCCCCATACGCCAATTTGGACTGGGTGGTGCATTTCCCCAATGGCCGTAAAGGAATGCCCGATGCGGATATTGGGACCTGATATGATGACGAACCAGGGCGACATAATGGTTGAGAAGGCCCCCAATGATTCGCATCGCGGCGCCAGAAACCACCAAATCCAAAATGCGCGAAACTTCAGGTACAACCGCTTCACCCAATAAGGTCTCACATCATGTCGCATGACAGGCTAGCCCGATAAAATGAAGGTTTATGATCGCAACCAACAGGACACGTATCAAATGAATCGTGAGGACAACACCAGCGTCTACTCGAACCAGTCCTCGATTCACGACGATCTCACTAAGTTGGTACAGAAACACATGACATCAACCTGGCAGGAGCCGACACCCCCGCACGATCGCGAGGCGATGACGGAAATTTTCGCGTTGCTTAAGGCCCACGATGGACCGCTCATTTTGGACTCTTTTTGTGGAACAGGAATGAGCACGGTGAAACTCGCATCGCAGAACCCAAAAGCACTGGTCATTGGCATTGATAAATCGGCAGACCGACTGAGGCGTCACGAGCAAACGCAGTCGCACAACTATCACCTGATACGTGGCAACTGCGAGCACATATGGGCTCAGTTGGTGGCAGCTAATGTTGAATGTGAAAAGCACTATCTGCTGTATCCAAATCCTTGGCCCAAAAAGGCGCACCTCAAGCGAAGAATCCACGGCCACCCCTCGTTTCCATTACTCAAGCAATTAGGCGGCGCGATTGAGGTCAGAAGCAACTGGAAAATTTATGTCGATGAATTCGCTGCAGCAGCGCAGTTGCTAGGCCTAGATACTCAAGTCAAAAGCTTGTCAGCACCAGACCCTATGACACTGTTCGAACGTAAGTATGCTGCAAATAGTGAAAATCTATGGGTATGTACAGCAGCTACAGCCTAAGTCTCTGGAATCAGTCTAGGTCTCTGCGCTACTGTGTGCGGTGACAATAATGAGGACATTATGACAGTGCACGCACTTCCTACCACAGACGCCGAGCACGCAAACGATCCGCTTTGGACCACGATTTGCGACGAGGTGCGTGAACTGATTCGTACGGAGCCTATGCTGGAGGACTTCCTGCGAGCCACTGTCCTAAATCACTCGAGCTTGGAAAGCGCACTCAGTGCACACCTCGGCAATCAGATTGACTGCGCGACAATCCCCGCTCGCGTCCTTTGCCACGTCATCTCCGAGGCGTTTTCTACACGCGACGATATTCGCCAAGCAATGCGTAATGATCTGCAAGCCGTTGTTGAAAGAGACTCTGCCTGCGAATCATTTCACCTGCCGCTTCTTTACTTTAAGGGCTTTCACGCGCTGCAGCTGCACCGGGTTTCAAACTGGCTTTGGCTACAAGGCCGACGATCGCTTGCGCTGCTAATGCAGAGTAGAGCGTCTATGAAATTTGGCGTCGATATACATCCAGCGGCCACCTTTGGCAGTGGCATTATGTTGGATCATGCGACAGGCCTTGTGGTGGGTGAAACCGCCGTAGTCGGCAATCAGGTCTCGATACTACAAAGTGTGACACTCGGGGGCACGGGTAAAGAGCATGGCGACAGACACCCGAAAATTGCTGACGGCGTATTGATCAGTGCTGGCGCAAAAATACTCGGGAACATCAGGGTTGGCGAGGGCGCCAAGGTAGGCGCTGGCAGCGTTGTCTTGCGAGATGTACCAGCTCACACGACTGTTGCGGGCGTTCCAGCCAAAGTTGTGGGTAGGCCTGACTCAGATCTCCCCGCGCTTAACATGAATCATGAAATACCAGACTACGAGTGGTAAGCCGGCGATAGTTCTATAACGGCGTCAACCATTGCTCCCACACACTCAGGATCAATTCCGGGTGTGATGCCGTGACCGAGATTGAAAATATGGCCAGTTCCAGAGCCATAGCTTTCCAGGGTCTTTGCGACCTCTTCGCGAATCCGCTCAGGCTGCGCGTTGAGCATGGCTGGATCCATATTGCCCTGCAACGCGACCTTGTTACCCACCCGTGCGCGAGCCGCGCCAATATCGGTTGTCCAATCAAGGCCTACCGCATCGGCGCCACAGTCAGCTATTTGCTCCAACCACTGTCCACCACCTTTGGTAAAGACGATGACAGGCACCCGTCGGCCATCAGCTTCTCGAGGTAACCGCTCGACTACTGCTTGCATGTAGCGCAGCGAAAACTCTTGGTAATCACTGTGGCTTAGCGAGCCACCCCAGGTATCAAAAATTTGGAGCGCCTGCGCTCCCTGCTCAACCTGAGTTGTTAGATAAACCGCAACAGCGTCCGCAAGCTTATCCAGCAACTGATGCATCGCCGCAGGATTATTGAAAGCCAACGACTTTGTCTTTGCGAAGTCCTTGGACGAACCGCCCTCGACCATGTAAGTGGCCAATGTCCATGGAGAGCCAGAGAATCCAATAAGGGGGACCTTGCCATTGAGCTCCTTCCTAATCAAAGAGACAGCGTCCATGACATAGCCCAATTTATCCCGAGCCCTGTTGGGCTCCAGAGCTGCGATCTCGGCCTCAGTCGACAAGGGTCTCTCAAACCGAGGCCCTTCGCCTTCCGTGAAATAAAGTCCTAGACCCATGGCATCAGGGATGGTCAAAATATCTGAAAATAAGATAGCCGCGTCCATGTCGTACCGACGTAGCGGCTGCATCGTGACCTCACAGGCGAGGTCCGGCTGGGTACACAAACCCATGAAGCTTCCAGCCCGCGCGCGCGTGGCGCGGTATTCGGGCAAATAGCGGCCCGCCTGGCGCATCATCCAAAGAGGTGTTCGGTCTACGGGCTCACGTAGCAAGGCCCGCAAAAATCTATCATTTTGCAGTGGTGCCATATCGGCAGGATCC
>MDTA01155317.1_pt1 | contig 11789 bp, 13 predicted proteins | sample 811151 | NCBI WGS metagenome assembly MDTA01 (sample SAMN05326648, study PRJNA326480) | marine metagenome | isolation source: seawater | place: Indian Ocean: South | collected 2010 | reverse complement strand
TGCTTCTACTGTAGTTCCCATTTAAAGCTCCCTAAAAATTTATAATGATTTAGTATATCTGTTTATTAATGAGATTATGAAACCTCCGATACCAAAAAAAATCAAAAAAAAATTATTAGCTCATGGCGATGAAAGAATTGACGACTATTATTGGTTAAGAGATGACAGTAGAAAAAATAAAAAGGTAATTAATTACTTAAAGGAAGAAAATAGCTATTCAAGAAAATGGTTTAAAACCAACGGTGTTACTCCAAAAAAAATATTTCAGGCTTATAAAAAAAGACTTCCAAAGCTTGATGAGAGCTACCCTACAGAAATCGATGGCTACAAATACTTCTCTACAATCGGAATTTCTTCGGAACATAGAAAATATTACAGAGTTCATAAAAATCAAAAAAAATTAATTCTAGATGTTAATAAATTAGCCAAAGGCAAAAAATACTACTCCATTTCAGGAATACAGCCCTCAAGAAATCATCGATTCATCGCTTATGGGGAGGATACAAATGGAAGAAGAGAATATTCAATAATAATAAAAGATTTAACTAAAAATAAAATTCTTGAAACTAATCATTGCAGGTCTACAGGCGGAGTAATTTGGAATACTAACTCGGATGGATATTATTATTTAAAAAAAGATCCTAAGACACTAATCACCGATTCTCTTTTTTTCCACAAATTGAATACTAAGTACAGTGAAGATGTTCTGATTTATAGAGAAAAGGATAAAGAGTTTAATTTAAGCATTTCTTTGAGTAGAACAAAAAAAAGATTGTTCTTACAAATATCAAAAACTGAGTCAAATGAATTTAGAACTTTAGATCTTGAGAAAGATAACTCATCTCTAACTATTTTTTATAAAAGAAAAAATAAGCATTTGTATTATATTGATGATTCTCTTGAGGAGTTTTTTATTCTTAGTAATAGAAACAATCAGGAAAATTTTGCTTTATACAAAGCTCCCCTGTCTAAAAAAGATGAAAAAAATTGGAAACTCTTAGTAAGACATAATAAAAATGAGCTTTTGGAAGATTTCCAAATTTTTAAAAATAAGATCGTTCTTGAAACCAGAAAAAATGGTTTACCTCAATTAGCAATAATCGATAGGAATAATAATCGTAAAACCTACATAAAATTTAAGGATTCTACCTATGCTGCAAATCTTGCTTCCAACCCTAACTACAATTCAAATTCTTTCAAGTATGTCTATTCAAGTTTGACAACACCTTCAACAATATATTCACAAAGTTTTTCTTCAGATAACAAAAAGAAAGTATGGCAACAAACATTTAATAATTTTGAAGAAAAAAATTATAAAACCATGAGGTTATGGATCAAAGCTAGAGATGGACAAAAAATTCCTGTATCACTCATTTATAGAAAAGGAGTCACTTTAAAATCAGCGCCCCTACTAATGTATGGCTATGGTTCTTATGGATTAATCGTTGAGCCATCTTTTAAACTATCTTTTCTCCCTTTGGTAGACGAAGGGTTTATATTTGCAATTGCGCACATCCGAGGAGGTCAAGATTTAGGTAGAGAATGGTATGACCAAGGTCGAATGATGAATAAAATGAATACCTTTTTTGATTTCATAGACTGTACCAAAGGATTGCTTGAAAAAGATTTCGGCAATAAAGAAAAAACCTTTGCAATGGGAGGAAGTGCCGGAGGTCTTTTAATGGGTGCGATAATAAATATAGAACCCTCTTTGTACAAAGGTATTGTTTCTGCAGTTCCTTTTGTTGATGTGCTCACAACTATGTCTGATGAAAGTATTCCTTTGACAACTTTTGAGTATAAGGAATGGGGTAATCCATCTAATAGAAAAGAATATTTTTACATTAAAAAATATTCTCCATATGACAATATTGAATCTAAGCCATACCCATCAGTTCTTGTTACTTCTAGCTTGTTTGATTCACAAGTTCAATATTTTGAACCAGCTAAATATGTTCCTAAATTAAGAGAGTTCTCAAGTTCTAATAATCCTATTTTGTTAAAAATGAATTTGATTGGCGGCCATGCTGGTAAAAGCGGTAGATTAGAATCTTTGAAAGAAACAGCTGAGGAACTAAGTTTTATTGCTTATCTTGCATCAAGAGATCATTAACATACTTTCCTATAGCTAAAGATGAAGTTAGCCCCGGGCTTTCAATACCTTGAAGATTAATAAATTTCTCTAACCCATGTTGTTTTTTTGTTTGAATACTAAAATCCTTCATTGGTTCATTTGGTTTAGTAATTTTGGGTCTTATCCCAGTGTAATCAGGATGAAGTTTATCTGGATTAATTTCAGGCCAATATTGAGAAATGGAATCTATAAACTTATCTTTTAAATTCTCATCGAATGAGTAATCTATTTTCTCAACAAACTCAATATCAGGACCAAATCTCATTCCGCCAGCTAAGTCAAATCCAACATGTATGCCTAAGCTATGTTGTCCTGAAATTGGATAAATAAGGTTTGAAAATGGCGGCTTTCCAGAATATTTAAAGTAATGACCTTTGGCATAGTAATTTTTGTAAATATCTTGTTTTTGAAAATCTTTAATACTCAATAAGTTATCTTCACTACTCAATCCGCTACAATTTATTAAGAAGTCTGAGGTGATGGAAAATTTTTGTTCGCTCTCACAGTCTATCCTGAAGCGTCCATTTGTTTTAGCTGCTCTTAAAAATGACGTTTTTAGAGAAATAAGTCCACCAAAATGTTGTATATCTCCTTCTAGTGCAGTTACATATTCAGGAACATCAATGACACCAGAACTAGGAGAAAATAGTGCCCTCTCAAAAATCAGCCCCGGATTATTCTCTTTTACTTTATCCGACTCAGTCTCATAAATTTCAACGTTATTTTTTATTGCTTGTTTAAATATTTTTTTTAATTTAGCTTCCTCGGAAAGACTTGTGGCAATGATGTACTTTCCATATTTTTTATGATTTATTTTTTTAGTTTGTGCATATTCATAAAGTAATTTATTTCCCTTCACACAAAGAGAAGTTTTTAGAAAGTTTTCTGGATAATATATTCCTGCATGGATAACTCCGGAGTTTCGAGAAGACGTATCATCGCCTGCTCTTTCATTTTTTTCTAAAACAATTGTTTCTAAGCCTGATTGACTAGTTTCTCGCGCAATGGCAAGACCTATTACGCCGCCGCCGATAATGACGACATCAGTCATTTTTTAAATCATTGTAAGAAGACACTAGAGATTTCATTTTATTTCTCAATAAAAATATTGAGATTAAGTTTGGCAAAGTACTAGCTGCAACTGTTATTAGAGCAAAGTTCCATATTATTTCAGTATCAACAAATCCACTACCAGCTATGAAAAAAGCAAAAATATAAATCAGCCTGTAGTAAATTATTGCTGACTCACCAAAAAGATAAGCTGTACATCGGTCGCCATAATATGCCCATGTAATTACAGTAGAAAAAGCAAATAATAACAATCCTATAGAAACAATATATTCTCCATAATTTCCAAAAAATCCTTTATTAAAGGCTTTGCTGGTCAGTACTGCGGATTTCACTAAAGATCTGCCAGAGAATACATAACTCGAGTCAAATTGACTATTTCTTACCTCCAAAACACCTGAGTAAGGAACATTGTCTTTATAAATTAAAACTTCTTCAGCAATGGATCTGTTGTTTAAGACTGTAATCTCTGAAAGAATTTTTCCTTCTTGGACCTTCAATAATCCTGAAAAGCTCTTGATTGATGATGGTTCACCAGACAAATATTTTATTAATTCAGAAGCATTCTTTTTTTCATCTTGAACACCTTCAATGATGTACATAGAAGTCCTTTCAAAGTTATTATTAAATTTTTCAGTCCAAACTCCTGAAGATAAGATGACTAAGCCAGTTAAAGTACAAATTATCAAAGTATCAATAAAAGGTTCCAGAATAGAAACGAATCCCTCCTCTACAGAATGTTTAGTTTTTGAGGTTGCGTGAGCAATCGGAGCAGATCCTTGACCAGCCTCATTAGAATACAATCCTCTAGCAACCCCATAAGTGAATGCTAAAGAAAAAGATGCTCCTAAAAAGCCTCCCGCAACTGAAGAACCTTTAAAAACGTCGGAAATAATTACTGTAAAAGATGGGATTATATTTTCATAATTGAAAACAAGAACGCTTAACCCACCAATCAAATATACAAATGCCATCAGAGGAACAATTGATGCAGCAATTAGAGCTATTCTTTTGATCCCACCGATGATTACCATACCAACTAAAAAGCTCATGATTAAGGATGTATACAAAGGATGTAATCCAAAACTTGATTCAATGGTGCTGGAAATGTTATCTATTTGAGGCATATTACCTGAGCCAAAAGTACTTATTAGAAGACAAAATGCGAAAATGATTCCGAGCCATTTCATATTTAAGCCTTGTTCCATATATAACATTGGGCCCCCAAATATTTCTCCAGAATCATTTTTTTTTCGATAATGATGAGACAGAGTAACTTCAACGAATTTAGTAGTCATGCCTAAGAAAGCAGTAATCCACATCCAAAATAATGCTGCAGGACCTCCAATAAAAATTGCCATAGCGACTCCGCCAATATTTCCTGTACCAACAGTTCCAGATAGAGCAGTACTCAGAGCTTGAAATGGAGATGTTTGTCCTTGATTGCCAGAACCTGAAGTGAAAAGTATTTTCCAACCGCTGTAAAAATACTTAAGTTGAGGAAAACCTAAGTAGAAAGTAAAAAAAATACCTATCGAAAGCAATAGCAATGGAAACCAAGGTGCGCTTCCAAAATAGCTATCAACAAGAAGAATAAAACTATTTATGCTGTCCAACTATTCTTCTTGTCTAACTTTCGCTTCAAATTCTGTATATCCGCCAATTAATTCACCATTAATTGTAATTTGTGGAAATGTTCTTGCTGAAGGAAATTTTTCAAACATTTGTTCTCTAGTAAAATCTACATCCAACATATATTTCTTATACTCAAAATTTTTTAGTTTGCATAAGTTTTCTGCTTTATCGCAAAAAGGACATTGCGGTTTTGACCAAATCTCTATCATAATGAACTCCTAATTTATTCTATGACACTTCAAGCAATATCTAAAGGATTTGAATATTATAAAAAATTTGGGTTAAGTTTTACCATTAAGATTTTTCCCTTGATATTTCTCTTTGGCTTTATAGCAAGTATTGGATCTTCATCTAGCTTATCAGATGGAATATCAAATTTTGATATTCTACTTTTACTCATAAATAATTTTTTAATTTCCCCTCTATTAACTATTATTTCAATTTTCATAGCCAATGACTTAATCGAAAAAAATAATAGAGATGTACTTGTTTATTACGCTATTTCCTGGCAATTTTTATTGAAAGTTTTGATACTTTCTTTAATTACTACATTCTGTATTGGAGTAGGTTTGGTTTTGTTTATTATTCCAGGAATTTTAATTGCTGGATTACTAATATTTGTAAATTATTTTGCAATTTTAGAAAACAAATCAATTTTTGAATCTCTAAATCTTTCTTGGGCAAGGTCTAAATTAAATTTCTTTCAATGCGTTCTTATGGCTGCTTTTTTTTGGTTCATCACGATTTTAACAATTGCAATTTTGTCTACATTTTCAGGTAACAATGAGGATTTTATTCAAATTTCTCAAACTTACACAATCATCTCAAGTAGCCTGGCAATATATATTCAAGTGTGCTTGATTTCATTTCCAATCTTGGCTTTTTATAAAAATTAATAATTAAATAAGATCGAAGATAGCGTCTAATTGAACTTTCTTATTGACGGCAACCTTATTTGCTAGCAAACCCTGAAGAGAAATAATTTCTTCTAAAAGTAAAAAGAGTCTTTCTTCATTTAGAGAAGAAGTAATTAATGAATATTGATGATTAGTTTTTGTTTGTTGGTTTGATATAGATTTAAAAATTTCTTGTTTTAAGACATTAAGCCTAAAGTTGAGATTATCATCATTCCAAGAATCTAATATTTCGTTTTTGGAATAATTAAAATTGTCTAGAGATTCAATAGTTTCGTTAAAAAGATTTAATAAAAGATTAAACTCTTTATCAGTTATTGTATCTAAATCATATTCTCTCGAGAGAATTTCAGAAAATGTTGAATCAATCTTTTTTTCTTGGAAAACTTTCCGCGATTCAGAATGTTGAATATTTATCCTTATTAATCTGCTTAAAATAGTTTTTTTTAATCTATAAGGTCTTGAAGAAAGCATGATGATATGTGAATTTTTAGGGGGCTCTTCTAGTATCTTCAACAAGTAATTTTGAGCTTCATCATTAAGTTTTTCTGCGCAATTAATTTTAATAACTTTGGCATTTGATATTAACGAAGTTTCATTTAAAACATTAATGATGCCTCGGTTTTTATCAAAATCACCTCTAAGAGAACCAATGCCTATCTTGTCTTTATCGTCTGGAAAAATCTCTAGATAATCAGGATTTGAATTTGCATTAAAAGAATTACAAGATTTACATTCATCGCAAAATAAAAATTTTTCTGCATTTGAAGTACATAAAATTTTCTTAATAAAACTATCAACTAATTGATGAGATTTGTTTGAATCTTTACATTCAAAAAGATATGCATGCGAAATATTATGTGAATTTAATTCTTTATCAAAAAAGTTAACTTTCATTTAATTTTTTCTCTATACACTCTTTTGCTAATTCAAAAACTTCACTTTCGCCATTCGAAGAATCTATCGTGAATATACGAGATGGGTTTTCTTCAGCTAGCTTTAAATATGAACCTCTAATTCTTTCAAAGAAGTCTATTTCTTCTTTTTCAAATCTATCTAATCTATCTCTTCCTTTTGCTCTTTCAATTCCTTCTTTAACAGGCAAGTCTAAATAAATAGTTAAATCTGGTTCTGGAAATTTTAAGGGTTTTATTAAGGAATCTAATTCAGCTTTATTAATTTTTCTTCCTGCACCTTGATAGGCATAAGTTGAATCTAAATATCTATCAGATAGGATATTTTTTTTTGCTTCTAAAGCTGGATTGATAATCTTTCTTACATGCTCAAGTCTGTCTGCAAGAAGAAGAAAGGTTTCCGAAAGAGGATCTAACTCTATATTTTTATCTAAAAGAATTTTTCTTAATTCTTTACCTTCCTCAGTCCCGCCGGGTTCTTTAGTAAAGATAAAATCTATGTTCCTTTTTAAAAAATGTTTTTCTAAACGTTTTATAAGAGTTGATTTACCTGCTCCTTCACTACCTTCTAAAGTTATGAACATTATTTATTTAATTGGTATTTTTTAACTGCTCTCATATGATCATCATAATTAGTTGAAAATTCATGACTACATTTATCTTTAGCTACAAAATACAAAAAGTTGTGTTCTTCTGGCTGAGCTGCTGCAAATATTGAGTTTTTTGATGGATTAGAAATTGGACCTGGAGGTAATCCTTTATGCATATAAGTATTATATAAGGAAGAATCTCTTAAATCTTTCTTCTTTAAATCACCGCTAAAATTTTTTAGACCATATATTGTTGTTGAATCCATTTGTAAAAGCATATTTTTTTTTAGCCTGTTATAAATAACTCCTGATATTTTTTTTCTTTCATTAGCACATGCTTCTTTTTCTAAAATCGAAGCAATGATTAATATTTCCTTTTTGGAAAAATTTTTTAATTTGTTGTCTCTCCTTTCCCAAGATTTATTTAGATCAAAATTTTGTCTATCTATGGATTTTTTTAAAATAGTTAATAATTCACTTTCTCTATCGTAAAAATAAATATCTGGTTTTATATAGCCTTCTAATTCACAGTTATTTTGAAAATTTGAAGTTTGACAAAATTTATAAACGGTCTCTTTGGAAAATAAATCGGTTATTTTTGATCCCTCAGAAACAATGAATTTTTTTAAAATTATCTTTCCAAAATAAATTTTATTAAAAATATCAATCAAAGAATCATTCTCTTCAATTTTATATTTTCCTAAAAAAATTTTTTTATCTGCCCCAGAAAAATTAAAGATAAGTTTTATTGCTTTAGGAAAATAAATGTTTTGTTCTTCTAACTCTGAAAAAATTTCACTTAAATTATTACCTTCTATTATCGAAAAGTTTAATTCGATATTTAAAGGTTTAAGAATCAAGAAAACATAAAAAACGATATTCAAGGACAGTATCGATGAAAATAAATATCTCACTAAAGCTTTTTAAAGATTAGGGATACATTTGTCCCGCCAAAACCAAAGGAATTGCTCATAGAAAAATTAACTTCTTTAGTTTTAGACTTGTTGGGAGTTAAGTCAAGACCGAACTCATTATCTGGATCGTTCAAATTTATTGTTGGCGGAATGACAGAATCTCTCATTGCAAGGAGACAAAAAATAGCTTCAATTGCCCCTGCAGCTCCTAATAAATGACCAGTCATTGATTTTGTAGAACTTACCGATAAGTTCTCTCTGCCTTTAAAAATTTCTGCTATGGCTTTAGCTTCTATTACATCGCCTAAAGGAGTGGACGTTCCATGTGCATTTATATAATCAATCTTGTCATAGTCCTCTTTAAAATCATTCAAAGCATTGATCATTGTATTGTAGGCGCCTCGTCCATCTTCAGCAGGAGCAGTGATATGATATGCATCATCACTTTGTCCAAAACCTACAACTTCACCATAGATTTTGGCTTTTCTACTTTTTGCAGATTCTAATTCCTCTAAAATTAAAATTCCTGCTCCCTCTCCTAATAAAAATCCATCTCTTTTCTTATCCCAAGGACAACTCGCTTGCTCCGGGTTTTCATTATTTGTTGAAAGCGCTTTTGCAGCATTAAATCCTGCTAGACCAAGAGGAGTGATTCCGGCTTCTGCTCCTCCTGTTATCATGATATCTGCATCTCCATAAGAAATGGTTCTAGCAGAATAGCCTATACTGTGACCAGCACTAGAACATGCGGATACTATTGAAATGTTGGGTCCCTGTAAATTATATTTAATTGCTACATTACCCGATGCCATGTTGATAATAGCTCCAGGAACAAAAAAAGGTGAAATTTTCCTTGAACCTTTATCTTTGAGAATTAAGGCGTTATCTTCAATACTCCCCAAACCACCAATTCCAGAGCCAATGGAAACTCCTACTCTAGTTTTTTCTATATTTTCTAAAGATAATTCAGCATCTTTTATTGCTTGATCTGATGCGGTAAGAGCATACTGTATAAACGGATCAATTCTCCTTATTTCTTTAGGAGATAGTCCTGAAACTTCGTCGTATCCTTTTAATTCTGCAGCAAAAGTAGTAGCAAACTCAGTTGGATCGAATTTTGTTATGCGACCTGCGCCACTTTTACCGTTAATAATGCTTGACCAAGTAGAATCAAGGTCATTTCCTAGCGGGGAAACAATGCCAAGACCAGTTACGACAACCCGTCTTTGTACTGACATATTTAAAAAAACTTATTCTGCAGAATCTATATAGTTTACTGCATCCTCAACAGTAGCTATTTTCTCTGCCTCTTCGTCAGGAATTTCTATTTCAAATTCCTCTTCAAAAGCCATTACTAATTCAACAGTATCTAATGAATCTGCTCCTAGATCATCTATAAAGCTAGCGGAGAGAGTCACTTCTTCTTCGCCGACTCCTAATTGTTCGCATACTATCCTACGAACCCTATCTTCAGTACTGCTCATATGAACCTCTATTTAAAAATTGTGTGAATTATATACCTTTAAATAAAATTTTTTCATAATAATCGAAATATTTATGCAACAATTTTGTGCAAGTCAAGTCACATATATAGGCCGCCATTAACGTGTATAGTCTGTCCGGTAATATAATTTGCTTGATCTGAAACTAAAAAATTCACAACTTCAGCAATCTCATTCGGTTTTCCTAACCGTCCAAGAGGAATTTGAGAGGTTAAAAAATCTGTATTTCCTTCTGAAATTTCTTTTGTCATATCTGTTTCTATAAAACCTGGCGCAACACAATTAACATTTATGTTCCTAGAACCCAATTCTCTAGCTAAAGATCTAGACATTGCTTCAATTCCTGCTTTTGCTGCAGCATAGTTAGCCTGCCCTTTATTTCCAAGGACAGCTGAAGTTGAAGAGATATTTATTATTCTACCCCATCTGTTTTTAACCATTTTTTTAATGAATGATTTAATGAGTAAATATTGACCATTCAGATGAACATTAATTACGTTATCCCACTCATCTTCTTGCATTCTTAACATGATGTTATCTCGAGTTATCCCAGCATTATTAATCAAAACATCTGGATGAATTTCTTTGGAATCAAGTAAAGAAGTTAAATCTTTTATGGAATCCCTATCATTAAGATCTAATTTAAAAGAATCGCCTTCGATATTCATTGAATTTATATTTTCTAAGATACGTTGAACGCTAGATTCAGATGTCCCAGTACCAACAATAAAATAATCATTATTAAAAGATTCAAGAATAGCCTTGCCTATTCCTCTTGAAGCTCCGGTGATTAAGACGGTTTTTTTTGTCACAGACTAACTAGGAGAGTCTTCTGTTGAATCTTCCTTTGTTTTTATATCCAATATTTTTCTACCCTTAAAAAAGCCATCTTTTGTCATATGATGTCTTAGATGCTTTTCGCCAGTAACAGGATCTATAGAAAGAGTTTCTTTCTTTAGGGCATTATGAGAGCGTTTTGCGCCCCTTCTTGCTCTGGATACTTTACTTTTTTGAACTGCCATAATTTAGTGACGCAATTCTAGGGCAATTTGAAAATTTATTCATCATTTTTAAGTATTTTTTTAAATTCTTTGGGAGGCTCTATGCTCAGGTAAATATTCAAATCTTTTGATATGAATGAGCTCGCATGAAGATACATTCTTTTTTTATGATCTGAATCTTTTACAAGCTGACTTTCTTTAATTCCATACTTATTATCCCCCACGATTGGAAATCCCAATTCTGAAAGATGAACTCTCAATTGATGGGTTCGACCTGTAACCAATTCACATTCAACTAGTGAAAAATGTTTAGATGATTCAATAGCTTGAAAAAAGGTTTTAGCAATTTTTCCTCCTTCTGAGATCTTAACCATCCTTTCTTTGCCTATAAGCATGTTTTTTTTAATATTAATTTCATGCAATCCATCTTTATGAATCCAGTTGCCATGAACAACAGCTTGATAAGTTTTTTGAACCTGTCTTTCGGAAATTAACCTATTACAGCGTCTTAAAAATTTATTATTTTTAGCGATTAATTGGCAACCCGATGTATCTTTATCTAATCTATGAACCAATTTTGCCTCTCTGTAGGCTTTACCAAAGTTTCTAATAGCTTCGATGACACCAATTGATATTCCGCTTCCGCCATGCGAAGCAATACCTTCAGGTTTGTTTATTGCAATATAGTCTTCATTTTCCTCAACAATTGCATCTTTTAACAAAGCAATAACTTTAGAGGGAATAAATTGATTTTCTTTTTTTGAAGTCTTTATGGGTGGGACTCTTAACTGATCACCACTTACCAATTTATATGAAGGTTTTTTTCTTTTGCTATTAATTCTGATTTCACCTTTTCTGATAATTGAATAAATCTTAGATTTTGGAACACCTTTTAAGTGGTTTAATAAAAAATTATCTAATCTTTGACCATTAATATTTTCATCAATAATTATTTTTTTTACTTCAGGCATAAATAATTTAGATTTATTTGAATATTTTCTCTAGAATACGCTTCAAAGACCCTTATTTAAAATATTTTAGGGCAAGAATTTTAATTAGTTTAAATATAAGAATTTAATAAAGTTAGGTAGCTAGGGCGTAAAACCTAAAATTTATT
>MDTA01151135.1_pt1 | contig 11789 bp, 10 predicted proteins | sample 811151 | NCBI WGS metagenome assembly MDTA01 (sample SAMN05326648, study PRJNA326480) | marine metagenome | isolation source: seawater | place: Indian Ocean: South | collected 2010 | reverse complement strand
CAAAATATAGTTGCTGAAGTAGAGAGTATCGAGAATACAACTATTAAGGAATATTTAAAAAATAACGAGAAAAAAAATATCAATTTTTTGGCACTTGAAGAGGTAACAGATCCTAGAAATATAGGTTCAATTATAAGATGTGCAACTAGTTTTAATTTAGATGGTTTAATTGTTAAAGAGCGGTCGTTTCCTTTTAAAAGTAAACTGTTATTTAAAAGCGCTAGTGGAGGAATGGAACATCTAAATATTTTTAAAGTATCAAATATTAATACCACGTTAAGATTTTTGAAAAGTAAAGATTTTTGGGTAAGTGCTTTCGATAGTGAGGGAGGTAAAGACTTCACTGAAAATAAATGGGATGGTAAAAATGTTTTATTATTTGGCTCTGAAGGTTTTGGCTTAAACAAAAACACAGTGGCAAATTCTGATTTTATTTTTAAAATTTCTATAAATAAACAAATGGAAAGTTTGAATATAGCTAATTCTGTTGCAATAGTTTGTCATCATATTAATAAGGTTATTACCAATAAAAAAAATTGATTGTGCCTCTTTTTTGGTATATTTAATCTTTTCAAAGCCCTCATAGCTCAATTGGTAGAGCAATTGATTTGTAATCAATAGGTTCGCGGTTCGAGTCCGTGTGAGGGCACCATTTATATCTCACAAATTTAGCAATGATTAATTTTAAGTAAATTTTTAAAATCAGTTTTTGCGTCGAAAAATAGTTACGAAAGCTCTAATTATATACATTGCTCCGTGAAAAAAAAACTTTAAAAGGTTGGGTGCTGATTTGCTATCGCTATCATCCTCATCTTTTTTTTGTATGTAAGGAATTTCCTTTATCTTAAAACCTTTTCTATGAGTATTATATAAAAACTCAATAAAAAATTCTCCGTGTCCGTAACACAAAAAAGTTACTTCATCTACAACGTACCTTCTCATTAAAAAAATTGAACTGGTTAAGTCTCTAGTTGGTATTCTAAATAATATTTTACAAAAAGTATTGAATATTTTACTTCCCATTGATCTTAAAAATACTCTTTCGTCCCCTCCTCCTTTTACATATCTAGATAGAACAACCACATCTGAATTATTATTTAACTCACTAATCATTTCAGAAAATTTTACTGAAACTTCTCCCATGTTTGTGTCTATCCATCCTATATAATCACCAGTAGTCTCTATCAGTCCTCGAAAAAATGCAGAGGCTAATCCCTTGCTTTTTTTCCTAACTATCAATTTAAATCTTTTATTTATATTCAGCTTATTTAATAACTCAATTGTTCCGTCCGTTGAGGAGTCATCAACGATGACTAGCTCAAGATTGGGTATATGTTTTTCTAATTGTATAATTGCATTTTCAATATGTTTTGCCTCATTAAAAGAACATAAAATAATTGAAATTTTGTTAGACATTTAATTTTTTTTAAATATTTTTTCTAGGTCTTGATAAAAAATTTTTTTCTCATTTAATATTTTTTTTTTGTAATTTGTAAAGTTTTTAATCTCTTTTTTATAGTTATTAAAGATACCATCAATAGTATTTTTAATTTTAATTAAATTTGAGTTTCGTTCATCAAATTTATACCTTTTATTAATAGGTATATCATTATTATTTTTGGCACTACCTTTTCTGTTAGTTATGATGCAATTATTAAACAAAACTGCCTCTCTAGGCATTCTATCCTTGCCCGGGTGATAACCAAAATCTAAGTATATTTTTGTTTTTTTAAATATATTAATTATTTGTTTATTATTAAATCCTTTTAATTCGATCATTTTATAATTTGTGAACTTTGAAATTTTTTTAATAAATGCATTACTTTTATTAGAATAACATATTTGATTTTTTTTATTTGTATATTTCTTTTTTGAATTTAATAATATTTCTTCTCTTTGATAGTCTGATAAATAAGCTATATTTTTAAAATATTTCTTTAAAAAGTTATATGCATAATATGATTGGCACAAGTGAAGATCGATATCTCTAAATTCACTCAATTTTCCTAAATTAACAAAGCTATAAATAAATTTTAAATAGTCATGATAAGTTACTAATCCGAAACTATAATTTGTAATTAAATTTAATGTTTTTAAAAAGTTAAATGGTATTTTAATAAAGGATCTAATAAATTTATTAAAATCAGATCTAATTTTGAAACCAAAGTAGTTATCTACACTTAACCACCACAAAACTTTTTTTAAGTTTTTGTACTTTAAAGCATGTTTAATAAAAGAATAATGCTCTGGTATAATCAAAATATTTTCTTTTTTGTCCTCAATTTTATTTACAAATTTTAAGTTGTACTTTTGAAAGTTTTGATGGACAGGATTTAAGCTTTCAGGCAAATAAAACATAAATGTGCTTTGTTTAAATTTTTTTTTTAATGCTAAAGCTATTTGGTGTAGTACTTCGGGTCCACCAGTAAAAGATTTGGATGGAGCCATTACATATATTTTGGTTGTTCTCTTTAAAACAATTTTTTTCATTTCCAACCATATTTTTTTAAAGAATTTAAACTTATGAAAAATATAGACTTTAAATTTGCAAAAAAACTAAGTTTGTTTTGTAACTTATTTATTTTCCATACACTTAAGATATTCTTTAACTTGTTAGATGATCTATTGTTGAAGTTTATTCTATAAAAAACATGTGTATCTTTTACCTTAAATGCTGTTTCACCATTTTTTAGTAAGTCACACTTAAAAAGATAATCTTCTTGTTCCACGTCTTTAAATCTAATATTTCCCAGTGTCTTCCTTGAGATTATTATTGAGGAAGTACTCATTGATGATTGAAGAAGAAAATTTTTGAAGTCTAAAAAAAGAGGTAGATCTACTAATTTAATGTTTTTTTCATTATCACGGTAAAAATAGTAATAGTTTGTATAGGTAAAACTATAATCATTTTTTAGCATCTCGTTTAATTGTTTTTCTAATTTATTTTTTGGCCAAAAATCGTCTGAGTCCATAAATGCAAGGTAATCTGACTCTGATTTTTGAATGCCGTAATTTCTACAGAAAGCTGGGCCTTTATTTTCTTTTAAAAAAAAAAAATTGATATTGTCAAACTTCTCATATTTTTGCAAAATTTCTTCTGAGTTATCAGTTGAGTTGTCATCGACTAAATAGATTTTCCAACTTTTATAAGTTTGAGATATTATTGAGTCTAAACATTGATTAAGATATTTAGCTTTATTATAGTTTGGAATTATTATATCTATAGTTGGTAGTTTGACCATAAGTGGTTAAAAGTTTATAAAAGCTAATGTATTTATGATAAAGTCAGAAAGCAATTTAAAAATCTTTTTAATTAAATTAATCGCTGTTACTTTCGCCATTATAGTAATTATAAATGTCTTTTATAATATATTTTTAGCTGACAAACTAGATGCCCTAAACAAGTTGTCTAACTTAGATAAAAATACTGCTGAAATTATAAAAGATAAATTACGTTCTGAGCTTAAAAGTGGATTAGAAAAAGATCGTATACTATCTAATGAAGATGCTATTTTAATAAAAAAATTTATTGAGAAAATTTCTTCAGAATTAAAATAAAATTTAAATTGAAAAAATACTTAAAAATTTTATTAGCTAACGAAAAAATAATTAAATCTACACTTATTGTTTATACATTATACTGTGCCTTTATAATTGGGGTTTCATGGGATGAGTTGTATTATCATGAAATAGGAAAGATTAATTTAAAATATTTACTTTCTTTTGGTCAAATCGAAGAAAGCTTTATTTATAAATATAGATTTTCTACTTTATATTGGTCTCTTTCTAGTTTGATATCCCAAATATTTCCTAAAAATTTTAGCTTAGAAGTGTTTCATATAATAAATTCTTTATTTGGTTTAGCGACTATATATGGTTTATATAAAATTAATAAAATCTTATTTAATAAATCAATTGCAAAAATTTCTGCAATTTTACTTTTTTTAATACCATTTTTTTTTGGACATCTAGCTATAAATAATAAGGATATTATTTTAGCATTTTCCCACATATGGATTGTTTACTATATCTATAAATATACTTTTAAAAGATTTAATTTCAAAAAAAAATTGCTTTTAATTTTTAAATTATCTTTGCTGGCTGCGCTAGGAACTGGAATACAATTATTGTTTTTAGGTTCACTTATACCAATATTACTAATATTTTTAATATTAATATTAATTTTAAAAAAAAAGAGTATAAAAACTATTCTTTTTGATTTTTTTATATTTTTAATATTTTTCTATTTTATTTTAATTCTTTTTTGGGTAGATGCACATAGCAATATAATATTACAGCCTTATAATTTTTTTATCAAAACATTTTCAATGGAGATTGGTTGGCCCTTTAGTTTATTGAATGGTATTTATGTAGATAAGAATAATATTCCATACAATTACTTATTGATTAATTATCTTTATAAATTACCTGAATTTGTATTATTTTTATATATAGCTTCATTCCCTATTTTATTTATTAATAGAAATTTTTTGAAAACAAACTTTAGAAATTTTAGAACTAAAATTACTTTGATAATTTTTTTATTAGCTTTTCCAACTGTTGTTCTAATATTTATTCCTTATCCTATTTATGATGGATTAAGACTTTTTCTGTGGAGTGCACCTTATTTAGCTATAATACCTTCAATTACTTTATATTTAATATTTACAAAAAGTAATATCTTTTACAATATAACTAAAATATTTTTGGCAATTTTAATTTTTTTTCATTTAATAAATTTTTTAACTATTACACCGTATCATTATACTTTTTTAAATTTATTTTCAGGAGAAAAGAAATCTAGATACCAAAAGTTTGAAAACGATTACTGGTCAACAAGTTTAAAAGAGTTGATATTGAGTTCAGATTTAGGAAATGATAAAATAGATTATTTCTCTTGCGGCGTAAGTCCTGACATAACAAAAATATATATGAAACAAAGATACAAAAGGTCAGAATACACAAATAAAAATAGCGCAAGTTATGTTATAATGACTAATAGGACGTTGTTTTCAGAAAAAGATAATAAACCGTCAAATTGTTATGATGAATATAACTCTGAAATTGTACATCAGGTTAGTAGAAATGGTATAATTCTATCCGCAATTAAAAAAAATATTTATAATGAGCAAAAATAATATTCCAGATGTACTAATAATTGGATCGGGCTTTTATGGAGCTGTTTTAGCAGAAAGAATAGCAAATGTTTTGAATAAAAGAGTCTTAATTATTGAAAAAAGAAATCATATTGGTGGAAACTCATATAGTGAAACAGATAAGAAGACTAATATTGAATATCATAAATATGGAACTCATATATTTCATACTTCTAATGAAAAAGTTTGGAAGTATATTAACAATTTTACAGAATTTAATAATTACAGACATCAAGTTTTAACTAGTCATAAGAATAAGGTTTACCAAATGCCTATTAATCTTGAGACTATAAATACTTTTTTTAAAAAAAATTTTAATCCTTCTGAAGCTCAAAGTTTTGTTCAAAAAAAAACAAAAAAATTTAAGAAATATAAATTTAAGAACTTTGAAGATAAAGCTATCTCACAAATAGGAAAAGACTTATATAATGCTTTTATAAAAGGATACACTCAGAAGCAGTGGGGTAAAAATCCAAAACTTTTACCTGAAAGCATATTTAACAGGCTTCCAATTAGATACAGTTATAACGAAGATTATTATCAACAAACTCAATACCAAGGTATACCCAAAAATGGTTATAAAAATATTTTTATTAATCTTTTAAAAAATAAAAAAATTAAGATTAAATTTAATGAAAACTTTAAATTGAGTTATAAAATTAAACCTAAGTATTTGACTATATATACCGGTCCTCTGGACTCTTTAATGGGATATAAATTTGGAAAACTTGAGTGGAGATCCTTATCTTTTAAAAAAGAAATTAAAAATGTAAAAGATTTTCAGGGAAACTCAGTAATTAATTATCCAGATCTTAAAGATAAATTTACACGAATCCATGAGCCTAAGCATTTACATCCTGAGAGAAAACCTTTCAACTCTGATCGCACATTAATTATTAGGGAATATTCAATTAAAAATGACAAAGCACCATATTATCCAATTAATGACGAACATAACAGATTAAAACATAGAAAATATAAACTTGAAGCAAGTAAAATTAAAAAATTTGAATTTGGTGGTAGATTAGCAGATTATGCTTATTACGACATGGATATGACGATTTCTGCAGCTTTAAAAAAGTTTGATCAAATTAAGAAAAAAATCAAATGAATATTTTATTAACTGGTGGTGCGGGATATATAGGTAGTCATGTTTGTAATTTATTTTTGGATAAAGGTTATAATGTTACTGTTATTGACAGTCTAGTTACAGGAAATAAGAATTTAGTTCCAAAAAAAGCAAAATTAGTTATTTCAGATATTGCTGACGAAACTAAGGTTGAAAAATTAATTAAAGAAGAGAAATTTGATTTAGTTTTGCATTTTGCTGGATTAATTAGAGTAGATGAGTCGGTAAAAGAACCAGAAAAATATTATAAATTTAATTTTGAAAAAGCAAAAACTTTTTTAAATATATGTTTTAAAAATGGTCTTAAAAAAATTATTTTTTCATCTACAGCTTCAATTTATGGTGATCCAAACAATCAACAAGTTTTAGAGAGTGATCCACCAAACCCTTTAAATCCCTATGCAGACTCAAAATTAAAGCTTGAAAATTTCATAATTCAGAAGTCAAATGAAATAAACATAAAATTTGTCATCTTAAGATATTTTAATGTTGCGGGTGCCGATGAAAAACTACGTAGTGGTTTAATATCCAAATTCTCTTCACATCTAATAAAAATAGCTTGCGAAGTTGCTGTGGGAAAAAGAGATAAGCTTGTAATAAATGGTGATGATTATGATACTTTTGATGGAACACCAATTAGAGATTTTATACATGTAACTGATTTGGCTGATATTCATTTAATTTCTGCCAAATATTTAATTAAAAATGGTAAATCAGAAATATTTAATTGTGGATACGGCGTAGGTTACTCTGTTAAACAGGTTGTAGATAACTTTAATCAAATATTGGACAAAAAGATCGATTATAAAATAGGTCCAAGGAGAGATGGCGATAGTAAAATGATTATAGCTAATACCGATAAATTTAAAAAGCTTTTTTCTTGGGAACCTAAATTTAATAATATAAAATATATTCTTAAGACAGCTGTAGATTGGGAAAAAAAGATTAAACGATACTAAATATATTCTCAATCTCTTTTAATTGATCCTTGCTCGCTAGAAGAACAACAAGGTCATCTTTTTCAAAAATAAAATTTCCACCAGGTATCATAACTTGTTTGCCTCTGACTATAGCTCCAATTCTAACATTTTCAGGTAAATCACTATCTTTTATTTTTTTATTTAAAAGATCAGATTTTTCTAAAACTTTTGCTTCAATAAATTCGTATTCACCGTCTAAAAGTGAATACACAGTTGCGATAGTACCCCGATGAACATGTTCCATTATTCTTGATACAGTGGTCATTCTTGGATCTACTAAATCATCTATATTTAATGAACTTTGCAATAAACTGTAATTAGATTTATTAACTATAGCTATTGTTCTTTTAGTTTTACCAGTTTTTTCTGCAAGCACACATGCCATAATATTATTTTCATCATCATTTGTAAGGGCAAGAACTGTTTCGGATTCTTCTAAGTTTGCTTCTTTTAAAATTTCTTCATCAAGAGCATCACCATTAATCACAATAGATGAGGTAAGTTCTGTAGCAATTTCCTCTGCTCTTGCTTTGTTTTTTTCAATAATTTTAACTCTAGCTCCATCAAAGTTTTCTTCGATCATTTTTGCTAGATGCAACCCAATATTTCCACCTCCAATTATAAGAATTTTTTTTGATGTTTTTTCCTCATGGCCAAATGCTTTTAATATTTCATTTAATTGCTCACTGCTAACTACAACATAAACATTATCACCTTCAACTAATTTGTCCTCTTTTTTTAAAAATTGAAATTTTTCTTTTCTCACAAGACCAACAATATTTGCTTTAAAATTAGGAAACTTTTCACTTAATTTTTTTAAAGGCATATTTATAATTGGACATGATTTTTCAATCGCTATTTCAAGCATTTTGACTTTATTTTTTGCAAATGGGACGTTGTCTAAAGCGCCTGGTGCTTCCAGCCTTCTAAAAAGAGATTTTGCCACTTCTTTTTCTGGAGAAATGATAACATCGATAGGAATGTTAGATTTATTATAAAGTTTATTCCATTTTCCCTCTAAAAAATCTTTTGTTCTTATTCTTGCAATTTTTTTTTGGATATTAAACAAGGAACTAGCTAATTGACAAACAACCATGTTTGTTTCGTCATTTCTAGTAACAGCAATGATCATATCTGTGTTTTCTGCGCCAGCATTTTCTAAGACTGTAGGTAATGAAGCTCTACCAACTATTCCTTTCACATCTTGAGTATCATTTATTTTCTTAATATCCTCTGATGATTGATCTATCACCGTAACTGAATGACCTTGAGAAGAAAGTTGTTTGCTTATTGAAAAGCCTACTTTTCCGGCACCACAAATTATTATATTCATTTTTTAGTTGATACCTTTAATACCAAGTTGTTTTAACTTTCTATGAAGAGCAGATCGCTCCATACCAATAAAATCAGCTGTTTTAGATATATTTCCATGATTTTTTTTGAGTTGTATTGTGAGATATTCTTTTTCGAACTGCTCCCTGGCTTCTTTCAAAGGTGATGTAAATGTATCTTTAAAGGTAGAATAATTATCATTAGTACCTTTATTGTTAAGTATATCACTAATTGTTTGATCAACATTTTCTTTGCTCTCATTTGCTGAAATAATTGAGATTCTCTCTATTAAGTTTCTTAGCTCTCTTACATTGCCTGGCCAACTATAGGTGTATAGTAGATCATTTTTAGTGTTGATTTCAATTTCTTGAACCCCATTTATTTCTGAAATCTTTTTTTTGAAATAATCTATGAGTTCCGGAATATCCTCTGTTCTAGAAGTAAGAGGACTCAATTCAATTGGTACAACATTTAATCTATGAAAAAGATCCTCTCTAAATTTTCCTGTATCAACTTCTTGTAGTAAATTTCTAGAAGTTGATGAAATTATTCTAATGTTTACATTTACATCTTTCTTTCCATTAATTCTTTTAAATTTTTGATCAATAAGCACTCTTAAAATATTAGCTTGGGTGTCAATGGGTATCTCTGTTACTTCATCAATTAATAAAGTGCCTTTGTTAGCTCTATCTAAAACTCCAAAAGAAATAGTTCCATCAGCAAATTCTTGTCCAAATAATTCTTTTTCGTAAGTTTTTTCTTTTAGTGAAGCAGCATTTATTACAACAAATGGTTTTTTACTTCTAGATGATAATTTATGAATTTTTCTCGCAACTAGTTCTTTACCAGAACCTGTAGGACCTGAAATTAAAACTCTACTTTCTGTGTTAGACAATTTTTGAATAATTTTTTTTACTTTTATTATTGATTGACTCTTTCCGATAAGCTCAAATGAATGAAATAGTTTACTTTCAATTATATCCTTTTCTTCTTTTAAGTTAGCTGTTTCTAAAGCTCTATTGACGTAATTTAATAATTTGTCTGTTGAAAAAGACGCCCCCTTCTCAATAAACTCATAAGCTCCCAATCTAATTGACTCTAAAGCGATTTGAACAGTGGCATGTCCTGAAATCATTATAACTGGTAAAGAGTGATTTTTTTTGATTAGTAATTTTAGTAAATCTATACCGTCTTTGTCAGCCCTATCAAGTTTAATATCGATAATTGCTAAATCAGGAAGTTTTTTATTTATTTCCAAAACTGCTTGATCATAATTAGCAGCCGATCTTACATTAAATTGTTTTTCTTTCAAAATGTTACAAATTAAATAACGTATATCAGGGTTATCATCTATAACTAAAACTTCTTTACTCATAAATTAAATACTCGGTAACCAAATTTCAACTGTTGTTCCATTATCATTTTGAATAATAAATTCACCGGAATGTTCGTTGATAATTTTACTTACTATTGGCAATCCTAAACCTGTTCCCTTTTTTTTAGTTGTAAAATAAGGTGTCATTGCTTTTTTTGTATCTGATATTCCTTTACCATTGTCTTTAATAGTAGTGACTATATAATCATTATTTTTAAGAATATCTATGTCAATTTTTCCTTCGTATTTAGGCTTTTTATCCAGAATTTCAGTAATTGACTCATCGGCATTTTTAATAATGTTAATAAAAACCCTATATAGCTGATCTTCATCGCCCATTATAAAATTTTTTTTATTTTTATTGTTAAGTAATATTTTACATTTTAATGAAATTTTTAAAAAGTTAATTGCGCGACTTAACACAGTGTTTAAATCAATCTTTTTAATTACAGGTCTTGGCATTCTTGCAAAATTAGAAAATTCATTCACAAGATTCTCTATATCCTTGATCTGTCTGTTTATAGTAAGCAAATAATCATTAAACTGTGATTTTTCATCTCCAATTTTTGAAGAATATTTTTCTTTTAGTCTATCTATAGAAAGTTGAATTGGGGTGAGTGGATTTTTAATTTCATGAGCGAGTTTTCTTGCTACTACCTCCCACGCCTCATATCTTTCGGTCACTAAAAGTTTATCTTGTTGTCTTTTCAATCTTGTTATCATGTTATTAAAATTCTTATTGAGTTTTTTTATTTCATCGTCTGCATCAATATTTGGTACTTTTGCATCAAATTCTCCTTTACTTATATTTTCAGAAGCACTTATTAAATTCACGATAGGTTTGGTCAACCTTCTTGCAAAGGTAATTGCTAGCGAGGTCGATAAAAAGAGTAACAAAGTGACAACAATTATATAAATAATTGCAAAAGTAATTTTAATACCAGTCTGGCTATTTTCTACAGAGTAATAAAAGCTTACAGCTTGCTCAGTTTCATTAAGATATTTTAGAATATCAGGATCAATATTTCTAGAAATATAAAGATATGTGTCAATAAAGGTACTAAGTTTAATCATGGCTGATGTTTTATTTTCTAGATTGCCTGGAATAATAACTGGCACACCTTTTAAAGCTTCGTCAAAGGTCTCCTCACCAGGAGAAGAGAAATTATCAGAGGTGCCTGTTTCAGACAGTAAAATATTTCCAGCACTATCAATTAAATAAATATCGTCTATTTTTCTAAGTATTTTTTCAGCTCCGACTACTCTTAAAAATTGTTTAGGATTTGAGTAATAAAAATTTGAAGCTCTATTCAATCCAACGCTCATTAAAATTATATCAGATTTAATATTTTTTTTGCTCTCTTCTAAGTAGTTTTTAGCCACATCATTAGAATTATTTACTGCCTGCGAAATTTGATCATCAAAATACTTTTGTAATCCAAAGTTAAAAATAAAAAGTGAAAAAATAGCAACGAGTAAAGATGGTATTAATGTGAATATAGAAAATAGTGATACATATTTCAAATTTGTTTGAGAACCAGATTTATTTTTTTTTCCGGCAGTATAAAACCTAAAAAAATTTCTAAATATTAGATAGAAGAAAATTAATAATAATATTACATCCAGTGATAGCAGTATAAGTATATTTTTTTCTGTTAAAGGTACAAAACCCTCATTTATAAAAGTAAGAAATGTCAAAATTCCAAGAAAAATACATGTAAATGAGGATAAAATTATCCAATTGAAATTTTTAATTATCTTAAACATATAGTTAATTATTTATATAAATATAATATAAGTTTATACAATGAGTTTCT
>MDTA01129349.1_pt1 | contig 11790 bp, 6 predicted proteins | sample 811151 | NCBI WGS metagenome assembly MDTA01 (sample SAMN05326648, study PRJNA326480) | marine metagenome | isolation source: seawater | place: Indian Ocean: South | collected 2010 | reverse complement strand
GACGAGATCAATCGCGCTCCCGCAAAGGTGCAGAGCGCGTTGCTGGAATCGATGCAGGAAAAGCAGGTCACTCTGGGAAAGGAGACTTACCGTTTGCCACATCCGTTCTTGGTTTTGGCAACGCAGAATCCGATCGAGCAGGAGGGCACCTATACCCTGCCCGAGGCTCAAGTGGACCGGTTCATGTTTAAACTTAAAGTCGGCTACCCGAGCATGGAAGAAGAGCATCAGATTATGCGTCGCATGGCTCGATCGACTCCAAAAACCAACGTTGAGCCCGTCATCGATCTGAACGACATACTAGAAACGCGCGGGCTGCTCGACAAGGTGTTCATCGACGAGAAAGTGGAAAGGTACATATTGCGGATTGTCGACGCGACGCGTAATCCGTCCGCCTACGGGGTAGATATTTCTCGCTATCTGCGTTTCGGCGCTTCCCCACGGGCAACCATCTATTTGTCCCTGGCTGCTCGTGGGCTAGCCATGCTGAATCAGCGCGAATTCGCGGTTCCCCAAGATATAAAGGATGTCGCTGGAGATGTGCTTAGGCATCGAATGGCGCTTTCATATCGAGCGGAGGCGGAAGGTCTCACTTCCGACGATCTTATTGAAAAGATTCTGAATACCGTTCCCATCATGGAGGAATGAATCCAGTCGAGGAGAGACGACTTGATTTACTAGAGCTCAAATGCTGGCGTCCGGTCGAGCATTTGCTCGCGGGCGAATATCGGAGCGTATTCAAAGGTCGGGGAATCGAATTCGAAGATGTGAGACCCTACGCGCCCGGAGACGACGTGCGTTCGATGGATTGGAAGGTGACTGCCCGAACAGGAGTTCCGCACGTCAAACGCTATGTGGAAGAACGGGAGCAAATATTCCATCTCATGGTTGACCTTTCAGCATCTACATTGAGTGATGCTGAAAAACTTAAACGGAGGACAGTAGCGGAGTTTTGCGGATTGCTAACGCTTTCTGCGCTCTCTAACAACGATCGCGTTGGATTGATAATGTTCACCGATCGAGTGGAACTGGTGGTGCCCGCCTCGAAAGGAAGGCAGCAAGGTATGAGAATTCTCGACGCTCTGTCGGGTTACGAGCCAAAAGGATCAGGGACACGGATTGATGTCGCTCTGGATACTTTTGGGCACCTAGCTCGAAAGCGTTCTGTAGGTTTCGTGATCTCCGATTTTCTGGCGGAAAATTATGAGCAAGAACTCTCCGTGGCAGGATTTCGGCATGACGTCATCGCTGTCAATCTACATGAAGCCATTGAACTAGAAACGCCGAAATCCGGGATGGTACGTATTCGCGATGCGGAGACAGGAGATCTTAATATTGTAGACTTCCAGGCGGCTCAATCCGAAAGTCGTCTGGCCAAGATCAGGGAACTGGCATTGGAGTGCGGTGTGGATTTGATAAACCTACAGGCCGGGGAAGATTGCGTGGCCGCGCTCTCCGAATTTTTCAAATCGAGGCAACGGATGGCGGCCGACGAGACAGGAGGATAGAAGTAATTTCGATGAATCCAAGACGCCTTCTATTATTGTCCATTTGGGCGATAGCGCCAATTGGCCCGACATTTGGGGAAACGCCCCGAAATGAAGTAAATAGTATTTCGAACGTTGAGTGGCGCATGGATACAGACCGGGATTACGTTCCGGGTGATATTATAGAGCTATCCCTAGTCGCTACCTGCCGCTCCTACATCGAACTGGAACTAAAGGCGCCCGTCCATCCGCATGCCAGATTGCTGGAAATTCAACCATTTCCGATAGCTCAAAATGAGGGGGGACTGTTTCAAAGCGAGTGGGTAGTGGTCTATCAAATCGGGCGTTCCGGTTCAGTGGCCTTAGAGGGAGGAAGCGTCGCCCTAAAGCCCGATCCAGAATCGCCGGCCCATGTGTTGCCACAGATATCTTTCACCGTAGGTTCAATCGGGCAAGATCCTGCCGGCGATTCTCCGGAAAGCTGGGTTGATGAAACGCCTTCGGAAAGCGTGATAGACATCATAGGCGTGATTGTTGTCATAGCGTTAGGGGTGGCACTGTATTTGGTTTTTCAGCGCTATATTAAGAGAGGCCTCAAGGGGACTACTGATATGCCGGGGACTTCTGCTCAAGTTAGCGCAGTGCGTCTCTGTAAAAATTTGGAGCAGGAAAACTGCGATCCCCGGGAACTGGAGCGGTTTTTGCAGGAGTATCATTCGAAGTGCTCGGATCGGCTCATAGCTCTGTTTGAAACGCGCTTGTATTCTCGCAATCCTGGGAACGAAGAACTCATGAGGTCTTTGAAGAAGGAGTTTGCAGAATGAGTTTCGCGTTTCCATGGGCGTTCCTTCTTTTGCCCATCGTTCTTTGGGCAGTGTTTCGGGATGGCAAAAAGTCGGGAACGACTGTGGCCTCGCTAAATCAATGGGGCAGCTTTGGGAGTGGGAGGACCCGATTTCTTTGGATACAAAAAGCATCGGAAGCGATTTTTTTCGTGGGGCTCATATTCGCGCTGGCCCGTCCCCAGGCGGGGACGAGCGAGACTGTCGAAGAAGCGGAAGGAATCGCTATTGAATTGCTGGTAGACGTGTCCAGCAGCATGGATCGTTCTGTCGAGGTTCCCGGCGAAGGAGTAAAGACAAGAATGGAAATCGCCAAAGATCTGCTAGAACGATTTATAGCCGGGGATGGCGAACGGCTCGCTGGGAGACCTAATGACCTCATTGGTTTGGTCAGTTTCGCTCGATATGCCGACACACGAAGCCCGCTTACCTTCGGTCACGAAGCCCTCGTGCAAATTGTGAGGGAACTGGAGATACAAGATCGTCCCAATGAAGATGGAACTGCCTATGGGGATGCGCTCACCCTAGCCTGCGCAAGACTGGAGAAACTGGACGAGTTGAAATCCCTAAACGCGGGCAGGCAACTCACAGATATAAAAAGCCGTATCATTATTCTACTTACAGATGGCGAGAATAATTCTGGCAATCACTTGCCTCTGGAGGCGGCAGGCTTGGCCAAACTTTGGGGCTGCCGTGTGTATTCCATTAGCCTGGGCGATTCGAACGACGCGGACGACCTGGAGCCAACTGGCGGGGGAGAAAGATATTCCAACGCGGAACTAACATTGCAGCGTATCAGCGAAGAAACCGGCGGGGTTTTCAGGAGAGCGACAGGCTATGAGTCCTTGCTGTCAATTTACGGAGAAATTGATGAACTGGAACGCACTCAGATAGAAACGAGATCTTTCACTATTGTGTCTGAATGGTATTGGGCCCCCTTGCTCGGAGCCGCGATTTTTTTACTTGGCGGTATATTTTTAAGAATGACTTGGTTGAGAGTGGCGTAATGAAACCCTTCGTTTTGCAGTGGCCTTGGGCCTTGGCTCTATTGATAGCGATTCTGCCGTTAGTGTGGCTTGCTATGAATGCTCAAAGTCAGCGTCGAGCGATGAAGTCGATGCTGGGAGGTGATTCTAGCGGCAAATGGAATGCCCGAGATTGGCTGTGGATCGGTGTATTCACCCTTTTAGCGCTGGCCTTGACTCGCCCCGGATATCAACCCGAGCGATACTCCATCGAGCAGTCCGGCCGTGATGTCGTGTTCGCCTTGGATGTTTCCCGTAGTATGCTAGCTCGTGATGCTTACCCGTCTCGGTTAGAAGCCGCGAAGCAGGGCATACGAGACTGCCTTGAAGGATTTGAGGGTGAACAAGTGGGTCTCGTTATTTACGCCGGGAGTTCATCGATCAGTTGCCCGTTAACATCCGACTACGACTTTGTCCGCTACATGCTTTCACAGATTCAGCCTCGAAGCGTGGAATTCGGAGGCACTCTTCTGCTATCGGCCATCGAAAAATGCGTTGATCAAGTGCTTAGTTCCGAGCGGAGGGGGTTTCAGGATATCATTCTTTTAACCGACGGAGAAGATCACGGACCTGGACTCGAGCTGGTGGCCCAAAGGATAGAAGAAAGTGAAGTCAAATTGCTGGTTGTGGGTCTTGGAGATTCAGAGCAGGGTTCGAGGATCCCCATTGTGAACGAAGACGGGGAAACCATCCCGCTAAAACACAAGGGTGAAATCGTCTATACTCGATTACGGGATACCGAACTGGGAGGACTGGCCAAGAAATCACCAGACGGTGAATACATCAATGCCGGAACCTTACCTTTTCATTTAGGCGAAATTTATCGATCCTTTTCTGAAGACAAGGAGCGAACCGCTTCTGGAAGCGAATCTGGGTACGTCATCTATAAAGAAGGCGCTTTTTTCATTTTGCCCTTAGCTTTGCTGCTGGCGTTAGTTGCCAAATCGGATCTGCGGATCGTGAATAACGCTACCGCCAGCCTAGCTGCCCTTGCGACTATCGCCTTAACGTCTTCTGACCTTTGGGCGCAGGACGAAGATTCGATTGAAGCTAGATTCATGTCAGCGACCAAACTGCTAGAGCAAGGCAGCTATTCGGAATCGGAGATCGCCTTCTCCGAGCTGGTCGAAGTTCTTGAAGCATCTGGTATGGGATCGTCAAATATTGCAGCGGCCCTGTTCAACCAAGGTTTGAGTCGACTGAAGCAAGCTGAGGAGTTGTCTGGGTCCTCTCCACGCGATGCTCTGGACGTGGCGCGAGGGGCTCAAGGATTGTTTTTCGGGGCAGCCCGATATCGCCCCGGTTTCGAAAGAACGGGCGCTCGGCTTGATGAAGTAGCGGGAATGCTGGAAGTCTTAAAGGCGCGAGTTCGCGATGAAGAAAAACGGGAACAAGAACAAGACGAGAAGATCGAAGCCCTGCTCCAGAGAATCCGCGAGCTCCGCGACAGGCAACTGAAACTCAGGAAGTCCGTCGAAAGACTTGATGTAGAAAGACGTCCAGCCCGCCCAAGTAGGTTCTCGCGAGCGTCATTCAAAGAGCAAGCGGTTCCGGAAAATGCAGATGCTAAAGGCAAAGTCTTCGCCGGAAGCCAAGCGGCGCTGAGGCAGGAAAGTTTGTCTATAGAGAAAGAGATGGGGAATTTGGATACTGAGTTCTCGATGGCCAGCGCTTTGTCCCATGACAATTCGAGCGAGTCCGTGCAGACCGTTATGCGACAACCCATGAAACTGATCGAAAGCGCCATAGAAGCGCAAAAGGAGGCTGAAAAGCTTTTAACCCAATGGCGATATTGGATTTCGGCTCGAGCCCGCCAATCAGAGGCAATCGATCGCCTTCAAGAGATTCTGGATCTATTCGCTTCCAATAGCGAAGATGAAGGAGAAGGGGATTGGGATGAAGAAGATTGGGAAGAGTTTATGGATACAGATCCAGGTGAAGCCGTAGCCGCGTCCATGCCCATGAAAGGCGAATTCCGCAAAGATGCCATGATGCAGCCGCTTCCCATTCCAAATTTTTCGGCAGAAGACATTCTCATGGAGGAAAAGAGCAGCCAGCAGTTTAGGCAGCAACAACGGGCTAAGGCCAATGCTGGAAAGGTGGAAAAAGACTGGTGACTGCGTTTTCCAGTAAATCCTTCTGTTTTCGAGTTGCTCTCGTCTTTTTGGCCATGGCCCGTTTATCGGGAATCCAGCTTTGTGGCCAAGATGCGAACTCGCTGGAGGATAGTTTGAGATTCGAGTTTCGCGAGGCGAGTTGGTTTGCTGGCGAAGTGGCGACCGCGTGGGTATTCATTTCTAGCGAATCCCTGCCTGAGATAGCGCCATCTAGCGAAGTCGGAGATATCCGAATCGTGGGAACGAGGGTTCACGAATTAGACAATGACGACAGGGGCGACTATTTGGCCGTCATCGAATTTGCCCCGAAACGGGCGGGCATCCGCATATTTCCCCCAATTAAGATTAAGACGGGAGAGGTTCTGGTTCAGACTGCATCGAGACAGATCGTGGTAGGGGAACCTTATAAAACGGATGCCATGTCTTTTCATGTCCAGCCCAGCAAGACCGAAGTCTATGAGGGGGAACCATTGAAGGTTACTTTCGAGTGGCGTTGCGACTTGCCCATGAATCAAATACGCGACGTTAACCTGTATCCAGAAATTTTTAACAATCCAGCAATAGAGATCATTATTCCACGTAGCCAGGCACCCGAGGAATCGCAATTCGGGATTCCCGTATCCGAGCGTCGCGTAATTGCTCAGCGTTTCGAAAAAGGTAGCGCGTTTCCGGAAATTCTAGGTGTATTGAGATTCGACCTGTATCTGCGTTTCCGTGAACCCGGCTCTTACTCCTTGTCAAAAACCCGCCTACAATGCTCGCGACTTTTGGAAGACGATGCTCAATCGAACCGGTACGCAGCCTACTTCAATAACGCATTATTCGAAGAGATTGATTCCTCGTCTCCGCATGAGAGGATTTACGCGGAATCAGAGGCGCTGGAGATAGCCGTACGTCCGTTGCCTGGAGAGGGTAGACTGGATTCTTTCAGTGATATCTTCGATCCTAACTCCATAAATGTTTCCATAAATCCACAGTCAGCTACAGTTGGCCAATTGATCGAGATACAGATCGATGTTCGCTCTGACGCGTGTTCAGAAATGCTGAGTTTGCCTGACATGAGCCATCAATCTTCGATGAGGAACCGGTTTTGGGTGGGACAAGAAGTAAATGAAATTTGGAGATCGGATGGCAGGAGATTTGTGATACGGGCCCGTCCATTAACCACTCAGATCGCCGCGTTTCCTAGCTTGTCATTCCAGGTTTTCGACTCTGACGCCGGTACCTATCGATTGATAAATACGGAACCGCTTACTTTCGATGTGACTTCTCGCGATGGATCGGCGTTTTTCCCAATGGAGAAGATCCCGGGGGCCCAGATTTCAGTTGCCGCGAATGCCGAGGGAATATGGCATAACCAACCAAGCACGATTATGGGAGACATCCTAAACGGAATCATCAATACCCTGGCCACCGGAGTTTGGCTTTGGTTTGGGCTGGGGGTACTGACTCTCGGCCTGGGCTCGGTTTGGGCCCGCGAAGCGCGGCGGCGTTCCCTTGATGCGGATTACCGTCGCAAGATCGAAGCTATTGAACGGTTTCGAAAAGCTGTATCCATAAATTCATACGATTTCGAAGCTTTTCGCAGATTGGTTGGCGACTATTTTGGACTTCCTAGTCAGGCTTTGACTGCAGACGATGTAGCGACGCTACTAACAAAAGCTTCTTCCGATGAAAAACTGATCGAGGAGATTAGGCAGGAAATCGATGCTCTGGATTTTCCCAATTATCAATCAAAACCGACTCCGCCAAGGCCTCCGAAGTCCGCGAGGGAGATTGGAGCTAACCTGATACGCCTTTTGAGAGGCAGTGCAATAATCCTGTTTGCTGCAGCTTGGTTTGGCGGCCCTGAAGGTCGTGCCGATACTTGGTCGGAGGCAGAGGTGCTTTTCGCGGAAGCTCTCCAGATGGCGGAATCGCTACCTGATATCGAGCGAGTGAATGCGAAATTCGCGGAAGCGGCACTAGCTTTTGAACGTTCAGCCCAGGACGGCGTGCGCCCTGGAGCATCCTGGTACAATGCCGGGAACGCCTGGTTTCAAGCCGGGGAAGTGGGTCGATCCATCGCCAATTATAAGCAATCGCTTTCAAGAAGGCCTTTTGACGCACGCGTTTCTCGTAGCCTGCAAGCGGCCCGAGGATTGAGAATCGATCGTTTTGCAGAGAAGGTAAGTGAACCTGTCATTTCACCTTGGGGAATGCGAGCCAGCTTTTCGATCACCTGGTTAACGACTGCCGCTCTGATTGTACTTTGGATTCGTTTCCGCATCCGCTATTTGCTTGTCGCCACCTGCCTCGCGATGCTCGCCTCAACTTTGTTCGGCGGCAGCTTGGTTTGGGACTCGTTTTCAAGCCGAGGTTCAGGCGTAGTCATCGCCGAGGAAATCTATGCCCGCAAAGGCCCCGGCTACGCGTACGCATCCGCTTTTATGGATTCCTTGCATGATGGCCTAGAACTAGAGATCCTGGAATTTCGATCTGACTGGCTACGGGCTCGTTTGGCAGATGGAAACGAATGTTGGTTACCACTAGCGACGGTGCAGCGCTTGAAGTCGTAGCGGCATTCTACTTTCTCTGGTAGGGAGGACCGAGCCGGTCCTCCCTACCTAGTGCCATTTTGAGTTTAGTCGTGCAGTCCAGATTCGCTTCGATCTGGACAACGCCTTTAAAATCGGGCACCCAATTAGGGAAGCCCACCATGCTTCCAAGAGTTTTCAAATTAGAGCGCCTCGCCCTCCGCCCAATTAAGATCGCTCAATCTCTTTTGATAGGCGGATTTTTGGTGTTCGTGTCCGGATCCATAAACGTATCCGCCGAAGAGGAATCAATCTCGTTCAATAAGGACATTCGACCGATTTTGTCCGACATCTGCTTCCAATGTCACGGCCCTGACGCGAATTCCAGAGAAGCGGATCTACGGCTGGATGCACGTGAAAGCGCCATGGCTGACAGAGGAGGTTACTCTGCCTTGGTTCCTGGAGATCCGGATGAAAGCGAACTGATTTGGCTGATTTTTTCAGAGGATTCGTCAGAGCAAATGCCCCCATCGGAGCATCCCCGTCAATTGAGTCAGGCGGAGAAGGAGCTTATTCGAGATTGGGTAGAGCAGGGCGCGGAATACGAGGCTCACTGGGCATTTATTCCACCGGAAAAAAATCTTCCCGACGTTGAGGACGACAGGAATTGGGCTCGGAACGAAATCGATGCCTTCGTTTTAGCCAAGCTGGATAAGGAGGGCTTGGAGCCATCGCCGGAAGCGGACAAAGAAACATTGATCAGGCGCCTGTCGCTCGACTTGAATGGCATTCCGCCAACTTTGGAAGAGATCGAGCGTTTTTTGTCCGAGGGCTCTCCCGAAGCTTACGAAAGTCTTGTCGATCGTTTGTTGGCGTCGCCTCGTTACGGAGAGCGAATGGTTTGGGAATGGCTGGAGGCTTCACGATACGCTGATAGCAACGGCTACCAGAATGACGATGAGCGGGGAATGTGGCCGTGGCGCGACTGGGTTATCGACGCCATGAATGAAAACATGCCATTCGATAAGTTCACTATCGAGCAAATCGCCGGTGATCTTCTGGCGGAGTCGTCTCAGGACCAAAAGCTGGCGACCGCGTTTCTTCGAAACCATATGATCAATGGAGAAGGCGGGAGATTGCCGGAGGAAAACCGAATCGATTATCTGGTCGATCAGACAGATACAGTATCCACTATCTGGATGGGCCTAACTATGGGGTGCGCACGGTGCCATGATCACAAATACGACCCCATTTCCCAGAAAGAGTATTATCAACTGATGGCCTTCTTTGATAAGACGGAGGTCGACGGTAAAGGGCGTGATCCCCAAACGCCTCCAGTGCTCGACTTGACCACCGATGAGCATGATCGTCGAATGGAAGATCTCAAACAGGCTAAGGCGGAGGCAGCGGAGCGTCTAGACGAGGTGGAAAAGATTCTCTTCCCTAGGCCGGAGGGAAAGTTGGCCATCGATTCGGAACGGGCGAAATCGATTACGAATGGAACGATTCAAGGCTTGTTAAAGCAGCCGGTTAACGAGCGAAGGCCGGAGCCACTGATAGAGGTGGTCGCCGTTTTTGGCAAAACCGAGCCTGAATACGTAGAAAAGACCTTGGACTACATAAAGGCCTATCAAGATCTCGATATCTACGGGAAATCCCGCCCGATTGTGATGATTATGGAAGACACGGTGGAGAGGGACACCTACATCCTTGAAAACGGACTCTATGATTCTCCAACTGAGAAAGTGATTACCGGGTTTCCGGCTGCCCTGAATGGCGGATTCGACGAAACGGGGGATTTGAACCGGCTCGATCTTGCCAATTGGCTCATGGCCGATGAGAACCCGCTCACTGCTCGAGTCACGGTAAACCGTTATTGGCAGCAATTTTTCGGCCGAGGAATCCTGCCTCAAGTCGAGAATTTCGGGGTGCAAAGCAAACCGCCAACATACGAAGACTTGCTGGACTGGCTAGCGGTTGAGTTTAAAGAGAACGGTTGGGATGTTAAAGCGATCCATAAGCTCATTGTAATGAGCGCCACCTATCGGCAATCGTCGCGGGTCGATCCAGAATTGCTGGAGCGTGATCCCGAAAACGAACTTTTGGCTAGAGGACCCCGCTTCCGAATGCCATCCTGGATGTTGCGCGATCAAGCTCTAGCCCTTGGTGGACTGCTCAACGAAACGTCTGGCGGGCCGCCGGTAAAACCTTATCAGCCTGAAGGGATTTGGGAAGAGGCTTCCTTTGGTTTCATAAAATACTATCCGGATACTGGAGAGGAATTGTATCGCCGTAGTCTATACACGTTTTGGCGGCGAATCGTTGGTCCACCCGTTTTCTTCGATTCTGGAGCCAGGCAAGTATGCGAAGTGAAGTCTCTTCGGACAAACACCCCGTTACACGCCCTAACGACCTTGAATGACACGACTTACGCCGAAGCGGCGCGCAGTTTTGCTCAGCGCATTTTGACTGAGTTGGAGGGCAGCGACGCGATGCGATTGCGCGAGGCCTTTCGGATGGCGACTTCCCGATATCCAAATCGATCGGAAGCCAAGACGCTGAAAAACGCTTTAACGCAATACCGCAAGCACTTTACCAAGAATCGGGAAGCAGCCACTGAGGTGGCGTCAGTGGGAGAATCTCAACGAGATGGCTCTTTAGATCCGATTGATCACGCATCCTGGTCAACCCTAGGGTTGATGCTCTTGAATTTGGACGAAACGCTTACGAAAGAATAGAAACTTCATTTTGAATCCGATATAGAAGACGATGGATCCGTTACAAGACGCCAAAAGACAATTTACACGTAGGGAATTTTTCGGTACGGCAGCCAAAGGGGTCGGAGGAGTCGCCTTGGCTAGTCTGCTAAATCCGAAATCCTACTCGAATTCCTATTCCGGACTTTCGGCTTTGCCCCATTTCGCTCCCAAAGCGAAACGGGTCATCTATTTGCTTCAAAATGGGGCCCCATCCCATGTCGACCTGTTTGACTACAAGCCCATACTGGCTAAGCTGGAACGCGAGCCGGTTCCCGATTCAGTGCTCCGTGGCAAGCGTTTCAGCTCGATGACCAATACCAAGGAGAAGCTGCTTTTGCCGAATATCACGACCTACGCTCGGTATGGAAAGTGCGGCCGCTCTCTGAGCAATTTTCTTCCCTATACCTCGGAGATCGTAGACGATCTTTGTTTCATTAGATCGATGCACACGACTTCGGTCAATCACGCCCCAGGTATTAACTATTTTCTTTCTGGAGCGGAAATACCGGGGCGACCCAGTATGGGCGCCTGGTTAAGCTATGGTCTAGGTTCAGACGCCGATGATCTTCCCGCTTTTGTCGCCATGACCTCCCGCGATAAGGAAGCCTCCTGCGGGCAAATCTTCTACGATTTCTACTGGGGCTCTGGGTTTTTGCCAACAAAGTATCAAGGAGTCAAATTTCGGGGTAGTGGCGATCCGGTCCTTTATTTGTCGAATCCGCAAGGAGTCAGCCGCCCTCTGCGCCGCAGTATGCTCGACGACTTGGCGAAAATGAATGAAGCCAAGCTCAAGGACTACGGCGATCCGGAAATCGCAACGCGAATTTCCCAGTATGAGATGGCCTACAAAATGCAAATTAGCGTGCCGGAGCTGACCGACTTTTCCGACGAGTCGGATGATACGCTCGAGATGTATGGACCGGATGTACATCGAGAAGGAAGTTATGGATACAACTGCTTGATGGCTCGGCGACTCATAGAACGGGGAACGCGATTCGTGCAGCTGATGCACGCTGGATGGGATCAGCACAATAACCTGACTCG
>MDTA01130615.1_pt1 | contig 11791 bp, 11 predicted proteins | sample 811151 | NCBI WGS metagenome assembly MDTA01 (sample SAMN05326648, study PRJNA326480) | marine metagenome | isolation source: seawater | place: Indian Ocean: South | collected 2010 | reverse complement strand
TTTAATCCCCTATTTATTAGGTTATTCAGTGATGGGGATGCTTTCCTTTCCATTGGAAAGTGAAATTGCAAATGAAATTTATAGAATTTTTGGTAAATAATAATTCAAATTGTCGAAAAAATTGATAGTACTATAAATAGTATTGTCTATGAAAAAAATTCAAATTTCTCCCTCAATTTTATCAGCTGATTTCAGTAGACTTGGCGATGATATTAAACGATTAGAGGAAAGTGGTGCTGACATGATACATGTTGACGTCATGGATGGTCATTTTGTTCCAAATCTTACAATTGGACCACCTGTTATTAAAAGCTTGAGGAAATATACAAAATTACCGTTTGATGTACACTTGATGATAGATCCAGTCCATAAATATATTAAAGACTATAGTGATGCTGGGGCTGACATAATAACATTTCATCCAGAGGCTACTACAAATATTTTGGAAACAATTAATCTAATTAAATCGCTTAACAAAAAAGTTGGTATTTCTTTAAATCCTAACACAGAAGTTTATGCTGCTGAGGAATATCTAGATAAAATTGATTTAATTTTAGTTATGAGTGTACATCCTGGCTTTGGTGGACAAAAGTTTATCAGCGAAGTTTTAAAAAAAATTAAAAATTTAGATCAAATTAGAAAAGAAAAAAAACTAAACTTTAAGATCGAAATCGATGGTGGAATAAACTTTGAAACTTCGAAAATTGCAGTGGAAGCTGGGGTAGATATTTTGGTTTCTGGCACGACTATATTCAAAGAAAATAATGGAGATTTAAAAAAAAATATAAAAACGCTTAAACAAATCTAAATGTTTTTTAAAAGTATTGTTTTAAACTTTAATTTAATTTTATTTCAATTTTTTCAACAAATAAGAAAAATTTATTTAAACTCTCCTATATATAATAAAAAAATTTCAAGGATTGATGATAAAACAATAATATACAAACCTAGCCAAAGTATCCTTAATTGTCTAATTAAATTTGACAGAAAAAAAAATAACATAGAAGATTTTTCTTTAAACTCTATTTGGAAAAATTCACATAGTTTAAATAGTAAAAATTTTAAAAAACTTCACAATTTTTTTTGGTTGTTTACTTTAGATTTAAGATCTTCTCAGAAAATTACTCAAAATGTAATCTATAATTGGATTGCAGAAAATGACAAATATAAACAAAATATTTGGGATTTAGATATTTTGTCAAAAAGAATCATTGCATGGATTGGAAACTCAAAATTAACATATGAAAATGCTGAGATAAACTATAAAACCCATTTTAATGCTTTAATTAAAAAACAAACAAATCATTTAATTTACGAAATTAATAGATCTAAAAAATTAGATGATAAAATTGTTGGAAGTACAGCTATAATATTAGTTGGTTTGACTTATGGAGATAGTTATTACCTTAAATTTGGTATAGATCTTTTAAAACAATTATTAAAATTTTCTTTAGATGAAAGTTATTTTCCAAAATCAAGAAATATAAGACAGCTGGTGTTTTATTTAAAATATTTAATTGTAATAAGAGAACTTTTGAAAGAGTCTCAAACAAATATTCCAGATTTCTTAAATGAGATTGTATTTTACCTTGGCAAATCCTACAATCTTCTCTGTGCAAATAAAAATGTGGGAATACTTTTTAACGGTAATTTTGGCGATTCTAATAGCGAATTTGATAGTTATTTAAATTTGTACAAATATAAATTTAAAGACGACACGAACGAGGTAGGAGGCTATGTATTACTAAAAAACAAAAAATCTGTTTTAGTAATGGATGTTGGAAAAGTTCCTGATAAAAAATTCTCAAAAGATTATCAAGCAGGAATACTTTCTTTTGAATTCAATTTTTTAGGTGAGAAAGTAATTACTAATTCAGGATATTATCAAGATTACAAACATCAATTAAATTCTATTTCTAAATCTACCGCATCACATTCAACATTAGTTTTAGATGACACTTCCAATATTAAATTTGAGAGAGATAAACATGGTCACATGTTAGCGAATAAAAACTATAAGATTTTGTCTAAAGAGATCAGATCTGAAAAAGATTTTTGGCTTATAAAAGCTTCTCATGATGCGTATACTAAATCCTACGGAGTAATTCATCAAAGACAAATTTATTTTTTCCACAACGAACAAAAAATACAAGGATATGATAAACTTGTTAAGTTAAAAAATTTTAAACCCAGTAATTTTTCGATAAGATTTCATCTTCTTCCAGAAATAAATTTAACAAAACTTTTAGATAATGAATCAATATTAATAGAAAGTAAAAATGCTGGATGGAAATTAACTTGTAAAAATCATAAAATTGATATTGAGACTGGACTATATTTTGGTATGAAAAACAGATATTCAGAAAATAAAAATATATTGATAGCTGGATCAACCCAACCAGGAGATCAGAACATTTTTTGGGAAATATCTAAAATATGAGAATTAAATCAGCTTTAATTTCAGTAACAGATAAGGATAACTTAAATAATATCCTGAGGATACTTAAGAAATATAAAATAAAAATAATTAGCTCTGGAGGAACTTATAAAAAAATTAAATCACTGGGATATCAATGTACTGAAGTTTCAGAATATACTAAATTTCCAGAAATTTTAGATGGCAGAGTTAAAACATTGCATCCAAAAATACACTCAGGAATATTATATAAAAGAAGAAAATATTCACATAAAAAAATTTTAAAAAAACTTAAATATGAGAGCATTGACCTAGTTATTTCAAACTTTTATCCTTTTGAAAATATACTTAATCAAACTAAAAATCATAAAAAAATAATTGAAAATATTGATATTGGTGGACCTTCCTTAGTAAGATCTGCAGCAAAAAATTATAATGATGTTGTTGTGGTCACAAAAATTAGTCAATACAAAGAATTAATTGAGGAATTAAATTTATTTAAGGGAGGAACTTCTCTAAAATTTAGGGAGAGAATGTCTAGAGAAGCTTTTGGTGAAACTGCAAGTTATGAGGCAAAAATTTATAATTATTTCAATCATATTTCAAAACGAAATTTTTCTGAAAAATTAATTGTTAATGAAAATTTAATTCAACCTCTTAGATATGGAGAAAATCCTCATCAGATAGGGGCTATTTATGGCAATCAAAAAGATTTTAATTTAAATAAATTACAAGGAAAAGATTTAAGTTATAACAATTATAATGATATTTTTGCGTCGCTTTATCTTTTAAATACATTGCCTACAAATAAAGGTGTAGTAATTGTTAAACACGCAAATCCATCCGGAGTGTCAATAGAAAAAGATAAACTAAAAAGCTACGTATCTGCAATGAAATGTGATCCAATCAGTGCATACGGGGGTATTGTTTCATGTAATTTCAAAATGAATCTTAAAGTTGCGAAAGAAATATACAAAAATTATTATGAGGTGGTTATAGCAAACGATTTCGATAAAGAGTCTGTTGAATTATTTAGAAAGAAAAAAAATCTTCGTTTGATAGATAGTTCTAATCTAATAATTAAAAAACATAATAAAATTATATCTGGAATAAATTCTTTTTTAGTACAATCAAATGATAATTTGATTTTCAAAAAAAAAAATTTTAAAGTTGTTTCAAAACAGAAACCAACAAAAAAGCTTTTTGATCAGCTTATATTTTCATTTAATGTTTGTAGGTCATTAAAATCTAATGCAGTGGTTATCGCACAAAATAATAAAACTATGGGCATAGGCTCTGGTCAGCCAAGCAGACTTGATAGTTGTAAAATAGCTATAGAGAAAATGAAAAAATTCAAACAATATAATAATAATGATCCATTGGTAGCTGCATCCGATGCATTTTTTCCATTTATAGATGGAATTGAGAAACTTGTCCAAGCTGGTGTAACTGCTGTTATTCAACCTTTTGGTTCAATACGTGATAAAGAAATAATCAAATTTGCGAATGATATGAATATAGTGCTAGTATTTTCAAAAACCAGGCACTTTAACCATTAAGCTAGTTTATTTTATCTATCTTAGCTGCGAGAATAAAATCACTTTCTGCTAGCCCTTTTATTGCATGAGTAAATATTTTGACTCTTGCGTAGCCCCATCCATACCACAAGTCTGGGTGATGACCTTCGGCTTCTGCAATCTCTCCTACTTTATTTACAAAATCTTGACTTTGTAAAAAATCATCGAATTTAAAATTTTTAATTAGATGAAAACCATCTAACTTATCTTCAATAACTTCCCATCCATCAACTTGTTTTAAATATTTGTGAATTTCATCAGAGTTAAAGGGGGGTATATTCCCCTCGCAAGGAACACATTTTTTGTTTGCTAAATTATCCATATAAAAACCTCTATTGGAGCGGGCAATGGGACTTGAACCCACGACCTTCTCGTTGGCAACGAGACGCTCTACCACTGAGCTATGCCCGCTTGTTATATTATCAGTGAAACTATTAGCTTTTTAAAAATTAAGCAATAGTACTTTTTGTGAAATTTTAACTGGACTGTGCCAAGAGTGTTCCAGAAAATTAACTCAACGTTTAAAATTCTGGCATACTTAATAAATAACCTGAATAATATTTAATTTATATATCATTCAACTTATTTAAAAAATTAACGTATTTTTTAAAGTTATCACTACTATTTACTGAGCTCTGATATATTGGTTTTTTTACTTGATTTATACTCACAGTTCTAATGGTTTTTGCAGTTTTGTAAAATTCCAGAACATTTTGATTCCATTCCATATCACAAAAATTATATAGATTTTTTGTTTCCTCATTTTTATTTTTAACTAATTTTTCATATTTAAGTTCATAAATTGAATTTCTAAATTTTGATTTCCAATATTTCATTACTTCTTTGTAATTTATAATAAATCGAATGATATTTGTCTCGCTATAACTCCAATCCATATCTTGTGCCCCAAACATATTTTTATATATCGATAAGCAATTATCTTGAATATTTCTTGTGATATGGATTATTTTTGAATTTGGAAATATTAATTTAATAAATCCTATCCAATAAAAATTTGGTGGCATTTTATCAATAAATATATTTTTTTTGGATTGCGAATTATACTTGTTCCCTATTTCATTTGAAATTTTAATTAACTCTTTATTCATTGTTTTTTTATTTATAATTTTTTTAATGAAATTTTCATCGAAAATTTTTTTATCAAAAAATTTATTAAGGTGTATTGACTCTCCAAAACCATAGGTATCATCAGACGATGATAATATTTGATGTACTAAAGTAGTTCCTGATCTTGGCAAACCAACTATAAAGATCATTTTTTTTTGAAATAATTCATTTGTATCTTCAATTTTAAGATTATAATTATCAAATATTTTCTTTATATTTCTCAATTTTGATATTTCATTTTTTAAAACTTCCTTTGAAACACTTTTATTTCTAACTTCATTTGCAATCTTGATATATTCAAATGCTTGGCCGTATTTTTTTTGATCTTCAAAAGATTTTCCCAAAGCAAAATAAAGTAATGGTTTATGTGTATCTTGAAGGTTCAATTTTTTAATTTTGTGAAGCATTTTTTTTTGATGAAAATCATTAGTAGAGTAATCTAAAAATGTACTGAGTACATAATCTACGCCTACTGAGAATGGAAAGAGTTCACTATGTATTATAAAATTTTTTTCCGCAAGGTCGTAATATTCTTTTTTGTTAGTTTCTTGAGCTAAATCTAAATAAGTTTGTCCTAACAAAGTTAATGCTTTAGGAAACTTAACATTCTTCTCACATATTTTTTTAAATATTGCTGCAGCTTCTACAAGATTATCCTGTTCTCTTTTTAAAGTCCCGATTGCAAACAAGGTATGAATATCATTTTTATTTAACTTTAACGCTTCATTTAAATGATGTTGAGCATCTTCTAATTTTTTTAAGAGTATTTGAATTAATGCAATATTCGACTTTAAACTTATTTCATTTGGAAATTTATTTATTCCATCTAATAGAAACTTTTCAGCATCTTCATTTTTTCCTAGTTGCGACAAAGATAGACCGAGTAGATTAAAATAAGGTGCTACAACTTGGTTAGATAAAACTAAATTTTTTGATTTTTTAACAACTTGATTCCATTTTTTCTCGTTAAAAAGTTTGTCTAAATCTTGTAATTCTTTATTCATTTTTGTATCATTAATTTATTATGGATATATCAAATAATTTGCCAACCAAAATACCTATTTTTCCGTTGACTAATTTCATCGTTTTTCCAGAAACTACTGTTCCACTAAATATTTTTGAGCCCAGATATCTCCAAATGATTGATGATTCTATGTCATCTAATAGGTTAATTGGTATGATACAACCGAAAAAAGTAAATAGTTCAAAAAAACCAGACTTATTTGATGTTGGATGTGTTTGCAGAATTGTTAGCTTCAACGAAACAGATGATGGAAGATATATAATTATAATTAAAGGCATTAATAGATTCAAAAAAATCCAAGAAATTGAAAATAGTAAATTATATAGAGAACTTAAAGTAGATTATAAATCATACACAAATGATGAAACAGCTGGACAGGAAAAATTTGATTTTTCAAAAATTAAAAAAATGCTTGATGAGCTTAAAATGCTTTTTCAAAAAAGAGGGTATCAAATTAACTGGAAGGATTTGGAACAACAAAACGTTTATCAAACAATATCTGCATTATCTATGGCCTCACCTTTTTCAATCCTTGAAAAGCAAATTCTTCTAGAAACAAAAAATTTAGAGGAAAGGAAACTAAAGTTTGAGGAAATTCTTAATACTTATAATACAGATTTTTCAAATATCAAAACTCTTCAATAATTAAATATTACCTTCATTAGCAAACTTTATTCCTAGCTCCTTTAAATTTTTATTTCGATTTAGATAAGAAAAAATATTTTCTGAGATTTTTTTTGGTACAAAATTTTTATTAAATCTAAAAAATTCGTGAATAAGATCAACTCCAAAAGAAAATATAGAGTTATAGCTCTTGGTCAACTTTTCAAAATCTTTATAGATGGTTTTATCAATTTGCATTCCTAGGTTGAATCTTTCATCTATAAGTTCTGTAAATTTTATTATGTCTCTAATTGTCATATTAAAACCTTGGCCCGCCAATGGATGTATTGAATGAATTGAGTCTCCAAAAAAAAGGATATTTTTATTGTAATAATATTTAGGTATTTTTAAATTTAAATCAAAACTTTCGATTTTTTCAGATGATATAATTTCATATTTTGTATTAAATTTTTTGATTAAACCTAAAACTTTTTTGTGAGATATAGTCTTATCTTTTACTTCAAAAGAAAAGACGATCGAAGTTAGTTTATTTGATAATGGAAGATAAGCTATGGGTCCATATTTAGTGAAAACCTGAGTCGCTAAATTATTATTTATTTTTTTATGCTCTATAATAGTTGTGAACGCTTTATTAAAATAATTTTTTGAAATTCTATTTTTTAAAAACTTTTTGGTAAAAATATTCGATTTTTCACAATTAATTACTAGTTCAAATTTTTTACTGTTTATTAAAGAAAAAAATTGAGAATTTTTTTTTAATTTTTTAAATGAAATATATCTATTTCTTAATGTTTTTGATTTTATATAAGAAATTAACTCTTGGTATTTGACCATGTTAAATAATGTCTTTGAATTCTTATTAAAATCAATTTCATTATTTATTTTACCGTTTTGAATTAATACTTTTATATCTTTTATTGGATTGGTTACTTTGGAAATTTTATGAAAATATCTCTTCAAATAGTTGAGATTAAAATCAGTTATTCCTAAAGTTCTTGTCTTGTAGTTTGACTTAGTGCTATTTAAATAACAAATTTCAACATAAAAATTCCTTTTAGATAAAATATAGGCTAAAATTAAACTTGTAAGATTATTTCCGATTAAACAAATTTTCATAAAAATTTTTTAATTTTACCAGTAATAATTAAATGGTACAAATCAACTTATTTGATTCATTTTTATGAAATTTGCTGATTTTTTAATAAAAACAAAAGAATTTTTAATTCACAGAATTGCTGAATTATTTGGCCTAATAATTATATTTTTTTCAATAGCACTTTTTCTTTCTATTGCAACTTATTCACCAGAAGATCCTAACTTTATTTTTAATCAACAAGCTGAAATAAGAAATTTATTAGGTTCAGAAGGAAGCATTGTTTCCGATTTTTTATTTCAAGCTATAGGTTTAATTTCTTACTTGGTACCGTTTACACTATTTTTTTCTGGGACTAATATTTTGCTCAATAAAAAACTTATTATTTTTATCGATAATCTATTTTTTTGTATACTTTATATAATCTTTGGATGTTTATTATTTTCTTACTTTAGAGATCAATCATTTTTTTTAACTGTAAATGGAAATGGAGGCTTTGTTGGACTATTCTTAAAGGATAGTATAATATCATCTTTCTTAGAACTTAATTTAAATTTTTCTTTTTACTTATTAATTATTATTACTGTTTTTCTGTTTTTGATAAGTATCAACTTTAAAATAAGTAAAATTTTGGATTTGTTTATTCGATTAAAAAATTTTCTTAGATCAAGAAAAAATATATCTAAAATTGAAGAGGATATCTTTAAAAAAGAAGAGATAAATACAGATAATGAAAGCAAAAGAATTCAAGATATTTTGCCATTTAACGATAAATCAAATAATGAAGTAAAAAAATTTATACTTCCAGATTTAAAATTACTAAAATCACCTTCTAAAAATGAAATAATTGCCAAAAAAAATGAAGATATTAATGAAGAGTTTTTAGAAAAAGTATTAATGGATTTTGGTGTTGATGGAAAAATAAAAAAAATAAATTATGGCCCAGTGGTTACTTTAAACGAGTTTGAACCTGCAGCAGGTGTAAAAGTCTCAAAAATTATAAATTTATCAGAAGATATTGCAAGAAACACCAGTTCAGAGTCTGCAAGAATTTCTATAATTCCGGGAAGTAATACTATCGGTATAGAACTTCCAAATCTAACAAGAGAAAATGTTTACCTTGGAGAGGTAATTAAAGATGGCAATTTCAAAAAGAAAGATATTAAACTTCCAATCGCGCTTGGAAAAAGTATTTCAGGTAAACCAATTATCGGTGACTTAAGCGCAATGCCTCATTTATTGATAGCTGGAACTACAGGATCCGGAAAATCTGTATGCATAAATACAATTATATTATCTTTGTTGTTCAGGCATACGCCGGATAAATGCAAATTTATTTTAATAGATCCAAAAATGTTAGAGTTATCAACGTATGAAGGTATACCAAATTTACTATGCCCAGTTATAACTGAAGCAAAAAAAGCTGCATCAGTTCTAGGGTGGGTAGTTCGTGAAATGGAAAATAGGTATAAATTGATGACTAAAGTAGGTGTTAGAAATATTGATGGTTATAACTCTAAACATAAAACTTTTATGCCTTACATAGTAGTTATAGTGGATGAAATGTCAGATCTAATGCTTGTTTCAGGAAAAGATATAGAAAACTATATTCAAAAACTTTCTCAGATGGCAAGAGCGGCTGGGATTCACATTATAATGGCAACACAAAGACCTAGTGTTGATGTAATTACAGGCACAATTAAAGCAAATTTTCCAACCAGAATTTCATTTCAGGTGTCATCAAAAATTGATAGCAGAACTATACTTGGTGAACAAGGTGCCGAACAATTATTGGGTAGAGGAGATATGTTATTTATGTCTTCAGCAAATAGAATTACTAGAATACATTCACCTTTTGTAACAGAGGATGAAATTGATAAAGTCAATAACTTTTTAAGGTCACAAGCAGAGCCAGATTATGTAGAAGAAATTTTAGAATTTTCTGAAAAAGATGATAGTTATTCAAGTGACGCTGAAATGAATGATAAAGACGAACTTTATCAAAGTGCAGTACAATTAGTAAAAGATGAAGGTAAAGCATCAACATCGTTCTTGCAAAGAAAATTACAGATTGGCTATAACAGAGCAGCAAGAATAATCGATATGATGGAAGAAAACGGTCTAGTAAGTAAAGCAAATCATGTTGGCAAACGAGAAATACTTAAATGAAAAAAATATTTATTATATTGCTTATGTTTTTTTTTTTTGCAGAACAATGTTCAAGCTTCAAATAAATCAAATATTTTAAATAAATTAAGTAAGATTGAAAATATAAGTTTTAATTTTATACAAACAATTAATGGCAAAGACGAAAGAGGGGAATGTATAATTAAATATCCAAAAAAAATTTTTTGTGAGTATGAAAGAAGGAAAAATAAAATTCTGGTTTCAAATGGAACAAGCTTAGTAATTAAAAATCATAAACAATACTATCGATATCCAATAAAAAGCACTCCATTTGAATTTCTTTTAGATAAGAATTTCCTAATAAAGAAAATTAAATCATCAGAATTAGGTGAAATTGAGGATAAATATTTATTTTTTCAGATAATTGAGAACAACAATAATATTAATATTTTTTTCAGTAAAAAAAATTATGAATTAGTTGGTTGGCAAGTCGAAGATGTTTATCAAAATTTAGCCGTTACTTATATATTTGATAGTTCAATTAACAACGAAATTGATGAGGAAATTTTTAAACTTCCCAAAAACTATTAGCTTTAACCAAGATTAATAGTCTCTTCCCTAAAAATTTTCATACCTCTGTTTAGATAATTATTTAACGCATTTTTATGGTCCAGCGTACAGGTATGTACCCAAACTCTATCAACATTAAATTCAAAGCATTTTTTTATAGCTTCAGATAATAAATAAGCTCCAAATTTTTTCCCAATATAATCACTCAAAATACCAAAATAAGCTATTTCGGTAGTATTGGTTTTTTTTTCATAAATTAATTCAAAAAAACCGATCGGATCATTTTTTAATTTTAAAATATAAGTTTGTACATTTTCATTTTCTAGGTAAGAAATCCATTTTGAATTTTCCCACTGCAATCTATCTATCCACCTATGTTTTTTTCCAACATTTTTATAAAAAAATTTATTTAATTGTATATCTGGTGGATTAACTTTTTCTAAAATTAAGTTTTTATCAGGACAATTAAATTCGTTTAATTTTTTTAAAGAATTTATCTCCAGGTAATATCTGTGAATTTTCAAGATTATTGAACCATTCTGCCAATTTTTTCTCCTCCAAATAAATGAAAATGTAAATGGGGAACTTCTTGTCCTCCATCTTCGCTTATATTTGCAAGAGCTCTGTAGCCTTTACCGGTATCGACAGAAATTCCTAGTTTATTTGCAACAATATTAATTCCCTTCAAAAGTCCAACCATTTCTTTTGCAGAAGCATTTTGGCTAAAATCATCTAAATCTTTATATTTGCCTTTTGGTATTACTAATGCATGTATTTTTTTTTGCGGATTTATGTCATGAAAAGATAGGATAAATTCATCTTCATATATTTTTTTACATGGAATTTCGCCTCTAAGTATTTTTGCGAAAATATTATTATCATCGTAACTCATTTTTTTCTCTTATTTAGTTCCTCCATAACTTCCTCTACTTTAATACCATTTGCTTCTAGAAACATAATTAAATGGTAAAAAACATCAGCAGCCTCATGAATTTTGTTTGAATTTTTCTCAACTGCATCTATGAGTTCATCAATTTCTTCTAAAACTTTTTTTTTACTTAGTAATTTATTACTAAGTAATTTATTAGTATAAGACCCTTCCACAGGATTGGTTTTTCTTTCTCTTGCAAGTTTAAAAAGATTCTCTAAAGTATTAAGCATACTAAATCCTAACAGGTATTCCTTTTGAGTCCAAATATTCTTTAGCTTCTTTAATAGAATATTTACCATAG
>MDTA01164191.1_pt1 | contig 11792 bp, 13 predicted proteins | sample 811151 | NCBI WGS metagenome assembly MDTA01 (sample SAMN05326648, study PRJNA326480) | marine metagenome | isolation source: seawater | place: Indian Ocean: South | collected 2010 | reverse complement strand
TGGATATAGGTTTCAGAGGATTAAAAGTAAAAGTCATTAAAAAAAATAAAAATTATTTAAAATGTAAAGCAATTCAACAGGGTTATTTTGAACCGAATAAAGGTGTTCATTTAACTAATAGAAAAATTAGACTTAACTATTTAACCGAAAAAGATTTTAAAGCTATAAATATAGGAAAAAAATTTAAAATAAAGTATTATGCATTATCTTTTACAAATACCCACAAAGATGTCCTAAATTTCAAAAAATTGTGTAAAGGAAATAAAACAATTTTCAAAATTGAAACTAAAGAAGCAATAAAAAATTTAAGTAAAATTCTCTCGTTCGGTGATAATTTTCTGATAGACAGAGGAGATCTATCTAAAGATATTAAACTAGAAAATGTTCCAATTATACAAAGAATAATAATATCAAAAGCTAAGAAGAAGAAGAAGAAAGTTTTTGTTGCAACTAATTTTTTAGAAAGTATGATTCTAAATAACTATCCAACACGAGCTGAGGTTAATGATATCTACAATACGATAGAAATGGGAGCTGAGGGACTAGTCTTAGCAGCAGAGACTGCGATAGGTAAAAATCCAAAAGAATGTGTAGAAATATTAAAAAAAATTATAAAAGTTTTTAAAAATAAAAATGTTTAAAATTTTAATTATGGGTCTTCCTGGCTCGGGAAAAACTACTTTAGCTAAAAAATTACAAAAAAAAATTAAATCTCACTGGCTTAATGCTGATAAAGTTAGAAAAAAGTTTAATGATTGGGATTTTTCGAAAGTAGGCGTTTTAAGGCAAGCCAAAAGAATGAACTTGTTAGCTAAAAAAAGTAAGAGAAAAGTCATTATTGCTGATTTTATCTGTCCTTTTAATGAAGGTAGAAAAATTTTTAAACCTGATTATTTAATTTGGATGGATACAATAAAAAAAGGAAGATTATCTTCATTTGATAAATCTTTTCAAAAACCAAAAGTTTTTAACTTTAGAATAAGATCAAAAACTAATTATAAAAATTTAAACCAAATTATAAAAGAAATAAAAATCTTAATTTCGTAAAAAATTTTTTAAAACTATCAATAATAAGATGAGTCTTTTTGGAAAAAAAAATAAGATAAACTTTAAGTACATTAATATTGATTTAAAATTGAAGTTTTTTATATAAATAATTTCGTCTTTTAATGGGAAAAAAAATAAAATAATTCCTAATAAAATTTCTTTTTTTTTAAAATTATCACTATTATAATTATATTTTTTTGATATTTTAAAATTTAAAAGTTTTAAAAAGTATAAATCTTTTAAACTGGAGTTATTATAATCAAAGTTTTTTGAATTTATGTATTTGTCTCTCGGATTATCAAAGCTATTACCCCAATATTTATAACCTCCGAAAGTACTCTCAAGCATTTTTTCATCAAAATCAATTCTCATATAATCAGAAATTTCCATCATCTTTTTTTTTAATTTATTGTTTAAATCTTCAAACTTTATTACATAAAAATTTAACCCTTTATTTTTAAAATCTTCTAAACCTTGGACAAAATCTAATAAATGAGCTGAAGGATAATAATGTTGATTTCTAAGTTTTGCCTTTTTTTTATTCATTGAGATAATTGAAAAATAAACTTTAACTGGATCTCTTATGGGGATTAAAAATTTTGAATCGGGAAAAATATCATTAAATTTTAGGCATATGTGTTTTTCATGTGGATGTAGTAATAAAATTTTTTTTTTATCTAAGTTCATATTATGAGTCTTTGCATAAGCATAATAGATAGCAATTATAATATTTTTTTTTGTTAATTTTTTATTGTCATTTAAATAATTCAAAAAATTATCTTTAAATATTTTTTTTTCAGTTAAAATTTTATTATTTTTATTTTCACCTAAACGCCACAAGCCAGAATTATTTTCATCTTTTGGAGATAATAATGATGTGTCAAAAAATTTAGGATTATCTTTCTCAAAAAAATTAAAAGCCGTAATCGAATTATCAATATTTTTTTTTATAATTTTTTCTAATTTGATTACGCCTGGAATCGTTAATATTGATGGATGATTGTCTAACAAACTGTGCAAAAATAATGTGCCAGTTCTGCTTACATAGTGTCCAATACTAAATATTTTTAAATTTTCCACAAACTATAAAATATATTTTTAATATTTTTTTTTAATTATAGCTATAAATTTTCTCCTACTAGGTATCACTAAATCTTTTTTTGTTAATCTTTTGTGAATTAAATGAAAACTTATGACCTCATTTTTTTCAAGTTCATTAAGTGTTTGATAGCCTCCAGTAGACTGGTACATTTTATCAGAATTTTTGAATGCTTCTAAATATATGTCATCACATAAAATATATCCGTTAGCATTGAGAATTCTTAACGAATTTACAATATCTATGGTTATAAATGGATAACCATGTGCTCCGTCAATCCATATTAAATCATATTTATCATTTTCTTTTAAAAGTTCTAAAGAATTTTTTTTTCTAAAATTCACATTTTTTAAAGAGGTTAAAATATTGTCTCTTTGTTCAACAAATTTTTTTAGTTTATCTTTTTCTTGTCTATTATAAAAATTTTTAAAATTTTCATCATCCTCTTCAAGATCTATGGTTACTAGTTGAGACTTATTGAAAAGATAAGATAGCAACTTTATATTTTTTGCATCAAATGTGCCGATTTCCAAAATCTTATTGACTTTAAAATTATCTAAAAGTGATAAAGCTGAAAATATCACCTCATGTTCTGAGGACATATCGCTTGTTTCAATATTGTATTTTCTTCGGATGTTTTCAAGTTTTTCCAAAGCTAGCTTTCTTGATAATCCTAGTTTTGTGAATCTTAATGTTTGATTATCAAGAAATTCACTTTTATTCATTTTAAAAGATAAAACTTGAATTATTATCAATTTGAAAAGATTAATAGGACTCGATATAATTTTTTTTAAAATTGAAATCATAAGATATCAATAAAATTTTTTTGGTTACTAATTTTCCAAATTTTATTAGTTTTTAGTAAAGCAAGAATTTTTTTTGCAGATTTCCCTTTCCCGAAAAAATGTCTTTTAGAAATTTTTCTGTTTTTGACAAATTTAATGGACTTCTTGATTTTTATTTCGGAAAAATTTATATTTTTTATCAAAGTGGATTTTAATCTATTCTTTTGTCTATCGCCGATATTAATTGTTGAAACGCCGTAATAAGGAGCTTCCATAATTCCTGAACTAGAATTGCCAATTATAAAATCTGAATTTTTAAGAAGTGTTAGATAATATTCGAATCTTATTGAAGGAAAAATTTTAAATTTTTTATAATTTTTGTATCTTAAAAGTTCATTTAAAATTATTTTCGATCCATGGTCGTTATTAGGAAAAATAACAATATAGTTAATATTTGTTTCAAATAAAGTTTTAAAAAATATCTTTGATTCTCTCTCAAGATTTTTGATATTTGTTGTAACTGGGTGTAAAATTGCAATAGCAAATTTATTAAATTTTATTTCATATCTTTTTCTTACTTTTTTTAATGATGGTAAATTATCACTTAAAATGACATCAACATCAGGTGACCCTACTATAAAAATATTTTTTTTGTTTTCACCCATCTGGATTAGTCTATTTTTTGCAATCTGATTAGAAACAAGATGTATTTGTGAAATTTTTGAAATAGCGTGTCTTAACATTTCATCAACTGTTCCGCTAACCTCTCCGCCTTCTATATGGGCTACTAAGAAATTATTTAATAAAGATGATAAAGCACAAGCTAGAGGTTCAATTCTGTCTCCGTGAATTACAACTAAATCTGGTTTAAATTTTTTTAGAATTGGGGAAAACCCTCTAATTGTATTCATCAAAATTTCATCCATTTTTGTAAATTTATTTTGATTTTTATGAAAATAGATCCCTTTTATTTTGTCATAAATTAATTCTCCAACAGTGGAACCATAAATTTTCATATTATGCATTCCAGTTACAAATACTTTACTTACAAATTTTTTGTCATTTTGAATTCTTAAAATAATGGATTTTATTTTCCCATAATCAGCTCTTGTAGAAGTTACAAACAAAATTTTTTTTTTCATTTAATAAATTTTTTTTTAATCAAAATATTTTCTTTTATATTTTGTTTAGCAAATTTGCCGAACAATGTTTTAATTTCATAAGCCTTGAAATCTCCAATACCTGGTCTTTTAGTCGTAAGGTTTTTTCTGTTTAATTTATCATTTTTTTTTATAAATGTTTTTGATACAACTGAGTGAAAAGCAAAATTTCTTGTAATATTTTCTTCTTGTATTTCATCTTTTTTTGAGCTGATGGCTAGATTGATTTTTTTAGAATAATCTATCAATTCTATTAGTTCTGATGGATCCATGGAACCTTTAGTATCTGGTCCCTTGCGTTTTTTATCGATTACAAAATGTTTCTCTATAACTTTTGCTCCAAGGCCTATAGCAGCTAACGGTATACTGTTTCCTACAGAATGGTCTGAATAACCTATGATTGATTTTTTAAATTTCTTTTGTAAAACGTTGATTTTATTTAAACGTATTAGATTATAATCTACTGGGTATAAATTTACACAATGAAGTAAAACGTGTGGAGTTTTGTATTTATTTAAAACTTTAACAGTTTTTGTTACGGAATTTATTGAATTCATTCCTGTACTAACAATCATGGGCTTCTTAAATTTACAAATGTACTCTATTAAAGGTAGATTATTACATTCGCCAGAACCAATTTTGAAAATTTTAATGTCGTTATCATTCAACCACTTAGCAGCTTTATAGGAAAACGGTGTAGCAATATAAATTAGTTTTTTTTTTTCAATATACTTTTTTAACTCCAGTTCCTCGTTAAGACTTAAAGAGTTTTTTGATATTATTTTAAAAATATTTTGATTTGAGTTACCAGGTTTAATTTTTTTGGCCTCCTCGCTCATTTCTTCCTCTGGTATATGTATTTGGACTTTAACAGCTTCTGCTCCACTTTTTTTAATACTATCAACTATTTTTTTTGCTAGTTTAAGTGATCCAAAATGATTAATACCTATTTCTGCTACTATTAAAGGCTCACTATCTTTAGAAATTTTTCTTCTACCAATTTTAATCATTAGAACATCTTTCCGCAATTAAATCAGATAAAGTTTTGTAGTCTAATTTATGAAATCTTAGAACTTCTTCAGCGGTTCCGCATGCTGGGAATTCTCTGAAACCAAATTTTTTAAAGTTTTTATCTTTAGAAAGATTTTCTTGATTTAAAAAAGATACTAATAAATCGCTCATACCGCCATTTATATTATGGTCATCAAGAAAAAAAATATTTTTGAATTTTTCCATTTTATTTCTAAACCACTCTTTATCAAAAAAATTTAGACAAGGTAAGTTAACTATCTCTAAAGAAATATTTTTTTTTAACAAATTATTTGCGGTTTTAATACTTTCTGAAATCATTGTTTGGCCGTATGCAAACAATAAAGCATCAGTTCCTTTTAAAATTACTGTACCCTTTCCTATTTCAAATTTGTAATTTGCTGGAAGTTGAGGTGACATCTCTGGCATCGGACCTATTGATAATCTGATAGCACAATTACTTTTTTCTTTTTCTTTCAAGCAATATTTTAAGGTTTCCTTTGTTTCTATACTATTGTACGGATGAAATATTTTAAAATTTGGAATGTTCGATAATAAAGATATGTCTCTCAAACTTTGATGGGATTTACCTGCACCAGCTGGTATTGCTCCCGAATATAAACTTATGTAAATAATCTTACTCATTTCAGTCGCATTATTATAAATCTGTTCGTTTCCTCTGGCAGTCAAAAATGATGCAAAAGAATTAACTATTGGAATTAATCCAAATCTAGCCATCCCTCCGGCCATGGATACCATGTCCTGCTCCGCGATGCCATTTTGAACAAATTGTTTTGGATATATTTTTGAAAATTTTTTTAAATAAAGATCATCTGATAGGTCTGCATCTAAAACAACTATCCTTTTATTTTTCTTTGCTTGTTTTATTAATGTTTCGGTAAAAGCGTTGGTTACTGAGGTTAAATTATTTTTCATCAATTAATGTATTTCAAAATTTTTTTCTTCAGCTTTATGAGAGGCAATATTTATTATCTTTAAATCCTTTAAGTTATTTTTTTTTAAAAGTTTTTTTATTTTTTTAAGTAGGATTCCTTGCGCTTTTTTAAATATATGATCACTTGGTGCACCAGCATGCCAATTATAATATTTTTGTTTTTTCATTACTTTTGTATGTTCCATAAAATCTACTCCTTTTCCTTTAATAGTATCAGCTATTAAAAACTTAGGTTTATCTCTAATTTTTTTAAATTTGTAAAATATTTTAGCCAATTCTTTAAAGTTGTGCCCGTCACATCTTTCTACATGCCAACCGAAACTTTTTATTTTTTTCTCAAGATCTTTTAAGTCTATAATTTTTTTGACATATTGACTGCTTTGTATTTTGTTATGATCCATAATAACAATTAGATCATTAAGTTTTTGATGAGCTGTAGTTTGCAGAGCCTCAAAAATTTGGCCCTCTTGAAACTCACCATCTCCAATCATTGTAACAACGCTTCCCTTTTTTTTTAAATATTTTTTAGACCACAAAATTCCTTTTGCTTTAGATATGCCCATTCCAAGCGATCCTGTGTTCGCCTCTATACCAGAAATAGAAACATCAGGATGCCCATCTAAACCATTAAGCTTTCTCAATCTTTTCATCTTTTCAAATGGAATAATTTTTAATGCATATAAAACACTGTAAAGAGCTGGAACGTCATGCCCTTTTGAGGAAAAAAAAATATTTCTATTAAGATTATTCAAATTTTTTTTTTTTGAAGGGAATTCAAAATATTTTAACCAAATAAATAAATCCATCGCACTAAAACTAGTTCCAATATGCCCCGATCCTGCTCTTTTTATAATTGACAAAGTATTTACTCGACAAATAGCAGCTAAGATGAGAGCTTTGTTGAACTTATTGATTTTTGAATTATTTATTTTTTTAATTTCGTCCTGCTTAATAAAATATATTTCTTTCATTTGAGCTTTCTAGGTTTGCCCCAATTTATTTTTCGAAGGTCAGGAAAAACATCTATTTCATTTAAAAACCAAAAAAATTTACCACTCGGTCCCATTTTATCAAGTGATGATAAATAATCTATAGTGGGTAAAGATAGTTTCGTAGATAATTTGTTTTTTGGAAACATTTTTGTTTTACAAGGTCCTGGGCTCATAGAATTAATTTTTATATTATAATCGCTTATTTCTTTTGCTAATGTTTTTGCTAAAGTATTCAGTGCTGCTTTTGAGGAACTATAAGTAAAATAATTTTCTACACAATTTATTGCTCCACCAGAAGAAATATTTATTATTCTACCAAAATTTTTTTTTTTCATTATTTTAAGAACCTCTTTTGTGATTATAGACGGGGCAAAAAAGTTTACTTTGAAACTTTCCATCAAATTATTTTCATCTAAAGACTCAATTTTTTGTGGTTTAGCAACTCCGGCATTATTTATTAGGACATCTATTCTCTTAAATTTTATAATAATATCCTTTATTAATAATTTTATTTTACTTAAATGATTAAGATCAAATTTATAAAAAAAAAATTTATTTTTTTTTGAATACATTTTCTTTTTAAATTTGTTTTTTCGAGAAAAAACGATTACGATAGCCTTTTTTTTCAAAAAATAATCCACAAATGTTTTTCCAAGCCCTGAGCTTCCACCTGTTATGAGTACAACTTTGTCTGAAAAATAATTTTTTACCAAGACGTCCAACCTCCATCTACAATGAGGTTTGACCCAGTCATATAATTTGACGCATCACTGGATAAGTACAATATTGCACCATCATAGTCTGACCAATTAGCCATCCTCTTTAAAGGTACTTTGCTTTCATAATTCCTAACAAAATTTTTTTCTTGATTATCGTAAACTCCTCCAGGTGAAAGAACATTACATCTGATATTATATTTTCCGAAATTTGTAGCGATATACTTTGAAAGTCCGATAAGGCCGCTTTTTGTAGAGGAGTAGGCAGCTGGTGTATTTAAAGAAAATTTTCCACCATAAATATTTTTTTTAGCTTTAAGGCCTTCGTAAATAGAGGGATCAGGACCAACTACTCCATAAGTAGACGACAAGAATATTATATTTCCCTTTATTTTGTTTCGAATAAAACTATTTATAGCGCATTGAGAAATCAAAAAAGCTCCTGTTAAATTTGTATCAATAACTTTTTTCCAAGTTTTAAGTTCATATGATGTAAATTTTTTGTAATAGTTATCTGGTTTTGAATATACATTGTAAATTACAACATCTATTTTTTTATTATTCTTTAAAATCTGTAAATAACTTTTTTCAATACTTGATTTACTTTCAACATTGCATTCTAAATAATTAGATTTGGATCTTTTAGATACTTTTTTTTTATCAAGAATATAAACTTTTGCTCCATAGTGGGTTAAGATTTTTTCAAATTGAAGGCCTAGTTTGCCAGCACCACCAAAGATAACGACTGTTTTATTTTTCATCGAAAATAAATTTTTAAATAATTTTTTATTATTTATTTTTTTTTGCATTATTTTTAAGATAGTAGTTAATTAATTGAATATCATTATTATTATCTATATCAATCGATCTTTCAATGGGGGTTAAAAATATTAAAGTTTTTTTTGGAATTCTTTTTTTTATATGAAAAATTGCTCTTCTAGAATAAATCCATACTGCAGTATTTATTTCATAAACTCTAGGTACTGATTGTCTTGATCCTGGATTTATAGAATTTCCCTTACACAAAGAGAAAAAATTTTTTTTTTTCTCAACAATGCTAAAATATGGATTATGTTGGGCATCGTGAACAGAAACTAAAAGATCTGGTTTTTTTTTTTCAAAAAATTTTATTGACTCATCAACATCACTTACTTTTCTTAGTGGTGAGGTAGGGTCTAATATGACTAGGTTCCTTACAAAGTATTTTTTATTAGTATTATTTTCAAAATATTGTATTGCATCTTGAATTACTGGTAGCATTGGAGTCGTGTCTTTAGCTAAACTTTTTCTTCTCTTTAATTTTATCAGATTTCTATTATTCGGGACTGAATTTAAAATTTTCAAACTATCGCTTGATAAAATAATTTTATCTATTTTTTTTGACTTAAGTCCAATTGTAACAGCTATTTTAGTTATTGTATTATTTTTAATTTTAATAAGATTTTTATTTTTAACTCCTTTTGAGTTTTGTCTCGCAGCTACAATTGCTAAATTAATTTTTTTAGGTAACATGAGCTAAAATTTAAATTTTTAGTTACTAGCTTCACCATAATTTATTAAATTAAAGTCTTTAGAAACTCCTAACATCTGACCCAGCTTGTATTCTTTGTCGTTTGTCCAAACTAAACTTTCAGGCTCGTAATATAAAAAATCACAATCTTTACAGTAATCAAGTTCATCAAACCTTCCTTCTTTATGAATTGTTCTTAAATTTTCATAATTTTTTCCAAAATAAATTTCTTCGAAACTCTCAGTATCTAGATGACCCATTATACTTTTTGACTCATTGGGTGGCCCTAGAGTTTGGCAGCAAGCAGTTACAGCACCTAATCTACCAGGTGCTCCGCCTGCTCTGACTGTTAGTTCAGGTGCAAATGGTCTTCCACAGCTCCTCTTAGTTTGAGACTGTCTTGGATTTAGAGAGTTATCGTAATTTCCACTCATATTATGCATTTTCCAAATGTATCCATAACATCCAAGATCACCAATAATTTTTTGGTACTCTTGTTTTTCCATTTCAATTTTCTTATTATCTGTGATCAAGTGGTATGTACTTATTTTGCAACTACTGTTAATTTTTTTAATATAGTTAGTTGCTTCTTTGGCGTTATTTAACACTAATTCAAAATTGTCAGAGTCCATCCATTTTTTGTAAATATCTTTATTATAACCAATGATACTAAATCTAATTAAGTCTATCCCAGCATCGACAACAGATTTCATGTAATCTCCTTTTAATCTTGCTCCGTTAGTGTATATAAAAACATCCAAATTCCTTTTTTTTACAATTTTAATATACTCGGCTAGATCTTTGGCCATAGTTGCCTCGCCACTTCCAGATAAACCTATTACCGGTTTTCCGTATTCTGGTGTAATTTTATCTAATATTTTTTCAAAATCTTTGAGAGGCATTTTTCTTTTAAAAGATGTATCCCTTCCTGGTGTTGATTGAGGACACATTTGACAGGTGTAGTTACAGCCACCAAAAACTTCCATTAAAACTCTTTTAAGCTCAACCTTTTCTCTCATTTATTCTCTCCTCTTTATTAAAATTTGTTAAAATAAAATCTTCATCAGTTCCCAACATATGATGAACTTTAGCTGACTTATCATTACTCCAAATGAGAATTTCGGGATCTTCATATAAAAAATCACAATCTTTACAATAGTCTATTTCATCAAATTTTTTTTGATTATGAAAATTTCTCAATTTTTCAAACTTTTCTCCAAAATAAACTTCTTCGAATGTGTTTTTATCTAAATGACCCAAAATACTTTTTTCTTCATTGGGTGGTCCTAATGTTTGACAACATGGTACTATTGCAGCTGTTCTTCCCTTTGCTCCACCCGCTCTTACAGTTAATTCAGGTGCGTTGGGTCTACCGCAGCTTCTTCTTTCAGTCTTTTTTCTCTCATTTTTATTTTCATAATTTCCACTCCAATTATGCATTTTCCAAATGTAAGCGAGAGAGTTTGTTTTGTTAATGACATTTTTTTTGTATTCTGAGACCTCATAAGACGCTTTATTGTTGTCAGTAACTAAATGGTATGTGCTTAATTGGCACTTGCTTCCTGATTGTTTAATATAACTTGATGCCTCATTAATATTTTGGATTATCAAATCAAAGTTATCAATATTCATCCATTTTTTGTAAACTTCTTTATTATAACCTATTATGCTAAAGCGTATAAAATCAATACCAGCATCAATAACTTTTTTCATGAATTCACCTCGAAGGTTGGCTCCATTACAATACATGTAACATTTTAATCCTCTTTTTTTCACTGCATGAACATAGTCATATAAATCTTTTGCCATGGTTGGTTCTCCGCTGCCTTCTAAATTAATAATAGGATTTCCATATTTTGGAACAATCATGTCAAGAATTCTTTCAAATTCTTTAATATTCATTTTTCTGGTAAAGTTTTTACCTCTGCCCGGATTTGATTGGGGGCACATTTGACAAGTGTAGTTACAGCCACCGAAGACCTCCATTACAATCCTTTGTAATTTAACATTTTTTTTCATAAGTTATTTTCTTTTATTTTTTGGTAGTTCTCTCTTTAACTCCTCGTATTCTTTCATTTTTAATCTCATGAATCTTACTGTTATATTTGTTTTTTCAATTATTCCTTTAGGAGTTAAATAGTATAAATATTTTATTTTATCTTCACTTTTTTTAAAATTCTTAATCTTAATTAATCCTTTAGATTTTAGTGCTTTTAAGCAATAATTAATCTTTCCTAGACTCATATCTAGTTCTTCCGATAAATTTCGTTGAGAAATTTCAGGATCATTATTTATTTTTCTCAATAATTTGAGATACTCTTCTTCAGAATTCATACATTAAATATAACGTTCAATAGTTGAACTGTAAAGAAAAATAATTTAAAGTGTTCAATAGTTGAACTTTATAGGGTTAAATAGAGCTTTTATGAAAGATATTAAAGAATTTAGATTAGATTTAAACCTTAATTCATCTAAGAACATATTAAGAGTTAAAGAAGC
>MDTA01222818.1_pt1 | contig 11793 bp, 6 predicted proteins | sample 811151 | NCBI WGS metagenome assembly MDTA01 (sample SAMN05326648, study PRJNA326480) | marine metagenome | isolation source: seawater | place: Indian Ocean: South | collected 2010 | reverse complement strand
GGACCTCCCAATATGATGTATGACGTAGAGTTGATGGATATACTCGCTCCTAATAATAGAAAGGTGCTTTCAAGGTGGAACCCTGTTTGCGAGAATCCAGTTGTGCTTATCAGGAACAATGGGTCAGAGCCAGTGAGCTCGTTTACCTTTCACTATGGTGTAGAAGGTGATGAACTTCAGACTTACACTTTTACTTCTGATGAACCACTTGAATTCCTTGAAGAATTAGAGGTAAACCTCCCATACGATGGACCTACATATACTATTGGTGGAGAAGATGATCTGCTTACATTCATGGTTTCCGTGACCCTAGCTGAAAATTACGATCAAGAAGAGAATAATGGTTTAGGTTATTCTCAATTCCACAGGCCTCCAACATGGGCGTATAATGATTTTGATGATAATAGGATAATTGTTTGGATTAAAACAAATAACGTAGCATCAGAGACATCAGCTGAGATAAGAAATAGCAATGAAGAGGTAATTTGGTCTAGAAACTACACTGAAGCAAACACTCAGCACAGGGACACTTTGGAGCTCAATGAAGGGTGCTATAGATTCAACGTTCTAGATTCGGGAGATGACGGATTAAACTTCTGGGCAAACAATGATGGCGGTGGATATGCACGCATCAAGAAGGTCGCAGGAGGAAATTTCTATACAATTGAAGAGGACTTTGGTAAATACATTAGTCAAGCATTCAGATTTGAAACTGACTTGGTATCAGATATAGAAGAAGTAGAGATAGGAGAAGAGTCTATAGAGAGAGATGTCAGAATATTCCCTAACCCTACTAACTCTAATTTCAAGGTAAGCCTTGATAATTGGGAAGGTGAAGTTCGCTGGGAATTGAGAAATTCAATAGGTTCTTTAGTGTTTTCTGGAGAATTTATATCGGGAGAAGGGTATCTGTTAAGCGTGGATATGACTAGTCTGTCAAATGGAATTTACTCATTGTCTGTGTATCAGGGTACTGAAAACATCATCCGCTGGGTGGTAAAAGACTAAATATGGAAGTTATCCCCCAAAAATTAGAGGGGTTGTTGATGATTTTATGTGTTTTTTGTGTCTCTACCCCCTAAAAACGGGTTTACTTTTGCTGTTGTAATTATTTTTTCTGCCCCAACACCCAAAAAACATTCAACATGAGTCTTAATCGCCAACAGGTTATGCACGACGTCCTAGAGCGTGTACCTAAACTTCCAACGCGACCAGAAAACAAAATCTCTGCTTACTACGGAGAGAATGTGTTCAACAAGTTCGTAATGCGTTCTTACCTTCCAGATGAAGCTTACAAGGGAATCCTTAAGGCTATGGAAGATGGTACTCCAGTTGATAGAAAAGTTGCAGACCAAACTGCAACGGCGATGAAGGAGTGGGCAATTTCACGTGGAGCAACACACTACACTCATTGGTTTCAGCCATTAACTGGTTCTACAGCAGAGAAGCACGATAGCTTTATCGCCCCAACAAGCGATGGTAGAGCAATTGAAAAATTTGACGGTTCACTTCTTGTTCAGCAAGAGCCAGATGCATCGTCGTTTCCTAACGGAGGCATCAGAAATACTTTCGAAGCTCGAGGATATACGCTATGGGATCCAACATCTCCTGCATTTGTTATGGGAGAGACTTTATGTATTCCAACAATCTTTATTAGCTATACGGGATTTGCACTAGATAATAAGACGCCACTTCTCAAAGCTCTTTCTGCAGTCGATACTGCTGCAACATCTGTTTGCCAATACTTTGATAAGAACATCACTAAAGTAAATGCTTCTCTAGGATGGGAGCAGGAGTACTTCTTAGTTGATAAGGCGCTTTACGCAGCTCGTCCTGACCTTGCGATGACTGGTCGTGCACTTTTTGGTGCTCAGCCTGCTAAAGGGCAGCAACTAGATGATCACTACTTTGGTTCTATTCCTCAAAGAGTGAGTGCGTTTATGAAGGATTTTGAGCTTGAGGCTCACAAGTTGGGTATACCTGTTACAACTCGCCACAATGAAGTTGCTCCAAATCAGTTTGAGGTAGCGCCAGTATATGAGGAGGCAAACCTTGCGAACGACCACAACCTTCTTTTGATGGAACTTCTTGAAATCGTTGCTCAAAAGCACGACTTCAGAGTTCTTCTTCATGAAAAACCCTTCCCAGGATTAAATGGTTCAGGAAAGCACAATAACTGGTCTCTTGGAACTAACACTGGAGTTAACCTTTTAAAGCCAGGAACTAACCCTAAGACTAACCTTCGGTTCCTTACTTTCTTCGTTAACACATTAGCTGCACTTCACACTCACGCTGATATCGTTCGAGCTTCATTTGCTGGAGTAGGAAACGATCATAGACTTGGTGCAAACGAAGCGCCTCCTGCAATTGTTTCGGCATTTATCGGTAGCCAGTTAAGTCAACTTCTTGATGATCTTGAAAAGCACATCAAGGCTGGAAAGCTAACACCAGCAGATAAAACTGCACTTAAACTTGAGATAGGTAGAATTCCGGAAGCACTTCTAGATAATACTGATAGAAATAGAACTTCACCGTTTGCTTTCACTGGTAATAAGTTTGAGCTAAGAGCAGTTGGTTCTACTGCAAACTGTGCAGTTCCAATGACAGTTCTAAACACAATTGTTGCTGAGCAATTAAATAAGTTTAAAGCTTCAGTTGACGCTAGGATCAACAAGGGTGATGGAAAAGATGAGGCTATTCTTAAGGAGCTTCAAGTTCTAATTAAGCAGAGTAAGGCCATCAGATTTGAAGGAAACGGATATGGCGATGAGTGGGTGAAAGAAGCAAAGAAGCGTGGTCTTTCTAACATGAGAACCTCTCCTGAAGCATTGAGTGTTTGGGGTAGAAAAGAGGTTATTTCTCTGTTTGAAGATCTTAAAGTGCTTAAGCCGGAGGAACTAGCTGCTCGTAGAGAAATTGAGTACGAGAAGTACATGATGAAGCGTCAAATTGAAGCTTCTGTTGCGATTGATTTGGCCCAAAACACAATTATGCCAGTTGCAATCAACTACCAGAATTTTCTATTGGAAAATATTATGGGAATTGAAGAGGTATTTAGCAAGTCAGGTGGTAAAATGGTTGTGCCGCAAAGAGCCCTTCTTGTTAAGGTGTCAGATGTGGTTAGTGAACTGTACTCTAGCTTAAATAAATTAAGGGTTGAGATGGATAAGGCAAATGCCCTAAAGTCTCATCAAAAGCAAGCGGAAGCATACGGTAAAGTTGTAACTCCACTTATTGAAGAATTAGGAGAGTCATGTACTGCTTTAGAGGGTATGATTGATAACGAATTGTGGCCAATTCCTAAGTTTACTGAGCTACTTTTTACACGTTAATTTGAAATTGACTTCGGTTGAATGCCGGATTTTCAGTATTTTCGACAATTGTAAAACAAACGAAATCGGAATGCATAATTACCTGCAAGCAATCCTGACACGTGTTACCGTGTCTTTCCTAATTGTAATCGGCGCTTCTGCTGGCGCCTTTTCTCAACAACTTTTCGAAGAAGCTGATCAGCTTTTTAATCGTCGCGGATATCACGAGGCGTCTAGTGATTATGTAGCTGCTTACGGAAAAGAAAAGAATATTGAAAACAAGGCATATATCGCTTTCCAAGCTGGAGAGTGTTTCCGTCTTCTTCATAATCACGATGAGGCACTGGAGTGGTATGATAAGGCTATTGGTCTAAAGTATTTTAAAGTGAATTCTAAGATTTATCTTCTTTATGGAGATGTGTTGAGAGATCAGGAGAAGTTCTATGATGCTATGGAATGGTACGAGAAGTATGGGAAACTTGGAGATAGATTAACTGCTGATGCTCGTATAGAAACTGTAGAGATCGGTGCTCTTTCTATAGATGAGCCGCCAAGTAGGTACATTGTTGAGCCTATGTACACTCTTAATTCACCATCATATGACTTTGCTCCTATGTATGCGTCGAAGAACAACAGCACTCTGATTTTCGCATCTTCAAGAGAAAGTTCTGAGGGTACAGATGAGGACCCAATTACTGGAGAATCTTTTATGGATCTATTCAAGACGTCTCAAGACAATAAGGGAAGATGGAGTGAGCCTGAGCCTCTTGGAAATACAATTTGTTCTGAGAGCAACGAGGGTTCTGTAGCATTCGATAAGAAATTCAAGACTATGTACTTTACTCGTTGTGTAGACAATGGAGGGTCTAATCTTGCTTGTGATATATACTACGCTCCTGTAGTTGGAAATAATCATGGTGCTTCACAACCTTTATTCTTAGTTAATAGAGATGAAGATGATACCACGCAGGTAGGTCACCCAGCCATATCTCCTGATGGAAGGGTAATGGTGTTTGCTTCAGACCTTGCAGGAGGTTTTGGAGGTAAAGATCTTTGGTACTCAAAGTTTGATAAAAACACTGATTCTTGGGGAGCTCCTGAGAATTTAGGTGCTGGAATTAATACTCCTGAAGATGATATGTTCCCAACATTTCGTAAAGACGGTTCACTATACTTCTCATCAATGGGACATGGTGGTTTAGGTGGATTTGATATTTGTAAAGCTGAGGTTAGAGAAGGAGATATGGCTTTTGCTGAAGTAGAAATTCTTCCTTACCCGCTAAACTCTTCAAGCGATGATATGGGACTTGTTTTCCAAGGAATGACTAATTCAGGAGTATTCTCTTCTAACCGTCCAGGTGGTAAAGGCCAAGACGATTTATACAGCTTCCGCCTACCTCCAATGGAGTTCTGCTATAAAGCATATGTATACGATTATGATACAGGTATGCCAGTAGCTGGAGCAGACATTACTCTTGAAAGCTCAGAAGGTGAAGTAAATACTTATACTACTGATGGTGATGGGTTTTTAGGCCTTTGTGAAGGTGAGATTGGCGAGGGTATTTCATACAACGTAGAAGTAAAGAATGAAGGTTTTATTGGAACTGGAGATAGATTCTCTAGTATTGGCCTTACTGAGTCTACAACTTTCGCTAGAGAGTATTTCTTAAAGGAAATTATTCTTGAGAAGGAGTACGATATGCCTCTAGTTCTTTACCCTTTAAATTCAGCGGATCTATTAATTGATGAAACTGTAAATTCAGCAGATTCATTGAACTACCTTGTTGACCTACTTACTCTTAATGAAAATCTAGTTGTTCAATTAGAATCTCACACTGATAGCAGAGGTACTTCTGCTTCAAACTTAGAGTTAAGCCAAAGAAGAGCAGAGACTTGTGTTAATTTCCTTGTAGGAAAGGGAATTTCTTCAGATAGATTAATCGCTGTTGGTCACGGAGAGGACATCCTTAAGATTTCGGATGCTCAGATAGCTGCCTTGCCTGAAGAGGCCAGAGATGCTGCTCACGGAGAAAATAGACGTACTGTGTTTAAGATTGTAAGATTCGATTACGTACCCTTAGATAGTAAATAAGTGTCAGACGCTTCACGTTATGCTGCGCGCGGTGTTAGTGCCGATAAAGAAGATGTCCATTCAGCCATTAAGAATGTAGACAAGGGGTTATTTCCTAAGGCTTTTTGTAAGATTATTCCAGACTACTTAACAGGTAGTTCAGATCACTGCGTGGTAATGCATGCAGATGGTGCTGGAACAAAATCTTCACTTGCATATATGTACTGGAAAGAGACTGGAGATGTTAGTGTATGGAAAGGTATTGCTCAGGATGCTCTAATTATGAACGTTGATGATTTGATCTGCGTTGGAGCTACTGGTCCCATGCTTGTTTCATCAACAATTGGGAGGAATAAACACCTAATTCCAGGAGAAGTGATTTCAGCAATTATTAATGGTACTGAGGAATTGCTTGCTGAATTGAGAGAGGAGGGTATTGATATCATTTCTACTGGAGGAGAGACAGCAGACGTTGGTGATCTTGTTAGAACCATCATTGTCGACTCAACTGTTGTAGCTCGAATGAAGCGCGAGGAAGTAATCGACAACGCAAACATCAGCAGTGGTGATGTAGTTGTAGGTCTATCAAGCTTTGGTCAGGCTAAGTACGAAAAATCGTACAACGGCGGTATGGGTTCAAATGGACTTACTTCAGCACGCCACGATATGTTCAACAAGTCTCTTGCTTCAAAATTCCCAGAGAGTTTTGACCCAGGGACTAATGATGATTTCATTTACACAGGTAACAAGAATTTAACTGACGCTGTTGAAGGCACTCCATTAGATGCTGGTCTCCTAGTGTTGAGTCCAACTAGAACTTACGCACCCATTATCCGTGAATTCTTAAAGGATTGGAGGTCTTCTGTAAATGGTATGGTTCATTGCTCAGGCGGAGCCCAAACCAAGGTTCTCCACTTCGTAAACGACATCCACGTCGTTAAGGACAACCTATTCCCAACTCCACCGCTTTTCCGCGAAATCCAAGAAGCTTCTGGCACATCTTGGGAGGAAATGTACAAGGTATTTAACATGGGACATAGGCTAGAAGTTTATACAAATGAAGAAGCTGCAAATGCTCTTATAGAGATTGCAAATTCGTTTGGCGTTGAAGCCCAGATCATTGGAAGATGTTACTCGTCATCACCTGCTAAAGTGACTATCAAAGACGAACACGGGGAATTCGAATACTCGCACTAATCCATATAGTTAGCACTAAAACAATATCGTGGAGGAACTACTATCAAAACTAGAGGCAATAGGCATCAGGTTTCGCGAGGTAGAGAAATCCATTGGTGATCCGGAATTAATAGCGGATAATAAGGCTTACCGCGATGCAATGCGCGAGTACAGAAGGCTTGAACCTATTGCTAACCATGCGTCTTTATGCAGAGGGGTTTGGGATGATTATATGCAGGCAAAAGAATGGGCGTCTTCTGATGACGATGAATTCAGGCAGATGGGGAAGGATGAAATCCCGGTTTTGCAAGAAAAAATCGAAGAACTTAGTCAGCAAGCAAGGGAGATGCTTCTTCCGCGAGATGAGGCTGATGATAGAGATGTAGTGTTAGAAGTTAGAGCTGGAACAGGAGGTGATGAAGCTGCAATTTTCGCAGGAGAGCTACTCCGAATGTACCTGCGTCACGTCGAGTCAAAAGGTTGGAAGCACACCATGGTAAGCTCCTCTGAAGGTACAGCTGGCGGATTTAAGGAAGCAGTTGCTCGACTTAGCGGTGACGGAGTATATGGCTGGCTTAAATTTGAATCTGGCGTGCACCGTGTACAAAGAGTTCCAGCAACAGAGTCTCAAGGGCGTGTTCACACTTCTGCTGCAACAATTGCAATTCTTCCTATTGCTGAAGACGTAGATGTTGAATTAAAAATATCTGACCTACGCCGTGATACCTTCAGAGCGAGTGGCGCTGGTGGGCAACACGTAAATAAAACTGAAAGCGCAGTTCGTCTAACTCACATTCCAACAGGTATAGTTGTAGAATGCCAAGACGGTAGATCTCAGCACGCAAACCTAGAACACGCGATGGAAGTAATGAGAACTAAACTTTTCGAACAAGAGCGTGCTAAGCAGGAAGAAGAGAGGTCTGAAAACAGAAAGAAATTAGTGTCTACAGGTGATAGGTCTGCAAAAATCAGAACTTACAACTTCCCTCAAGGTCGTGTAACTGACCACAGAATAGGCTTTACCTCTCATGCTTTACCTGCAATTATTGGCGGAGATTTGACAGAGGTCATAGAAGCGTTGCATCTTGCAGAAAAAATAGAATTGCTCAAGAATCTTTAATCATGGACCGCAAAGCATTATATCAAGCAATACTACATAAGCAATCTTATTTGTGTGTTGGTTTGGACCCAGATCCAGCAAAAATACCATTATGTTTTGGTGAAGGATCCCTAGCGGTCGAAGCATTTTGCAAAGCAATAATAGATTCTACAAAGCATGTGGCTGTTGCATATAAGCCAAACCTTGCATTCTTCGAACCCTATGGTCCAGAAGGTCTTGAAGTCCTCGAGAAAATAGTTGCTTACATCCCGTCTGACATCCTAGTAATTGCAGATGCTAAAAGGGGCGACATAGGTAATACTGCTGCTAAATACGCTACAGCCATCTTTGACACACTTGGAGCCGATGCCATAACAGTTGCTCCATATATGGGAGCAGATTCAGTAACTCCCTTTACTGATAGGTCTGACAAATGGACAATCCTGTTAGCACTAACTTCTAACCCAGGGGCAGATGATTTTGAATTTCACGGCACTCCGCCACTTTTCGAACGCGTCATAACAAAAGCTTTAGCCTGGGGAACGCCTGAAAACCTTATGTTTGTTGTCGGAGCAACTCGCCCAGAACTTTTAGCTCGCGTAAGAGAACTTGCGCCAGACTCATTCCTTCTAGTGCCAGGCGTAGGCGCCCAAGGTGGATCCATAGAAGACGTTGCCAAACACTGTCTCAACTCTCAATGCGGACTCCTAGTAAATTCTTCGAGAGGAATCATCTATGCCGGTGCATCTGAAACTTCAATTGAATCAGCAATGGCTAAAACTTGCTCAGCAGCAGAATCGTTAGCAACTCAAATGTCAGCTACCCTTCAGAAGTAGAGTACAGGGAAACGATTATAATCGATTTCAGAATATTTAGGTCACTCGTACAGTTGTTCGTATTTTAGAGCGTGCTATATAAGTTCAAAGCCTTTACTAGATTTTATCTGTCTCTCGTTCTATTGTTGACGGTTGTTATTATTGGTAGTATTGGTTATAAATGCATAGATCCTGAATTCTCTTGGATTGAAGCATTTTACATGACAGTAATTACAATTTCTACTGTTGGATTTAGAGAGGTGCATGATCTAAGTCCTGGAGGAATGATTTTTACTTCATTCTTGATTATTTCAAGTATTGGAACTGTTGCATATTCAATTTCAGCACTCACGACTTACTTTGTAGACGGTGAGTATCGTAACACCTTTAAAGCAGCTCGTTTGAAAAAGGAAATAGGAAAACTTAAAAATCACGTTATCGTTTGTGGTTATGGACGTGTAGGTGAAATGGCCGTAAGTGAATTAAATGATCACGATACTACTGTTGTTATCATTGAAAATGATGAATCTCGTTGCGACTTGCTAAGGCAAAATGGTGTTTTGGTAATTAAAGGTGATGCAACAAGAGATGAGAATCTTGAGAAAGCAGGAATCACCACAGCTAAATCTTTAATATCAACATTGCCAGTAGATTCTGAAAATCTATATGTAATCCTCAGTGCTAGAGAAAAGAATTCTGAAATGCTTTTAATCAGCAGAGCTTCTCAAATGAACTCTGTACATAAGCTTAGAGTAGCTGGAGCAGATAATGTAATTATGCCAGATAAGGTAGGAGGAGCTCATATGGCATCTCTTGTGGCTATGCCTGATGTTGTAGAATTTCTAGATCACATTAGTATACAGGGGTCTGACTCTATTAACCTCGAGGAAATATGTATGGAACAGCTTCCTAAAAACATGAAAAAATCAAAGCTTGGTGAAATTATTGAGCATAACAGAGTGGGAGTCAATGTTGTTGGATTGAAAAGGTCTAACGGTGAATATGAAATCAATCCAGGTGCTGAAACAGAATTAGATGGAGCGTGTAAATTGTTTGTATTAGGCACCTCAGAGCAAATCAGAGCTCTAAACCGCATGATTAAACATGCACAACCTCAACCTTAATTAATAAACACATTTTCTAGTGATGTACAATAAGTTTTTTGGATTCTTAGTAGCATTTTTATTCATAAATCTATCAGTATTTGCTCAGGACGAAATTCCTAAAATTGATAAAGAAAAATTAAGGGAGGATTCAATTAATGCAATAGTAAATAAGTCTATTGATAAAATTGACAGATTAGTTTTCCGTGCAAAAGGCTACGTAGATAGTGCAAAGTGGGATTCGGCATATATGACTCTTCGGAAATCAAGACTTGAGCTAGAGGTTATTGATGATGTTGAAAGATCTTACTTATGTGATGATTCTAAAATATCATTTCTAGAATCTATAACATGGGATTCATTGTCGACTGAATTAAAAATCAATTTCAAAATAAATGAGGCTGCTAAGATTTCAAATAAAATTCTGTCGCTTGAAAATGATTTAATCCTTGTAAATGATTCAACTTCTCAATCTGATAAGGATGATTTGAATTCAGAATTGATACGCAATAGAATTGCATTAAACTCCGCTTATGAAAGTATGTTTAGTGATAGCGACTCTCTTGTAAATCACTTAGATGAGGCGCAGATTTCCGAGTTTGAGAAACTTAGGGAAGAGTCATGGGAGAACATCCCGTTAGACAATAAAATTGATGCATATATATCTCCCTTGACAAGTGGTGTTGTTGGACTTGTATTTACTGAGATTACCATCCGATCTTATGCACCTAGGGTTAATCAATTTTTGATGGATGCAGCCTTTTGTAAATCTTTGAATGATGCAGATAAACTTATCAATGACGATAGGGTTAAGATAAATGGGCAGGTAGTTGATGGTTCTATAAAGGTTAAAGACAATGATTTGGTTATAGTTGATGGGAAATTGGTGATAGACTTTATTACAGTAAAGAAGTCATACGATGGAAGTTCATCAATAAAAGTTCCATTTGTATTAATCTGGTTACTTATTGGTTCAGTTCTATTTACCATCTACTTTGGCTTTGTAAATATTACAGGATTCAAACACGCAATTGAAGTTGTTAGAGGAAAGTTTGATGATCCAAATAAAAAAGAAGCAGGAGAGGTTAGTCATTTCCAAGCTTTAACAGCAGCTCTTTCTGGTACAGTTGGAGTGGGTAATATCGCTGGAGTTGCGATTGCAGTTTCTATTGGTGGAGCTGGTGCTACATTCTGGATGATAGTTGCTGGTCTTTTAGGGATGAGCGCAAAATTTGTAGAGTGTACGCTTGGCACTAAATATCGTAGACAAAATGCTGATGGTTCTGTGTCTGGAGGTCCAATGTATTACCTGAGTAATGGGCTAGCTAAAAGGGGAGCTACTATAGGAATGGTAGGAAAAGTTCTTGCAATATGTTTTGCAATAGCATGTATTGGTGGATCTTTTGGTGGAGGTTGTATGGTACAAATAAATCAAGCAACTAAGCAGCTTATTTCTGTAACTGGTGGAAGTGAATCTTTTTTATTTGGTTCTGCATGGATGTTTGGAGCTGCTATGGCTATACTGGTGGGAATGATAATTATTGGAGGAATTAAGAGTATTGCTAAGGTTACAGATAAAGTTGTTCCATTTATGGTAGGAATATACTTGCTTGGTGCAACAGTTGTGCTTGGGGGTAACATAGGCGCAATCCCAGGAGCATTTAGTGAGATCTTCTCAGGAGCATTCAATTCTAGCGCCATGTACGGAGGTATTATTGGGGTACTTATTCAAGGATTTAGAAGAGCAGCATTTTCAAATGAGGCTGGTATTGGATCAGCATCAATAGCTCACTCTGCTGCTAAAACTGATGAGCCTGTTTCTGAGGGTATGGTAAGTTTACTTGAGCCATTTATTGACACGGTTGTAATCTGTACTATGACGGCATTAGTAATAATTATTTCAGGTTATGGAGGTGATTCTTACACAGCGGAATCAGCATTTGGTCTTGCAACTTCAGGTGATTTACAAGCAATTGAACTTACATCAGCCGCATTTCAACAAACCATTCCTTGGTTCCCAATTATTCTATCAATTGCTGTCATATTATTTGCTCTTTCGACTATGATTAGTTGGAGCTATTACGGACTTAAAGCATGGACTTACATATTTGGTGAGTCTAAATCTGCAGATATTGCATATAAAGCGATTTTCTGTGTAATGGTTGTAATAGGCTCGGCGATTTCAGCGTCTAGTGTTTTCAATTTTGGAGATGCTATG
>MDTA01220616.1_pt1 | contig 11794 bp, 19 predicted proteins | sample 811151 | NCBI WGS metagenome assembly MDTA01 (sample SAMN05326648, study PRJNA326480) | marine metagenome | isolation source: seawater | place: Indian Ocean: South | collected 2010 | reverse complement strand
TTATATGATTTACTTCATATTGAGGTTAATAATCCCCCCACCTTGTTCAGTCGGGTCGGGAGTCTTTGTTTTCCCTAGACCACGCTTGGCCGCGTTTCGCTTCTTTTGAGCTTGACGCTCTTCACAAATGTTCTCGAACTTACACCAAGTACAATGCTTTGGGATCGGGTTAGGTTCAAAGACTCCTCTATGAATAGCACGATTGGTTTCAATCGCTTCTTTACCCAACCTACGAATGTCGTCATCCGTAATAGACACTTCAACAAATCCTGTCCACTCAGCATCCTTGTCTGCAAAATGCTTTTCTGGTGGATTTGAACGAGGATACCTAAAGTAAAAGAACCCAAGCCTATCGGGTACTTTCCCATACTGTAGCCTAAAACAAAGGGCATACCACCGAAGCTGATCTTCATCTTCATACTTCATTGGAGTAGAAGCGTTCTTCCCATCAAGAATATGAACCTTACCCTCTTTATCCCGATAAACTAGGTCAGCAATGCCACACACATTAAAGTATTTGTTCATCGCAGGAGTCATACGCAACTCTGACTTAGCATAAGGTCCTAGAAATCTATGCTCTTTTAGTATTTCAAGGAAATTTTGTGCTCCTCTTTGACATATATCCATCGCTTCTTCTCTAGTCATATATGACCAGATCACATAATGTCGTTGCTCTGCTTTGGTAAACGCTAGATCAACGATCTCTTTGATCTTTGTCTGTATTGTCTTAGGATCACGATATAACTCATGGTCGTATATTTCTTCAACAACAGTAGATAGTACAGTACCCATTAACTGATGGTGTTCAGAGTCCTTTGACTCATCGGGTAAGGGCTTAGGTTTTCCTTTTCCTGCCCCTAGATCGTGGTCGGGATGTCCTTTATGCCATAGGTACTGTTGAGGGCAAGCTCTCATCATTTTCAAGTGAGACCAGTATATGTTTCTCATGGGATCGTCCAATACTTCGGTGTTAGGTTCACCCATATTGTACCTCCTATCTAGTTAAAGTTGACGACCTTGCCCTTTATATGTTTGTAATCCTTTTATGACCCCTATCTTATGCAAACAGACATATTTAGGAGTTTTTTATGTTAGATAGAGTAGTACAACGACACATGGTTCGACTTGCTTGTCAAGTTGCCTACGACCAAGTTCCAAACTTGAAGAAAGCACACACTTCTGACTTATCTCTTGAAGCAATCCAAGTTATAGCCAAGCACTTAACTGCTGATAGTCGCCAAGACTTCACAGAACGAAAAGCGTTCATGTCTATCGTCAAAAAAGTGAAGCAACTGATTACCTTGTTCAAGAAAGCACCCCAAGCGTGGGGTAAGTTCAAGGATATGCTAGGTATTACGAGTAGTGGTGTAGGGCTGATTAAAGAAATCGACACCAAGTTAGGTAATCTTCTTGAAGAAGGTAAGAGAAAACTAAGTACGCTATCTAGGAAGATACTACAAGAACTACCTTTACTCCGTCTTGTTGGTGAGGTTTTAGATGAACAGAACCGATGGGAAGGTCTAATAAATAAGTACAAGCAACATATGCCAGACTCTGTAAGGTCTGCACTAGAAAAGATAGAGCGAGGAACAACCAAACTAGGTGAGTTCCTTGATGGTATTCTTGGAACTTCAAAAACCCTTAAAGCTCTTTCTGCACCCATCAAGATTTATCTGTTCTTTCAAATTTGGGATTGGTTTGCAGACTTTGATTTTAGAGTTGTTGTAGCAGGTATTCTAGGCACGATTTCATTTAGTGATCTAGTATCTATGCTACCAGGCGAGGGGATCGAGATTATTTTAGAGTTAATCTTACCCCCTCCTACTAATGGAGCATTGGTTAAACTTATCGCTCAAGTAGGCATTTCATCCGTTTTCGCTGTAGTTCTAGTGCTAGAGGTGAAACACCTTATGAAGGTACATAAAGCTAGAACAGCAGGTGAGCTTCTAACAATACTAGAAGCCAATGGTTGAGTCCTATTTAAAGAGATCGTCTAACTCGTCCATTGCCGCTTGAGCATCACCTCCGAGCTTGCTTGACGGCTCTGTCGTAATCTCTGGTTCATCTTCCTTCTTCTTAGAGGTGAGATAACCACGCACTTGACCAAACATGACATCGAGCCAATTTTCGGGTAAGAGCTTTCGGAAGCCATCAAGACCTTGACCCTTGTGTTCTGTGCCTGTAGTCGGGTCAGCCCAAGTATACCAAGCCCCACCCTTCTTCACGACTCCGACAGAAATCGCAAGATCAAGTACAGTACGCTCGTTGTCTACACCCACACCATTCATCAAATAGAACTGTGCTTCATGCTTATAAGCGTCTGATACTTTACACTTATCGAGAGTAGCACGAACGATGTTGCCCTTAACGGTGTCAATCATCTTGTTTTGCAACCCATCCCACTCTTTACCCCGATCTTTACCGATCACACGAAGCATGATCTTGAGTGATGAGTAATAAGTCCATGCTTGACCACCTTGAGGCTTACGAGTAGGTCCTCCACCGAAACCCCCCATTCCACCGATAGCTTCACGCAACTGAGAAATACCGATAACTGCTGTGTTCGAGTCTGCGATTACACGCTTGAATAAAGGTAAGAACTGCGACCATTGACGAGCCAAAAGACCGACAGCGGCTTGGTCGCCTGCTTCTTTTTGGAACATCTTTTCGGGAACTCCTGCACCCACAGAGTCAACCACGATTAGATCAACCCCTGCCGATGCAAACTTGACCATGAGTTTGAAACCTTGCTCTAAGGTTTCGGGTTGAAGAAGCATGAACTTAGATTTGTCGGTAACAGGAACACCGAGCATTTGAGCGTAGCGTGGCTCAACCTCATTTTCCCAATCTATGTAGACACAAGTACCACCTTCTTCATTACAGATTGAAGCGGCTGTCTGTAAAGCGATAGTGGTTTTCCCTGCACCTGCAAGCCCATAGATGTTGGTGATGCGTCCACGAGGAATACCAGGACAGGGGCGAACTCCTTGAGCGTTCTCTTTACCACCAATAAGGTAATCAAGAGAAACAGAGCCTGTGCTGATGTGAGACATAGACTTTGACAAAGAGTCAAGATCAAGCTCCACAAGAGCCGAGTCTTTCTGACCCTTTTCAGCTTCGTTGAGTACACCTGCAAGATCGACCCCTTTTAGGGCAGACTTTACCTTTGAAGATTTTGACTTTGATGTTTTGGCTCTAGCCATAAACGCACTCCTTGAAAATGAGGTTAATAAAAACGACTTCATGACCCTTATATGATCTCCTCATTTATAATCTATTTATAATTCACTTTTTATGTAAGAGGAGATCTAAAACATGATTTACAACACTTTAGCACACATTGGAGATACGATCCCTTGTCAAGTTGCTTGGCTAGGGTCAGACCTTAAACCTGTTGAGGTACAGAATGTAGAGGCAACTCTCTTTCACTATGTAGAGGATGTACGCACAGTATTAAGTGGTCCCAACGCAATGGTAGCTACAGACCAAGCTCATCGTTTTGTATATCGCTTTACCGTACCAGAAACTGTTTTAGGGCAAACTATCTTTGTTGAGTTTAAAGCAGAGCTAGTTGCAGACAACACGCTCATCTATGCCGAACAAACCATCTCTGTCTCTTCAAGAGATAACTTTATTACTGTGGTGTAGTCATGTCAGTTATTTTTTCACAGCGTACACAATTAGGGCCGAATGACTTGAGGGTAGAAATCTATGATAGTCAAGGGAATGGTTTTGACCCTTACTTGATAAACTATGCGTTTTACGGAGAGGATCATATTAGAGGAGAATGGAAGGTAGGTTTGGGTGGGCGACCACCTGTGAGAGAAGATGCAGGTAAATACTATGTAGGGGAGATATTATCGGCAGGGTTTATACCAGGTTGTTACTATGTTCAATGGGTCATCCAAAGAACTGAAAATTCTCCTCTTGAGATAATCAAAAAACAAGAATTTGCTTTGATTGGATACTGAATATGAAAACAACTTTGTTCCTTGTTGTAGCATTGGCTTTTTACTCTTGCGACCAATCTGAGCTTTTAGAAGAAGATAATCGCACTGAATGTGAGAAGGCTTTAGATCACATACAAGAATGTGTCGGGTATAAACCTCACCTTAGAACCTGCTCGGTTGAAGATGCTGAAAAGATCCTCTCTACACCTTGTGAAAACATTAAGGACTTGTGGAGATGATATATGGCGATAAAATATGATATAACGATGAAAGAACGATACTTGGCTATTGTTCTATTGGACATAATTGGTAGCACTGCTTTTGTTCAAAAAGCAGGGGCGAGTGTTGCCGCTCAATGGTTTCAAGTACATGACCGTCTTGCTCGATCACTTGTGTATAAGCACAATGGAAGAGAGATTGATCGGTCTGACGGATTTCTTTTATCCTTTGATCGGATCATTGATGCTGTGAACTTTGGATTAGCTTATCAAAGGACAGTACCTAAAAAAACAAAGTTTCAAACTCGTATCGGTATCCATTGGGGTAAGATCATCGAGGTTAAACAAGATGATGTATTCGTTGGAGCAGGTGCTAAGAGAGTTGAACTTGAAGGTCTAGCTAAGAACATTGCCGCTAGGACGATGAGTCTTTGTCAAGCAGGACAGGTGCTACTCACTAAAGAAGCAATGACAGCAACGAGAAATCGTACCTCACATAACCTACCTAAAAATGCGAGGTATGTTTGTGTTGGGATGTACAAGTTCAAAGGTGTGAGTAAGCCTCAAGAAATATACGCTGTTGGACAAACCATAGAGTCGCTTCAACCACCAAAAGGATCAGACAAAGTTAAACGACTTGGAGGACCTAAGTACATTCGTAAAAGAGCTAGAGATCGAAAGTTTATGGATTGGGTTTCCTATGTATTTTGGAGAGTGGGTCTTTTAGCTACAATTTTTTGGCTTTGGGTTATCTTTCAGCTTTCTTTAGTACCCATGACTAGAACTTGGATAGGTCTACCTTATCATATGCCCCGATATGATGCCTTTATTGAGTATGTTGTGGACTCTTACAACCATTTAACTAAACCTCCGAACAAGAGAATAGAAAGGAGGCAAAAATGAACCCTCAAACAAATAAACAGTTTACCCAATCCGAGAAGGCAAAAAGAGGATGGTGGGCTTCTGTAGTTTTTATGTTTTGTATTCTAGGACTTATTTACTTTCTTTCTACGCATGAGATCGTAGAGAAAAATAGAGATATACTGATCGGGATCATAGGTATGCTAACTGGTAGTATATCATCTATGTTAGCTATAGCGAGTGGGAGAGATCCCTCAGAGGTGGAAGAACTCAAGGACAAACTCGCTTCTGCCAATGGGGATAGGGAAGCACTGATAGCTCGTCTTAGAGATGCACAGATACAGATGCAACTGCTTAGAGAACAAATCTTTGAGCTTCAATCTGCTGTGATAGATAAGCTGTCCGTATTTCAAGGGCAGACTGTTATTAAGACTAAGACCGAAGAACAGGTACAACTCAAAGGTGTAGTTAGTCAATGGATCGACCCAAAGAGTAAAGATGAGGATCAAGATGAGGATGAAGCAGTGGAGATCACTTTTGAGGGTGAAGAAGATCAATAGTTTGTTTATATCTTCTTATGAGTGATAAGATCTTAAACCAAATGGAGTGAAACCATGAGAAAATCAGCATCAGAAATGATCCGAAGCCTTGAAATGAGAGTTGCAAGGCTTGAAAGACAAGCGTATACCTCTTTTATTCAAGAAGCGTTAGACATTATGTTTTTGGACATGGGTGGACACCGAGATCGTGCTTACAGTAGTTCAGAAGCGACCGAAGCCATTGAGGTTCATTTAGAACAACTTGCCGAAGAAAAAACAGCAGAACTTGAGGAGAGGATCAACGAGTTAAAGGAAAAATATCCTCGCGGTCGTACTCTTAGGTCTGATAGGGATTACGACAACTTTGCTAAAGATGTCTATGGTCGACCAGATTCTTTAGCGAAAGCTGTAGATCAGTATTTAAGAGGGAAGGGGTCGCTCGGAAACCTGTTGAGAAAACGAAAGGTTCACACATCTCGACTTGAAAAGTAGTTGAGTAGGTATTCACGCACATAGTGTTGGATACCTCTCACCCAAGACTCAGCAGAGTCAACCTTATAGTTTGCCCTAATGTATTCATCCACACCCTTAGCTGTAGTAGGCAAACTAAGATCAATAAAACTTGATTTCATGTGAGGCATCTCTAAAACGAACCTCCTCAAGTTTTGATACTCAAGCCGAAGCATTTCTAAGCGATACTCTTCACTAGAAGCACAGGCAAAATGTGTCGGGCATTTAATCATGCCTCCTTCTTTGAGAAAAATATATCCATTGCCTTTGCATTCACAGTCTAACATACTGTTAGTGATTTTCGTTACGGTTTTTTCTTCCATGAGAAACCTCCTTTAATAGTTTCTTTATACAATCTCTACTTAAAACAGAGGAGATTGTTATGGAAAACTTTTGGATTAGACCCGATGGTCAGAACACCCTAAAGGGTGTAGAAGATGACCCGACCAATAAGCCAGTCTTACCTGCTTACTTGATCTTAGAGTTTTTATCGGACAACAATCAGAAAGCTAGGGATGATTTCTTAGCTCTCTTGCCTTCGATGACAGAAGAAGAACAGTATAGACTCAACGAGATTTATGCTTTTAGCACCAAGCCGAAAGAGTATCCTCAAATCATAGAGGATAAGTTTCAAAAGGCGATGGGTACTCGTGTCAACTTAGGTAATAATCACCTCCCTAAAACCGTCAACAACTCTAACCAACGCTCTAAACTTAGAGTGAACCAATAGGAGACACCAATGAGGTCAGAGATTCTAAGAAACCTTGAGGTAAGAATAGCTCGCCTTGAAAAGAGAGCTAGTAGACCTACAGTCGAGAAGTCTCTCTTTTCTGTTAATGGGGAAAGCCCAGAGACAGGGAAAGAGATCCTTGAGGTCACTGATTACCACGAGGATTATCGAGAAGCCTTAGAAGTGGCCTTTAATCAAGGTTATTTCGTTGGGTATGGCATAGAAGATATAGAACTTGTAGAGAAAAGATAAACCGAAAGGAGAGTCATTATGGCTACCGAGAAATCACAAGACCCTACGAGCTTTGATAAGCTCCCTCTAAAGAGCAAAAAGTTCCTTGCTTACCTCATCGCTGACATCGGGTGGAAAATCCTTATGTTTTATGTGGTGTGGGAGTATCAGACTCAAATCGACCATTACGCATTTATGGTTCTCGTAACCATGATTGTTACTAGTGGTTTCATTCAGATCGGATACATCTTAGGTCAAGCCGCTTTGGACAAGTACACTCATGTTGCTACTACAGCACTTGAGCAAAAGGGTGGAGGTAATCCCCCTAGAAAACCTACTCCTTCATCTCAGAACTCTGAACCTAATCCAGATAGTACAGACCCTAACGAGTTCATGTAAGATCAGTTCTTTACATAGACCTTTAAGACTCCGTTCACCATTTGAACGGACACCTCACCACTAACATGGTTCTCTGAGGTCTGTAGTCCGTCTTTATTCTCTTGTATGAGAACGACTTTATCGAAGCCTTTAGCCTCTTGACGCTCAACTCCGACATAAATAACAGGTTGGGTAGTGCTTTGGGCTTCTTCAAAGGATTTGGCACTCATAATCTTACTCCTATATGAGAGGTTTATTCATATAGGAGTAAGTCATTTAACCTTTAATGATTTGCTTGCCAAATCTCAACATTTTCACTTTTACGACCTGTAGCTTTAACAAGATCTTCTACAGGAACAATGAGAGAAGCCATCCCTACGCTAACTCGAACTTCATCGCCCATCACAGCTTCTACCTGTCCTGGATTAGCGTAAGACCCTGCCTGTCCTGGTTTTACGGTTAGAAGCATTACCATATCGCCTCGTTTAAAACTCTCCTGTGCAAACCTCGAAGAACTCGCTTTTTTGATTTCAACTCCACCTCTTCTCTTAGAGTGAGCTTGGAACTTAACCACTTCGCTTTCACCGAACCCATAATGAACAACCACTGTCATTTGAACAAATCTTAAGTCTGTTTTTACCTCTTTAACCTCAAAGACGAGATCATATATACTATCATCTGCATAATCATCTTCAAATGGATCGGACAAAAAATCAGAAAAGAAATCATGCAAACCCATCTCAATCTCACCGATGGCAGACGGTGATAGGCTTAATTGATAAGTTCTACTGAACTCTCTTCCGATGATTTCTGCGAGTTCCATGATGTCAAGATCTCTTGAAGATTGTTTTTCGAGGTGAGCAATCCTACGCTCAAGGTTTCTAATAATTTGTGAAGCTGATCTTCTCATAATACTCCATTGGTTAAGGTTAAAGAGATCACTTATTGGGGGGTATAAATAAACTATCAGTAGTTTCGTACTTTAATACCCAACCTGTTCATAAATTGCATAGCGATGTTTTCTTTAGAGAGAACTAGCTTAATGCTATCGTATCCTTGACTCTCTCCACGATCAGAAGGGATGAGACTAATAGTATCTGAATATGGTTCGTGAGATGCTTCCGTTAAGTCATAATCTTTGATTGCTTTTCGGATCTCACGAACTCCAGAAACAGGGATCGTTTCTTCAGGGAAACGATCTGCTTCATAATCCTCGGTTACAAGAACGAGTGTGCCACGAACTTTAGGACTAGACTGCTTTTCAAGACGAGCAATCCTCATCTCAAGATCACGGATAACTTCTGATGCTGACCTTCTCATGATTGGTTCTCCATTTTGGTTTAAGGTTAAAGAGATCACTTATGAGAAGGTATAAATAAACTATAAAAGGTCAGCCGCTATATCTGATAGCGTAGATCGTTCTGACTTATGTAAACTCACACACGCAAATAAAGGCTGACCCAACATACGCTCAATCACATATACAAGACCGTTAGATTGCTTTGTGAGGTAAGGGTGGTCAATCTGATAGGGGTCGCCTAAGAGAACAACCTTAGTACCCTCAGCCGCCCTTGTGATGATTGACTTGATCTCGTGTTTGGTTAGGTTCTGTGCCTCATCAATAATCATGAAGGCTTGTTTAAGTGAGCGACCTCTGATTGAGTGGATTGGTTGGATCTCTATTTGGTTCTTTTCAAGGAAACCTTCTTTAGTACCCATCTCACCACCCATCGGACCAGCATCCCAAAGAGGATTGATCTGATCGAGGTTGTCAAAAAAGCTCTGCATCCAAGGCTCTAGTTTCTCGGACAAAGATCCTGGCAAAAAGCCGATCCCCTTACCGACATCAACGACAGGCTTCGAGAGTAAGATACGCTGATATGTATGGGCTTGCTCAAGAGCGGCTGCCAAAGCGAGGAAGGTTTTACCTGTACCTGCTTTACCTAAGAGACAAACTAATTCTATGTCTTGATCTAAGAGAGCGTCCAAAGCGGCTCGTTGCTCAAGATTTCTAGGCTTTGCTCTCTCGGTACGCACTTTATCAACATTAAAAAGAGATCCCTCTTTATGTTGAAACAAATGCTTTTTTTCTCCTGGTGCTAAGAACCACGCATATTGATTTTCATGGAACTCGACATCAAATTCATGTGGGAGTCTTACTGCTCCTTGCCAATATGATTTGACGAGTTGGTTCATTAAAACAACATCTGGAACAAACTCTTTGAGTCCGATGCCACTAAGTGTCTCTGTGCTTGTGTCCGATGTGAAATCCTCTGATTTAACACCAACCGACTCACAGATGATACGAAGGTTGATGTCTCTTGATACAAGAGTCAAATCATAATCGTCTTTGAGATGTATTGCAGTTTGCAAGATGAGTAGGTCTACATACCTAATCTGATTAGCACGATCTAAAGCCCTTATGCTGATCTCCCCATCGTGAGAAACTACTTTGACCTTACCTTGTGGCTGTAACTCAAGGATAAGATTAGATGCTTGACGAGCTAGGTGTGCTACATGGGATTTCTCACGCTTTGGGGTGTCTTTGAGGACATCAAGCTCCATGATAACATAGATAGGGATAAGGACTTCGGTATCATCTTCAAAAGAGGTCATCGAGGTAGGGTCGTGTATTAAAACACTGGTATCTAACAAAACTGCCTTTGTCATGTGGACTCCATTCTGAGGGTATATTCTCCTCACCCTATAAGCGAAAGGTATCTAAAGAATATGAAGCAGAAACACATCGAAATAAGGAAACAACAATGCACACTTATAGCCTCTGCAAGCACCTGTTGTCGGAGAAAAGTGGGTTCTGTGATCGTAGACCCCGATAGTAATGTTGTTGTTAGTGAAGGATACAACGGTCCACCGAGGGGTAGTTTTGGAGATTTATGTGGAGGATCTGACTGTTTGCGTGATCGGTACAAGGTCAAAAGTGGCACTCAAAATGATGTCGGATGTCATCATGCAGAAATCAACGCTATTTTAAATGCTACTCGGAATGGTATGTCCACTATGGGCAAGTGGCTCTTTACCTCATGTGATCCATGCCTTATGTGTGCAAAGGCAATCCATCACGCTGGCATCATTAAAGTGTATGCTCCTTTACAGACTGAGGTTCATCAAGAAGGACTAAAGTATCTTGAAAAACACAAAGTAGAAACTGAGAGCCTTTAATAGTTTGTTTATTGCTCACTATTGTTGGCTTTAAATTAAAGGAGATCCATCATGGACAAGACACAAAGAGAACAACTACTAAAGCTCGCCAAGAAAGATCCTGCTTTCAAAGCGAAACTAATTGACCTTCTTAAGACCGACAAAATCGCAACTGCTCTTAATACAGAAGATGCAGCCGCGTTTGCCGCATGGGCTAAAATGTCTAACCCACAAGGCATGAGTGCTAATGAGGTGAAATCATATCTAGCTTCGGCAGGTGTTAAAATTCGTCAACCAGGACAATCGGGACCAGCAAAGAAAAGCGGTCCTCTTGACATCGGTGAGATTGTTCTCGTTGACCCGTCAAAATGCATCCACCCCGAAAATAAAAGAAACTGTGGTGTTCTTGAGCATACAGCAGACAATGAACAGTATTGCATTGTTGTAGCTCGTATTGAACCTGCTGATCTCCGTGAGCTTTGTATTTATCAACTTTCTCCAATCAATGCCACTACAGGTAAAGTTGGAAGCAAAAAGTTTGAGTTCAAAGCTGTTATGCCAGCAAGAGGTATTGGTGGTCTTACCAAGAAGCTAGAAAAAGCTGAGGCTAAAGGCGACACCACACAGGTAGATAAATTACTTGGTGATATGAGAGTTAAGGCTCTTGCCCCTCATAATGGTCATGGTATCTATCGTGCTAAGTTCCGTGATCTCAAGCATTATCAAAAGTACATTTCACAACCCCGTGTTGGAAACTTTGTGATGGTTTATGAGCGTGGAGGCAAACTCCCTGTTCCTGCTATTCGCAGTCAGTATGCTGAGAAATCTAATGTGGATCGTACTCGACAAACTCTTCTTGAGGGTGAGTTTGATGATCTCGTAGAGGGAGGTCTTGCTAACTATGGTAAGATTTACTATGAGGGCGAAATGAAGGGTGCAGGTCATAGGAAAGAAGATGAAGCGTTCTACTTTAGCATGGAAACCGTATCACAAGGGTACACGAATGCTAATCCTTCAGTAGGTACTGTGTACTACATCGCTAAGGCTTCTGAGATGCCTTCTGCTAGAGAATGGAAAGATGATCTTCGTGCTCGTCTAAAAGCTGTTGTTGAAGAACATCTTAGACAGAGCCTTTAAGGTTTTTTAATAGTCTATTTATACTCTCTCTTTGTATATGATTATAGAGAGAGAGTATATTATGACAAAGGCTAACCCTAG
>MDTA01177247.1_pt1 | contig 11794 bp, 8 predicted proteins | sample 811151 | NCBI WGS metagenome assembly MDTA01 (sample SAMN05326648, study PRJNA326480) | marine metagenome | isolation source: seawater | place: Indian Ocean: South | collected 2010 | reverse complement strand
TCCAGATAGAAGGCACTTCATTGAAAAACATGCCAAGGAGGTGACAAACCTTGACATCTGATGAAGAAACTAATCAAGACGATGGTCAAGCAGTAGTTCAAGGCAACATGCTTAATCAACCACTCAACGATGAGTTAAAGACCTCTTACATCAACTATGCAATGTCAGTGATTATCGGTAGGGCATTGCCTGATGCGAGGGATGGACTAAAACCAGTTCATCGACGTGTTCTGTATGGAATGCACGAAGGAGGTCACACCTCAGACAAGAAGTTTAGCAAATCGGCCCGCTCGGTAGGTGAGGTAATGGGTAAATATCATCCCCATGGCGACCAGTCAATTTATGATACAATGGTCAGAATGGCACAGGATTTTTCACTCCGCTATCCACTCGTAGACGGCCAAGGTAACTTCGGTTCTATAGACGGCGATCCTCCAGCCGCAATGCGTTATACGGAGAGTAGACTTGACAGAATATCCAAGCACATGCTCGAGGATATAGATAAAAACACAGTCGATTTTCAAGCTAACTTCGATGATTCTGAGCAAGAACCGACTGTTTTGCCATCGAGGTTGCCAAACTTGATTCTTAATGGTAGTGATGGTATTGCGGTTGGAATGGCAACAAGAATTCCGCCACACAATCTAACAGAAGTTGCCGGTGCAGTGAATTTACATGTTAACACTATTATCGAAGAGGGCGTCGATTCGACTCAGATGCCAAGCATTACCATTGAAGAATACATGGAACATGTCAAAGGACCAGATTTCCCAACCGGAGCAGGAATTCATGGAGTGGATGGTATTTACGACATGTATACCAACGGTAAAGGCCGGTTTCATGTAAGGTCCAAATGTGATGTTTTAGATGACTCTAATGGCAAACGTATAATCATACATGAAATACCATATCAAGTCAAAAAAGCAGATATGTTAGTTCAAATTGCAGACTTGGTTACCAAAGGTACGGTCATCGGCATTCGAGACATCCGTGATGAATCCTCAAAAGAGGGTATTAGAGTTGTTATCGAAGTGAAAAATAATGCCGACCCCAATGCAGTTTTGAACCAACTTTACAAATCAAGTAGATTGCAGGAATCGTATTCGGCAAATATGATGGGCATATTAGATGGCAGACCAGTTCTTCTAACCCTACCTGTTATGCTTCACACATACGTTCAACATCGTGAATCAGTTATAGAGCGAAGGGCGAAATTTGAATTAGAAAAAGCGGAAGCCAGAGCTCACATATTGGAAGGCTTGGTAAAGGCGCAAGATCGAATTGATGATGTAATCGAGGTTGGTAAGGGCAGTGCATCAAGAGAGCAATTCGAAAATATCCTAAAAGGTGTGGAAAATTATTCGGGCATCGCCCCGTTTGAGTTTACTGAACCACAAGCGAAAGCGATTGCGGAGAGACGGCTGTACCAATTGAGTAGACTAGATGTAGAGAAGGTGCAAAACGAATATACTGAATTACAAAATAAGATTGCAGATCTACGCGATGTTATTAGTTCCAGACTTAGGAGGTTAACCATCCTTTTAGATGAATTAAACGATATGGTTGAGAAACACGGCGACGAGCGTCGTTCTTACATCGACCCAATGCCGTTATCTATGGATCGAGAGGATTTAATCGAAGAACGCGCTATTGCTATAACGCTTAGTGAAGATAACTACATTAGACATTTACCAGTAGAGGCATTCAGAATTCAGAACCGTGGTGGTAAAGGCCTCAAAGGTGTTACAACCAAAGAAGAAGACACTCCGCAGTTAATCATCACCTGTTTCAGTAAAGATAGATTACTTATTTTTACCGACCAAGGCAGAGTTTATGGATTGAAAGCCTGGGAGACTCCTTTGGGTAGTCGTCTTTCACGCGGGGGCCACATACGTAATTTGCTCGAAAGTCTTAGAGATGATGAAAATATAGTATCTATTCTACCAATAAGCAGAGATCTACTAGAAAACCCTGCTGGGCACTATCTATTGTTTGCTACCAAGAAAGGTCTAATCAAGAAGACTAAATTAGAGGAATATGTCAGGATAAATCGCAATGGCAAATACGCTTTGAGGTTCAAATTGGATGGTGACTCACTGGTTAATGTCCGCTCAGGGACTGATGATTCCGATATCGTGATGATTTCAAGCACAGGATTTGCTAGTAGGTTTGCTTGCTCTGGTATAAGAGCCTCCGGTCGGGTTTCTGGCGGAGTTTACGGAATTAAGACCGGCGATAGAAAAGGGGCAGATGGAGGTCACGTTGTGGCGATGATTGCTACCGATAATCCCGAGACGAACATACTCACAGTGACAAAAAATGGTATGGCTAAGAGAAGCAGATTGGGAACTGCTGAGCGACAACCAATTCTAACAGAGGAAGGAAATCACAAATTGCACAAGGAAACCGGTCAACCTCTATACAAGACTGATGGTTACAGAAAAACCAAACCCGGTGCTAAAGGTGCTTTTACCATGAATATAGATACCGATGATGAAATAATATCCGCAAAACACATCCCGGATTTGGGTGATAATCTTTTCATCCTCACGAAGAAAGGTATGATGATAAGGATTGTAACTGGTCAAACTAAGGATACGAAGACAAAGAAATCCAAAGGTACGCGGATAATGGAGTTGCGCAACAAGGCGAGAGATGGATATGTTGATGAAATAATTTTCACCGCTAGACTGCCAGCAGAATTACTTGAGGAAGACCAGTTTGATGAGATGGATACAGACGGTGATGGAATGATTAGTAGGGAAGAATTTGAAGCCGCTATGGATGCTAAATCATCAGAAGAAGAGTGAGATTACAGCGACGGATTCAAATTGAATAAGTGCTGTGGGTGAATCAACCGACATTGCGAGGCGGGTATCTATGGATACGAACAAATTGATTTACGATTGGAATGTTATTGATTACGAAATCAATAGAAATCCCGACAATCATCCCCATGGCGTATGGTTTGACGATGAAACTTTGCGTGATGGTCTGCAAAGCCCTAGCGCTAGAAACCCAACAATCGCTGAGAAAACAGAACTTCTAGACTACATGGAAAAGCTTGGCATTGAAAAAGTCGACCTTGGATTACCAGGAGCGGGACCTTTTCACCGAGAACACATCAATGCAATGCTATCTCACATAATTGATAATGAATACAAAATAAGGCCAGGTGCGGCGGTCAGAACCTTGATGCAAGACATTGAACCACTGGTTGAGATGCAAGAACAGCACGGTATCCAAATACAAGCATCGGCATTTTTGGGAACCAGCCCCATCCGTCAATATACTGAGGGCTGGACAATGGAGAAACTAATCTCAACAATGGAAAAAGCTGTTACATATGCTGTGGCAAACGACGTACCGGTGATGTTCGTTACCGAGGACACCACAAGATCTAATCCAGAGGATGTCAGAGCAATATATCAAAGAGCAATGGAATTGGGTGTGCGTAGGTTGTGTGTATGTGATACATGTGGGCACGTAACGCCAAATGGGGTAAAGAAACTGTTGCATTTTATCGATGAAGAGGTCATCAAAGATGGTGGTTACAAACGCAGTGAAATCGAGGTTAATTGGCATGGGCATCAAGATCGTGGTTTGGGTGTTGCCAACAATATAGCAGCAGTCGAAGCCGGTGCCGATGTAATTCATGGAACCGCCTTGGGTGTTGGTGAGCGAGCCGGTAATGCACCGCTTGACCAGACATTAGTAAATCTAAAATTGATGGGCGTCATAGACAATGACCTTACTCTGCTTGATGAATATGTCAGAACCGCTAACAAATATATCGAAGTCCCACTACCCCGCAATTACCCAATATTTGGTACTGACGCATTCGAAACTGGCACAGGAGTTCATGCCTCAGCAGTGATAAAAGCGATGAGAAAAGGTGACGATTGGTTAGCCGATAGAGTATATTCAGGTGTCCCTGCCGGTGATTTTGGACTTAAGCAGGTAATTAGAATCGGTCATATGGCAGGTCGATCAAACATCGTTTGGTGGCTCGAACAAAATGGCTATGAAGTTAGTGACGAATTAGTTTCGCACCTATTCGAGGTTGCAAAATCTCAACGAAGGAACATGCTTGATAGTGAAGTTGAATCTGCTGTTCATCAATTTCTCAGCCAATGATTACTCGAATTCTTCGTAAGTATCGAGAATCTTCTGATTTGAGGCAGCATTTACCCATTCACTGTCAACACTACCGCCGCTCCATTCACCCTCCAAAGCAACTTCACTCACATCTGTTTCCTCACGCCATGATGGTTTTTCGTCCGAACCACAGACGACGAACTTACCCAAAGAATCGATTTGTTCTTCGAGTAATGTAATATGTTTTGACACTGGTAGAAAATGACCAACGGGCATACCTGAAGCAGTGAATGGATTGGTCGCTGCCCCGATTAGCAATCCATCCTCTGGTGCAACTATGTCAACGGTCAAGCCGGGAGTTGCTGGATCAGATATTGTGGCAATAACCTCACCTTCACGCATCACTGAGCCTGCAGAGACGAACATATCCAGCAATCCACCTTCTCCAGCTCTGAGCCATCTGGAGCCACTTGCTAGCATTCTAAACCGAGGTCTATTTGGCGTGCCCGGAATCATTCTAAGCGACCTTAAAACATTCAAAACTCCGTGAATTGCCACCTTCACTGTAGTATTGTCTAATAAGTTAGCACCACCGCCTTCATATGTTATCGCCGGAATATCTTGTTCATTAGCGGCTTTTCTAAGTGAACCTGATGGCGCCTTTGAATCTAGTAATATTTCAATGCCGAATGCCTTTGCAAGAATATTAGACCCAGCGTGGGCTAAGTTAACCCTTAATTGAGGCATATTTGACCTACCTTTGGCCGCACTGTGAAGGTCTATTATTGCGTCACTGTCGCTTAGTAAGTATTTCCATACTTGCGCCGCAACACGTTTCGTTGTTGACCCCTTAAAATCACCGGGAAAATTCCGGTTCAAATCCCTACCATCGGGAAAATATCTTGATTTACTGCGGTAACCCGGTAGGTTGACTACTGGAACAATGCGTATAGTTCCGGCGAGTTGTTTAGGGTCCAAACTCTTACCAATGTCCGTAAAAGAATTCGATAATAAGTGGGTGCAAGCTGAGGCACCTGTTAGTTCATCGCCGTGTATTCCACCAAGAATTGTTATTGTGGGGCCCGGCCTTGAGCCATGAATTATGGTAATTGGAATCGGCCATGGGTCTCCCAGATCAACCTCTAGTAGGGGCAGTGATATTGTCCTAATGGTTCCAGCTTTGATCGTTTTCCTAAACAACTTGATATTACCCCATTCTGCGCTTCTGTCCCACTCTGGGCGATCTGAGGTTTGGTGTGCATCAAGAGCCTCTTGTATGGCAATTTTCCGCCGCCTTGGCAGTTCATGGGCTAGGCGGACTTTGGTTTTCTTGACTTTCTTCCGACCGCCCATGTTACGGGCAGGGGTAACTAATCAATGAATTATGCGATTGTAGAAAAAATTAACACAATAAACAAATGCATCTAATGTGTAGGTTAGCCATGACAGAAATTTGCGTACAACAACAGTATGCACCAAATTCTATTTGTTTTGGCTGTGGACCAGCGAATAATGCTGGCTTGAGGATAGAAAGTTACAGGATTGACAATGGCTTGATTATGGAATTCCTTCCAAGCAAAGAGCACCAAGCCTTTCCTGGCATGATAAATGGCGGGATTATTGGAACCTTGTTAGATTGTCACGGTAACTGGACCGCTGCTGTAGCAATAATGGATTCAAAAAACTTGACTGAGCCACCTTGTACTGTAACCGCTTCATATTCGGTTAAACTAAAGCGACCAACTCCGTTTGGTAAAAAATTGACTATCACCAGCCAAATCTGTGAGATCGACGGTGATAAAGTCAATGTTGAGTTACTACTTGAGGTAGATGGCAAAGTTTGCGCCAGCGGATCAGGGTTGTTTGTGGCAGTTAAAGAAGGACACCCAGCATATCATAGGTGGAATTAGCTCTATGGTAAGGCCCAATAAATCGCAAATTATTTTGTTAGAAGATTTAAGGGATTTTGTCATCAACGTGATGCTAGACATGAAGATATGGCAAGACTATGATTTGCAACCATTAAGACGAATTAATCTCGGTTTACTGAGGAAAAATGCGACAAGAAAACACGGGGTCGCAAAGTGGCCAAAAGGAATTACTATTCACGAACTTGGTGTTCATAACATCGAGATCATTGAACTACATCCAGAACTGTTAGTCAAAAAGTGGAGTGCATATGCTGCATATGTTTTGCACCATGAATTTATTCACGCACTAGGTTTTGTCAAACATGATTCATTATTTCGTAGCATAGAAAGAGCTTGGCCAGGCCGCGAGGCAGCAAAATTAGCACCAAAATTTACAGAATATTTGTGTAAAAAATCCGCAAAATGGCTGTGGGTTTGCAGCGGTTGTGACACTGAGATACCTAGAAAAAAACCTAGTAATGGCCGATATAAATGTAAGAAGTGCTTAGTAGTGTTGAATGATATCAAATTATAGATGGCTCACTTTTTTGATTTTCCTTTCTTGGCTTTTTTCTTTGCGGTTTCAACCGCTTCGTCTTCATCCATGTCTGCTTCCTTTGCAGCAATCTTAATCATCGACTTCTCATCTTCAGTAATTTCACCATCCTTTGCTGCAGATTTCATTGCCGCTTCGACATTCATTCTTGCAGCATCCTCATCTGATATACCCAAAGCGGTCTGGAATGATTTTAATTCATTCAGTTCTTGTTCAGTAATCACCCCATCTTCCCAAGCGGTTTCATAAGCACTAAGCAAGAACTCGCGGTATGTTTCGGGATTCAGCAAAACATCACGTATTAGGCCGTGATTTGGTCCAACATCACTATTCTCTGACATGTCTAGTATTGCAATTGATCTTCTAACCTCCTTTACTGCCATATCCTTGAGCCCGTGCCCTGCCCATACAGCACCCGCAGCAACTACCGCCGCCGCAAACCATCTCATGATATTTTCATCGACCAATTCACCCGGCTCAATTAAGTGGAATATTCCAAGTACTGCCATTGCGGCTCCGCACATTACTTCGACCCAATCGTTTAGGTCAGGCTCATCATCAAAAACCGAAAGCCTCTCTTCAACCATTGAATCAATGTCATCGCTCATGTGTTTGTGCAGTAACAGGAGGGTTTTATTGATGTCGGAGTGAAATAACCAAGCGTTGTCCTCTTGGACTATTGGCAACAGAGTGGTTACATGGCAGAGAATACTATGTCGGTTAGCGACCTAGAATTGCCTGAAAAGGCTCGCCAATTTTTTCAATCTGAATGGGGAATCAGTCAACTCCATCCACCTCAAACAGATGCTATGGAACCAATTTTTAACGGAGCTAGTTCACTAATTGCAATACCTACTGCTAGTGGTAAGTCACTAATTGCTTACATTGCAATATTACGTAAATTAATGTTAGAAGAAGTCGGATCTAGGGCTGTATACATTGTCCCTTTGAAGGCTCTTGCCACAGAAAAATATGAAGAACTCTCCCAGTTGGGCAAGGCGCTAAATCTAACAATTGGACTCGGAATCGGTGATGCAACTTCAGAGGCAAAGAGAATTAACGATTGTGATATTCTCATATGCACCTCTGAAAAATTAGATTCGATAATCAGAAATAGGTCTGAAGTTATGTCCAATGTATCAATCATAGTGGCAGATGAATTTCATTTAATGAACGATGTTAGTAGAGGTCCAACCTTGGAAATTAATCTTACAAAACTAAGATACCTCAAACCTAAAGCTCAGATTATTGCACTATCTGCCACGGTGGGGAATTGTCAAGAATTAGCGGATTGGCTAGATGCCGAACTAATATTGTCTGATTGGCGACCAGTTGCATTGGAATATAGTACATTCCATGACCTACATCTTGAACCAAGGCTCGTTCAATCATCGGCCCTTTCATCAGAACCTAGCAAACTGACTCCGCCGCGTGACCTATCCGGCCCCAAATCTCACCCAACATGGGTAGCGTTAAATGATTCAATTGATGCTGACGGACAGTTGTTAATTTTTGTTGGGACCAGAAAAAGTGCCGAATCAGAAGCCCTAAAACTTGCTAAAAAAACGATAAAAAAATTATCGAAACACTCTCCGAAAAAAATCTCTCAATTTAACGAAGTTGCCCAGTCTATAGAGGGTAATAGACAGTCTGCAATGGCTGATAAATTGATTGAGTGCCTCAAAGGAGGGACAGCATTCCATCATGCAGGATTAACCCATGGGCAGAGGAAGATAATTGAACGCGCCTTCAAGCAGGGATTGATCAACTGTTTGACTGCCACTCCAACACTCGCTGCTGGAGTTAATCTTCCAGCGAGGCGTGTCCTTGTTCGAGACATAAAGCGATGGGATGATGGCATGAGCAGGCCACTCCCGGTAATGGAAGTAAGGCAAATGCTGGGCAGGGCGGGGCGGCCAAAGTATGATGATTTCGGAGAGGCATGGGTGCTATGCAAAGGTACGGATGGTTGGGAAGTTGCCGACATGGTAAGTGAGAAATATTTCTTTGGCGATATCGAGCCGATAACGTCGAAACTAGCTGGAGAGCCTGCTTTAAGAACGCATATACTTTCGATAATTGCCACCGGCGGATTACAACATCGTGGAGATATTGGTGATTTCTTCGCAGCAACATTTCTCGGGCATTCAATTCCAAAACAGATATTGACAGATAAAATTGATGATACACTGAATTGGTTAATTCAAGAGCGATTTATTCGCAAGTTAGGAGTTGATGATGACTACCTCAAATTAAGACCGGATTATGAAGACCTCCCGTCCCATGATTGGGATGATAATATCCCATTGTGGGCAAGCGCAGCAAAAAACATCAGCGGAGTTGAGGTTTCGGAGCAACCGATTGCGGAACTAAGGCCCAGACAATCAGCATACAAAACCGCTGAATTCGGGTTTAGTCCCGCAACTAATTTACACAATGCAGGCGCATGGCACAATGAGCGATCCTCAAATTCAGATGGCATGATGTATGAAGCAACCGTGATGGGAGAAAGGGTAACACAACTATACCTAGATCCTCTATCCGCTGCAATAATTAGAACTGGTTTGCGAAGGTCTGTTCGCCGATTAGTCAAGGGTATTGGGCCAGTTACCAATTTTGGTTTGCTTCATTTAGCAACATCAACACCAGACTTCACCTCACTGTGGGCAAAAAATTCAGACATGGACATCAACTCAAAATTATGGTTGAAGACCAATGCCGTCGAAGACCAATTACTATCGGATTCAAGTTATGATGAGATGTTGCTGTCAAATGTTAAATCCGCATGGATGATTGAAATGTGGGCTGAAGAGCATAACATACGTTCGATAGAGAAAGAATTAGACGTCAGCCCTGGAGATATCAATTACCGCGTTGATATTATGGAGTGGTTGATACATGCCTCTCGTGAGGTAATCCTAACTGACGATGTTTTTTCAGATGAGCATATGGCTCAGATTGCTGAGATTGTCAAAATTCTTGACACGCTTAGGTTGCGAGTACGTCATGGCTGTAAAGAAGACTTGCTATCTCTAGTCAATATTCCTAATGTTGGTAGAATGAGAGCACGTGAGTTGTCGGAACTCGGTTTAAGAAATCCAATCGATGTTGCTAATATCAATAGGAAACAAACCCAAGAAATTTTGAAAATGAGAGGATGGGGACCTCAGTTATTGGATAAGATACTGTTGGAAATAGAAAAAGTTTTGAAGAAATCTGCTAAATCTACTAAATCAGAACGCCAAGATGACATACCATTGGAAAGTGAGAATGATGCGGATTATTGAAGAACTGATGATTTCAGGGTGATTTATGGAGATGCCTCGCTTCCCATGCTTCAAAGTTGATATCGCAAATACTGATGAAGCATTTATCAAGAATTTCATAAGTAGTAGGCCTGACCAAAACTGGTTATTGTTGGCTGAGCATGCGGCTTTATCTCAACATCAACTGTGGACAGCATGGCTCCTTGCCCAGCGAGCCTTTGGGCAAGACCGTGCATTAGCACGGTCGATTGACGCCGAATTTTTACGATATATGGCTGGAACTCATCATGTAACAGAGGCTTTCAAGAAAGTAGGAATAAATGTATCTCACCGCTATGCTTGGATAGTTCACCTACCGAAGGCTGAGTTCTCAGAAGGAGAAATCATTCCGGATTTTGATTCCGATGAAGTAATTCAAATGTTTGATAATTTGGTAAAATCTCTCAACATTAGAGCCCTCAGTGGTTCTCCAGAAATGTCTGCATTCGGACTGGAAAACTTAGGGATTAGTGTTGACAATATTAGTGAGGAGACTGAGGATAGACTAATTGGTTTTATGATCTCAACTGAACTTAATTCTTAATCATTCGAAAGAAGCATTCAAACACCTCTGATACATGGGTTACGGTATGGTGGTGACCAAATCCCCTGACTCAAGCATGGTAGAAAAGAGTCACAGATACTTAGATATTGAAAAGTTGAGCAAGTGTCTTGACAAGATAACCAGCGAAGGCGCAACATATGCGGAAGTTAGATTAGTTGCATATACTGATTATCAAGTATCCATGCGCGATAACAAACTAGAGCGAGCAATACCGGGACAGGAAATTGGAGCAACGATACGAGTCTTAGCAGACGGAGCATGGGGGGTCCATTCCACAACAGATTTCGGCTCTCTAGAACATCAAATGGCCCCGACATTAAAACTCGCTAAGTCGGTGGCTGCTCGAAGAACAGACAAAGACCGGCCAATTTCTCTAGCAGAGGTTCCAATTGTTAATGATGAAACGCATTGGCGCCCGAGAAAAGATGTGAGAAATACTGAATTGTCTGAACGGTTAGAATACATGAGCTTGTTCACTGATTCCGCTTCTGGTCATAATAACATAGTATCGGTAGCGTGTGGGTGGCACGATGAACATATTCATACAGAATTCCTCAGCAGCGAAGGAATGAATCGCTGTTGGAGTTTTCAAAGATCGTTAATTAACGGTATGGCAACAGCAAGAGAGGGTTCTGATGTCGTCTCTTACAGAACCAGATTTGGTGGTGAGGGTGGTTTAGAATTGATTGAGTCATGCGATATTAATGAACTGGGAGAAACTGCTAAGAAATCTGCGCTCAGGCTACTAAAAGCAGACCGAGCCCCATCGGGAAAAATACCATTAATTGCTGACCGTGACCTAACTGGAGTTTACATTCATGAAGCACTTGGCCATCCTTGTGAAGCAGACTTAGTAGCGGCTGGAGATTCCTGCTTGGATGGTAAACTTGGGCAAAAAATAGGAAGTGACATTGTAACTGTAGTCGATGACCCAACAATCAGAGGAGGTTTTGGCTCACATCCGGTAGACGATGAAGGTCTAGATACCACAGAAAAATGCTTAATCAAAAATGGGATTCTAACCGAGTACCTGAATCACAGAGAAACGGCCGATTATTTTGATATCAAACCGAACGCTGGCGCACGAGCACAAGACGGGCTACATCATCCCCTAGTTAGAATGTCAAACACATTAATCATGGGAGGCAATCACTCTAACTTTGATGAGTTGATTGAAGATATCGACTATGGAGTTTATGCATGCGGGTCACGCGGTGGTCAAGTTGATACTGGTCGAGGTTCATTCCAATTCGCAGCTCAAGAGGCTTGGTTGATTGAGAATGGCGAAATAACCTCACCGTTGAGGGATGTAAGTATTAGCGGATTGACCCTTGAAATTCTCAATAATGTCGACGGGCTG
>MDTA01089527.1_pt1 | contig 11796 bp, 10 predicted proteins | sample 811151 | NCBI WGS metagenome assembly MDTA01 (sample SAMN05326648, study PRJNA326480) | marine metagenome | isolation source: seawater | place: Indian Ocean: South | collected 2010 | reverse complement strand
TTATGAACTACTAAAATTTTTTTCGTATTTCAATAATTAAGCATACAAATATATTTACCATTAATGTAAAGTTTATGAATATTTTAATAATATTTACTTATGATGTTTCACTTAAAAACTGGCATGATCAGGGACTTCTCTTCAGGGAAATATCATTATACAAAGAACTAGAAAAAGCTGATAAAAACTTAAGATTCACCTTTTTAACTTTTGGGGACAAAAACGATTATGAAATTCAAAAGTTAAACAATCTAGAAAACTTTACTGTAATCCCAATATATAGTTATGTTAAAAAATCAAAATTTAATTTTATAAATTTAATAAAAAGTATATATTTCCCTTATAGATTTAAGAATATTTTATTTAAAGATATAAATTTAATTAAAACTAATCAATTAAATGGCTCCTGGATAGCAATAATTTTAGGAGGTATTTTAAAAACTAATATAATAATTAGAACTGGATTTAGCCCATATTTGTTCTCAATATTTTCTAGAAAAGGTTTAGTAAAAAAATATTTATATAAATTACTTACCAAAATTTCAATACACTATTCATCTCTTTATACTGTTACTTCAAATTCTGAAAAAAAAGACTTAGAAAAGCTTTTAAAAATTAAAAATTCAAAAATAGAAATAAGAAGTAACTGGGTGTTTTACGATCATTTTAAAAGTCTTCAAGATAGAAAGGAAAATGTTATATTAACAGTTGGAAGAATTGAGGAACAAAAAAACTATTTTGAACTTGTTGATCAATTAAAAGATTCAAAATTTATTATTGACTTAGTTGGAAATGGAAGCCTAAAAGAGAAACTTCGAATTTATGCTAATAAGCAAAATGTTAAAATAAATTTTTTAGGAAATATTGACAATAATGAACTCTTACAACTTTATAAAAAATATAAATATTATGCTATATTTTCTGATTATGAAGGAAATCCCAAATCTTTAAAAGAAGCTATGGCATCTGGATGTATTGCTATTGCAAAAGACATTGATAATACTAAGGAGATAATAGAAAATGAAATTAATGGAATATTAATTAATACAAAAGATAATAACCTAGTAAAAATTTTAGAAAATTTAAATACAAACTCCGAAGCTGAACGCGTGTTGTCAGAGAACGCATACAAATCCATGGAGATATATTCTTTAGATCGATATGTTAAAAAAGAACTAAAAGATTACTATAATCTTCAATAAATTATTATCTTACAAAATTAAAGGTTCGAATGTTGTCTACAACTTGAATCTCTAAATGATGGTCGTATGAAAAATCATCCATATTATGAGTTGCATTTATGATTGAAATATTTTCATTGTTAAGAATATTAAAAATTAATAATTTTGAGTCTGTGTCTAAATTTGAAGTAGATTCATCTAAAAGTAAAATATCTACTTTGTTCAATAAAGCTCTAATAAAAGAGAGTTTTTGCATTTGACCTGAAGAAAGGGTTTTGTTTGATACAATTTCATCAAGACTTACTTTTCTATTTTTAAACTTGAATTTATTTAACAATTCTTCCATTTGTGAGTCGTCTATCTCTGTTGGGTTTCCATAAAGAAGATTTTCTCTGATACTACCTTCAATAACTAATGGCGTGACTCCAACATAGCCAAGTTTCTTTGAAGATACATTAATATGACCGTCATTTGGTATATACAAACCACTTATAAGACCTAATAGTGTGCTTTTACCAGAACCATTTGGCCCAGTAATTATAGTATGTGAATTTTTTTCAATATTAAATGTTATATTTTCAAAAATTTGTTCATTTGACCTTAAGTAAGTAAATGCAACTTTGTCAAACTCAATAGCATATTTAGATCCCTCATTAATACTTCTATAGTTTGAAAGCTTAGTTTCTTTTTGGTTTTCAAAATTATATAACTCTTCTAAATGAACGCTTGAATTCAAAACCATTGTTAATGTATTATTTAAACTACCAAAAGATTGAAAAATTCTTAAAAGAATCCCAATAAATTCTAAGGTCATATATTTTGCAAAACCAAAAAAAGTTAAAAGTATAGATAGGATAAAAGCAACCAAAAATGTTGGAAATATTGAATTAAGTGCACCATAAATTTTGTTCTGTGCAGCTGCATGTTTACCTTCTGCTAATAATTTTTCAAAATTTTTAGATTCATAGTAAAAAGTATCTAGTATTTTAATAAGAAACATGTTATCAATTATTCTTTGAATATATTGATTTAGATTTTTACTTATTCCATAATTTAAATGTTGATAGTGTTTTGCCTTTTTTAGTAAGTATTTAGTTGGATACAAAAGTAACAATAAACTTAAAATTACTGTAAAAAAAGCATAAGCATTCAAACTAACAAGAAAAAAAGAATATCCAGCTATTTGAATAAAATTATTTAGCAAGTTCGCAAAAGATCTGTAAAAAGTTGAAATATGTGTTGAAACATTATTTAAATAAAAATAAGAATCGGCAGTTGAATAATTTCCTCTTGAATAAAGCTTTAACATGACTCTAGATTTTAATTTTTCATTTACCTGAAGACTTAAAAGCTCAATGTTATAAGTTTCAACAAAAATTAGAACATACCTAAAAATTATTAATAATGGAAACAAAAATTTAAATTGTACAAATAATTCAAGAAAAAAACTAACTATATAATTTTCAAAACTTAAATAATCACCAATTAAACTTGTAAATACTATTATTACAAAAACATCAATTGCTACTACTAAGTTTGTAATTAAAACAGAAAAAAGTAACCTAACTTTCTTTTTGTTTATTTGGGTTAATTTTGAAAGATAAAGTACTTTACCTATTATTTCTCTAAGTTTCTTGAACAAAACACACCTTGTTGATACTATTTAATTCTATTCTGCAAATTTTGTAAGTTTTATTTTATTTAATTTTTTTTAAAATTGTTAAACCATTATTGTATTCAAATTTTTCATTTAAAATCCAATTTGTATTTAATTCTAAAAACTCATTAACAGCTTTTAATAAACCTTCTGTTAATTCATCTTTTGGAATATCTAATTTTTCTGAGTACTCTTTAACATTCAAATTCCTTCTTATTATTTCTCCGTCAATACCATCGATTGTTGTGTCATGTAAGATAATGTACTTATTACAAATTTTTGAAAATTTGTTTAACTCTCTTTTTAGCTGACCATAAACGTGTAACGTATCTATAAAAACTAAATCAAAAGTTGAGTCTATTACTATGTTTAAATTGTTTTCCCATATCCACTGTATCTCAATACCTAGATTGTTTGATACTTCAATTAGAAGCTCTATATCACACTCCTGAATATCATTTAAAAATATTTTTTTTGGTGTTTTTTTTGAATCATTTATTCCTTTTAAAAATGCCCATGAAGAGACTACACCTCTTACTCCAGTTTCTAACACAGAATCACATTTTAAGCTATATTTATATAGTGTTTCAAGGTGCATAAAAATATCAGATTTTTTATTTTTAAGATAATTAAATTGTAGATTTAAAAAGTCTTCTTTTTTTGAATTAGAGTTAATAATTAAGTATTTGTAATAAATACATTTAGCGTATTTAATTGGGTTACTAAATATCTGATGTCTTATAAATTGTTGAATCCCAAATTTCCAAAGTAAATATTTAATTAATTCTTTGTTTTTTACTTTTAAAATAATAAATTTAAAAATTTTCATATAGATACATTTCCAAAATGTGACAACATGGCAGAGATGTTATGTAAATAAATAAAAAATAATGTCAAAACAATGATATTGTATTTTCTTAAATTACTCTCTTTTATTTGCTCTAAATAAATAGCTGCAGAAAATGCCAGTAAGTGAAACATCTGGATTATATAAGTTGATTTAATTGTGTCCCCACTTGGAATTTCTGGATATGATACCAAAAACCACAAATAGCCAATAAATGAAGAAATTATTGCAAATTTAATAAAATAAGCAAATACTTTATTTTTGTCAATCTTTTTCAAATTAAGAAAACCAAATGCTAAGAGTATTGTTGGGTAAATAGAAAGAATATTAACCCTTGCTAAATAGTCTCCAATTTCCATTTGATTTCTACCTTGATCAAGATAATTAGAAGTAAAACTGAAATAACCCCAATAATCTCCCCATAAATCTGAATATAAGATTGGTAAAAGTTGATTATCAAAATTTCCTCTAATTGGTTTTGTAAAGACTTTTAAAGCATCTGAATTAAATGGATTGTAAAAACTAATTGGTTGATTGGTTATATCAAAACCATAAGAGTCTTTATTAAAACTCGTTATTGACCCATAATTTTGATAAAGACTAACAAAAAAAGGTGTAATTATTATTAATGCAATAGAAAACACTATTAGCAACATCTTGAGATATTGTTTTTGATTATTTTTTTCAATAAATAAAAAGGGTAAGAAGAATGCTGGAAAAATTAATAGTCCCCATTGCCTACTTAAACCCAAAAGTCCAAGGGTTAAGCCCAATAATATAATTTTTTTTGTATTTTTATATTCTGAATTAATTATGAGCATAAATAAGTATATTGAAATACTTAAAAAGAAAAGAATATATGGCTCTCCTCTTATCATTGATATCGTTCTGTAGTTAACTGTTAAAAGTGAAATCAGTATAAAAATACTCAAGTTAATTTTGCTTTTTTTTCCAAGAAATAAATTTATAGTTTTTATATAAAAATAAATAGTAAAAAAATATAAAACACTTTGAAAAACTTGTGTAAATTTTCCATAAATTGGTACACAGTAAGTTACCAAGTCTGAAACATCAAATAAGTTTCTGCAAACAACTTGTACAATAGCAGGAAATACGTATCCAACAGGAGGGCTAAAAAACTCATATGTTTCGTAACTAAGTGGAATTCTGAAAGTTTTGGGAAGATACATTGCAAAAGCATTTACATATCTTATATGGGCATCAGCATCGTAGCCAAAATTTACTTTATAATTAAAAATGTTATAAATAAGTACAAATAAAGTTGAAAAAAATAATATAAAAGTTAATGTCTTCTCTAAGCTATTTATACTTAAGTAATTATTAAGTTGTTTTTTTAATTTTTTCATTTAGACCTACAATAAATCTTTAAGTCTTGTGTTGCCTATTGGGTGTGTGCCTTGTGAATAATGATTATCTAAATGATAAATTTTATTATCATCACTAATTTTATTTTTATAAATTAGTAAAAGCGTTTCATTAAATAAATTTAAATTAGGTGAGTTCATACCATAAGTACTGTTTTCTCTTATACCGTGTCCTTTTTTATTTCTAAAATCATATAGTAAATATCTCAAGCCTAGATTTTTAATTTTTAACTTATCTAAAAAATCACTTTTTAAGTCTTTTTGGTTAATGGTTTTTCTTATGTCATAATACCCACTGTTTATCCAATAATTCATCATTGCCTTATCATAAATCCAACAAGCCATATATTTATGATTTTCATTTACATAAAATTCTGAATCACCAACTTTAATTTTCTTTACAAATTTTTTTTGGTCATATCCTAGAGCATACTCAATACCATCATCATCTTTTTCAAGCAATATAAATCCTGGTATGTGTTTTTTCTCGAATAATTGATCTTTTACACTTATCCAGTATTTAAAAGCTGCTTTAGGGATTAAAATATCGTCATCTGAAAAAATAAAGATATCATAATTTTTAATATTTTTTTTAATAAATCTTCTAGGAGCCCAAGTCAAGTAATACCCTTTATTAAGAAATATTAAATATCTTAAAAACAGGTTATATTTTTTTACAAAAATTGATCCATTTTTGTAAAGATTTTTATTTAAATCTTTAAGAATTTTTTTATTTGAATGTATAAATACATCAACATTTGCAGGATAATTATTATATTCTTTAATTAATTGGTTTAAAAAACATTTTTGTTTATTAGAAAAATAAACAATATTAACCATTACCTTCATAAAAAAATTTTAACCATCAAACCATTTAAGATAAGCCTGTTTAGAAAGAAGTAAAATTTTTTCTTTTCAATCTTACTAAAATGTTTACCATATTAACTGTGTCAGATAAAGTAATAGCTGTAATTCCTGCTTACAATGAGCAAAGTACGCTTATTGAAGTAATCGATAAGGTCTTTAGTTATTGTGACAATGTAATTGTTATTAACGATTCCTCGACTGATGACACACAAAATTTACTTAATAATTACAACAATAAAAATTTAATCACTATAGAAAATAAAAAAACACTTGGTATTGGTGGTTCGATGAAAAAAGGTATCCATAAGGCTCTTAAATTAGAACCTAAAATTATTATTAAAATTGACGCAGATGGTCAGCATAAACCAGAAGATATTCCTAAATTTATTAAAAAACTTGAAGATGGTAATTATGACCTTGTTAAAGGAAATAGATTTTTTAATATTAAATCACTTGAAAAAATGCCAAAGATTAAGATGTTTGGAAATTTAATTACAACCAATATACAAAAAATTGTATCTGGAAACTACGCAATTTCTGATCCAAACAACGGATTTTTAGCAATAAGGAGCTCCAAGCTTAAATTAATAAATTTAAATCAATTAAATAATGAATATTTCTTCGAAAACTCACTTTCTATAATTTTTAATGCATACAAGTTTAAGATAGCTGAAATAGGAATTGAAACCATATACAAAAATGAGAAAAGCAGTATACCCATTTTCTTGGCAGGCATAAAAATAATACCTGTATTTTTTATTTTACTTTTTAAGAAGAACATTCTCACAGCCAAACTTCAATTATCAATTAATTCAATTATCTTTTTTCTAGGAATACTTATTTTTTCAATAAATTTATTTTTACAGATTCAATTCTTATGGATATTATTACTATCTCTGATATTTGTCTATTTATTAATTGATATAGTAAATTTCCTTTCAACATAATGTTTATTTTTTCAGATAAGAAAAAGATAAATAAGTTGCAATTGACAAAAGGAAAAAAATCGATATATATGTTATTGGGGTTAAACTATCAGCTTTAATCAAAAATAATTGAAAGTCTGCATTTTCAACTGGTAAACCCAATCTATTTAAAAAGGTATTTAAATCTGCAATTTCAAAAAAATAAAGTAGAAATCTGAATCCAATCAAAGAAAGAAAAGATGTTGTTATTATTTTTAAATATGCATCAATAATTAAGAAGCCTTCTAGCAGCCCTTTAAGGTAATTGGGTTGGACAAATTTTTCTACTTTTCCAAATGAATTTTCAATAGGAATAAGTGAAAGCTGAGAACCTTCCCAACCTTCAAAAAATAAAACAGAAAGAATTGAAAGTATTGAAAATATTAACAAATAATTCTCAACTATTTTATAAAACCTAAAATTTTCCTTTTTTAATGAATACAGTAACAAAACCGAAATAGAAATTAGTGGATAAAGGTACCTAAAGCCATACGCATTTCCAGTAGACTGCCAAGCATTAATCAATGAAAAGTAATAAGAGAATAATATAAACAGAGAGAGTCTCATTTTTAAATCTATATTTTTTGAAATAAAAATAAATAATACTCCAATAAAAATAATTGGAGAAAACCAAAAAACTCCAAACTCCTGTGTAAATATTGTTGTAAATGCGTCATTTATATTGTTATAAATAAAATTTATAGGATTTTCAAATAAAGAATCTACGTAATAAGATATAAATTCGTGATCATTGTAAAGCCTTCTAGGGTTGAAGGTGTATATACCCCAGATTAATTTTGTATGAAATAAAAATAAACAAATTGAAAGAATTGAATAAAGGTAAAACCTAAAGTTTTTTCTTATTCTATATTGTGAGTTTGGAAAAAATAATTTCTGAATAATATAGGGTAGTAAAAATATTTGATAATTAGTCCATCTAGTTATAAGTGTAATAAATATAAAGACAGAAGACCATATCAAACTCTTGTTATCCCCTTTTATATAAAATAAAATTAAGAAATAAATTAAGCAAGTTATTGAAAATGTATCATATACATGAGTCATACTGTATCTTTCAAAGGCATAATAGGGAAGACCTGTACCAAGCAAAATTATTAACAATTTCAAATCTGAAATAGGACTATTAAGCAATCTATTTATTTTTTTGAAAATTAAAAATGTAAAAAGTAAATAGAAGATTGATGAAAATGAATAAAAAAGAACTTTGTTACTATATAAGTCTTGACCGCTTGAATCAAATACATTATCAACAATATTTCCAATTAATAAAAATGGGGAGCTAAGAAAACCTGTTCCATAAAAACCAACTGGAGAAGATTTACCATTAATAAAATTTCTTCTTTTTTCAAACCCTTCAAGTTGATTTTCATATTCAAAATCAAAATCAATTATAGTTGTTTCAGCATGAATATAATAGTCGTGGTCATCATTACAACATTCAAGTTCAGGTTTTAGTCGAAAATCTATTTTCACAAATAATGAAATTAATAAAAAAATTATTAACATTTTTTTGTATCGATTTTTTAAAATCATATATAAAAGACTACATAATTTTTTTAATTTTCGGTTTTATTGATTAAAAAAAACATCTTCAATTATCATCAATACTTAAGAGTGAAAAATTTATTTAATTCAATCGATAAAGTCTACGTTATAAATCTTAAAAAAGATAGTGCTAGAAGATTACATGTAGATAAACAATTCAAAAAAAAGCAGATAACTTATGAATTTGTTGATGCAGTTTCACACAACGATAACGAGGTAAAGGAAATGTATAGAGATAACAAAGTAGCCTTTTTTCCACCTTGTTTTAGGTGTAAAAAAGAATTTTGTGATCATGAAAATAATTACTTAGCACCAAAACAAGTTGCAAATTTTTTGTCATTTAATAAGGTTTTTAAATTAATTCAAAAAGATAAAATTAAAACTGCCATTATTTTTGAAGATGACTTTAAATTCAAATTTTTTTCAAATTTGTCATTTAAACACCTTGAGGTATTTATTAAACAAAATAAATTATTGCAAAGCAATGAACCTCTGTTATTTAGAATTGGGTCACACACAAGGGTAAACAAAAAATATTACTTAAAATTTTTTTTATTGAATAAGTCTACATTTTTAAAAAATAACATAAATATGGCTAACCCTTGTTTAATAGTCAACTCAGAATTTGCTGATGAATTTTTAAATAACTTTGAAAATATTTATACAACGAGTGATAATTTTATACATAGATTCTTGAGCAAAAAAAGTAATGTAAAAGACTATTCACTCTACCCTTTCCCAATAAAACAACTTTCATATGGTAATAAAAAAAATTATTTTGAATCTTCAATAAATCCAACAAATGATTTTTCGGAAGAATTTGTTAATAAAAATAAGGTAAGCTCTTTATTTGAATATAAAAACTTATTAAATCAATGGCTTGAAAACTAAAAATACACTGGTCTATTTTTACAATTTTTATAGTTTATATAAAACTTAAATCTATCTTTTATACCATGCCCATAATTTCGTACACTCAAGAATGGAAAATTGTGTTGAGTGATACTGTTTTTTTCAAAAAATGTTTCATTCTTGATTATTACACCACCTAGTTTTTTACTTAATAAAGAGAATATGCTTTGATCATGACGATTGTCTACAAATGAATCAATTTGATTTTTATTGTAATAATCTGTTATTAACATTCTGTCGTAATCTAATAATTTAAAAAACTCTTCAAATATTTCAAGAGAATGTTTATTGTTTTGAAAGATTAAATGACCACCCAGAAGCTGAGGACTTTTTCGTATTTTGGACTCTTGTTCTATATTAAAATATTTAAATAGCTCCTCAGTTGTCCAGTTATTTTCGATAAATTGTCTTGGATTCTCTATTCTAAAATTTCCGTATTCGGAATCATTAATCATTTCTATATATTCAGAAAATCTTTTTTTTGCGAATATATTAAATGATGATCCCGCATCAGTGTAAACTAAAATATCATCTGATGGTAAATTTTTTAATGTATTAAATAAAATTCTTGGTTTCCATATAAAATATCCTCCACCTCTTGGTAGTTTTAAAACATTTTGGTACTTTTTACTAAATTCAATATCTAAGTCTTTTTTGGAAAAAGCTTTGTACGAACTGAAAAACCCTGAAATTTTAGCTAAATGAATTAAATGTTTTTTAGATATAGAATATTTTCTACTGTCGCCATAAGTTATAAAGTGAATTTTTTGTGTCATAAACTCTATTTCAATTCTAACCAAATGAAACAATGACTTTAGGTAAATAATCACAAAAGAATTTTTCTTTTGATGATTAAAATAAATCTTATGGTTGAACCACTTGTATCGGTAATTATTCCGAGCTTTAATAGATTCAAATATTTGATTAATGCTATTGAAAGTGTTGATTCGCAGGATTATACAAATGTAGAAATAATTGTTATTAATGATGGTTCTACTGAGTCTGAATATTATGAATATAATTTTAATAAAAATGTTCATATGATAAACCTGAAAGAAAACCAAAAAGAAATCCACGGATATGGTCCTGGAGCAATAAGAAACTTTGGAACAAAAGAAGCTAAAGGAAAATATCTTGCTTTCCTAGATGATGATGATATTTGGTTAAAAGATAAACTGAATATACAGATATCTGAAATGGAAAAATTAAATTATAAGTTATCTTCTACAGAGGGATATTTTGGATATGGAATTTATAACAAAAAAACAGAATACAAACTATATAATCAAGAACACTATTTTAAAGATCTTAAATACAAATATAGAAAAACTCAGTTCATAAAGAATGAACTGCCGGATATTTGGACATATGAATTTACAAAAATACATAATTGTTTTATTACTTCGAGTGTTGTTGTAGAAAGATTATTGTTCGAAAAATTAGGCGGCTTCAGGAACTTGCCTAAATGGGCGGACTATGATTGTTGGCTTGGATTGCAACAACATACAAATAGTTTGTATATTAATAAGCCTCTTTTTTACTATGATTCACACCACGGTGATGGACAGAACTATACCAAATAATAGACTTAGGAGTCTATTAAGTGTTCTCTACAGTTATCCAGTCTTCCTTTTTCAACACAGGATGGCTATGATTTTTAAACCATGGCTTTGGAACAATACATATTGATTCATTATCAGATTTAATAAAAGCTGCCCAGAATGCAAAGGTGCTATTACCAACTATAAAATGTTTGTATTGAAGCATCTTTCCAAAAGTTTTTAAAATATCGTCTTTTTCTTCTTCTTTATTTGTAAAGTTTTTTTGTGAAAAAATATTTTTTGCATTTAAAAATATTTTCTTCTTCTTGATCCAACTCTCATCGTCTGTAAAAATATCGTATTCAAAACTATCCAATTTGTCATTCATAATGTTTAAGCTTTTTTTATAAAAATCTTCATTTAAATTCCAACCATTCTCTAAAAAATCCGTTCTTCTAACATGGATAAGAACCTTGTTATTGTTTTCATTTAGACCATCAGTAATGTCTTGATTTCTTTTCAAACTATTTAAAATAAAATCCTTACTGAAGTCTGCATAAATCATGTCTTTCCAATAATCGTTAAAATAAATTACTTTTGATTGAGTGTCAAAACTAAACGAATCAGCTTTTGTATATTTAAAATTTTTAAAATAACTGTGTAAAAATGAGCGTCTAATCAATCCTGTTGTTTCAAGCTTATGATTAGTATAAAAAACGATTTTTGAAATTAAGTTTTGGCTTTTTAAATTAAAATTAGACAAAGGTAAAACAAGTTGTCTATTTGTATCTGAATTTTCAATATTTAGTAAAAAAGTATTTATTAGTACTTTATAGCCATTCTCTTTCAAATAATTTGCAAATGATAATTGAAAC
>MDTA01093431.1_pt1 | contig 11798 bp, 3 predicted proteins | sample 811151 | NCBI WGS metagenome assembly MDTA01 (sample SAMN05326648, study PRJNA326480) | marine metagenome | isolation source: seawater | place: Indian Ocean: South | collected 2010 | reverse complement strand
TTGAAAAATGCCCCACATACAGCTTTGCAGGTTACCGACGGGAACTGGCCGCACCCATATAGCCGTAAAGAAGCTGCCTTTCCCGCCAAGTGGGTGGAGCAGTCCAAATACTGGCCTCATGTGTCCCGGATCGACAATGCCCATGGAGACCGCAACCTCATCTGCACCTGTGCAGGCATGGAAGAATACTAAGAATCGGCAAACAGCTTAGTCACGAACCGGTTGCCCTTCACGAATTCTTTCACTGAACAACTCAATTCGGTTAATCGTTTCATCATTTTCGCTGTGCTTCGCACGGGAAACTGCCTGAGAAGCCACTTCCGATGCCTTCTTGAAATTACCAGCCTCTGCATGGGCTGCCGCCAACGTCATAAGGAATTCAGCATTTTCTGCCGCCCCCGGAGCTTTCATTAGGAACTCCGCCAGTCCAACTGCCCGGACAGAATTGCGCACAGCTTCCTCCTCTGAAGTAGCATGAATCCATGCCAAGCTATTAATGGCCGGTATAGTTCGTGGATTAATTTTCAATGCTGCATTGTAAGCATCGACAGCAAGCACCTTTTCTCCGGCCAGCACTAGAACATCACCTAAAAGGGTTAACGTTTCTGGACTATTGGGCTGCTCACTATTCATTTTTTCGGCAAGCTTTCTGCCCAGAGCAACCTCTCCAGCCTGAGCTGTAGCCAAAACTTGGCGGCTACGAATCCTTGCAGATTGTGGATTATACCTCATCGCCGCCTTAAAATGTGAGAAAGCCTTCTTGTAATCCCCTTCGCTTGTAAGAATATCGCCAATATTGTAATGGACATCAGCCAGCTGGAGCGCTTGCCGTGCCCCAGGATGCTGTCCGGGAACCACGGGATTTTCTGAAAGAAAATCTCGTAGGTATGCCTTGGCATCCTTATTGTAACCGCCTTCACGATAGGCTGCAGCAACGGCGACGGGATGCGTGGCAAGCAAACGGTCTGCCCATATTCCTGGGAAGGGCATTGCCTCTCGCCGCGCAACATCAGGTCCTCCTCCGAGTGTTTTCCCATCAGCAAGGAGGTTTGCAATGGACACAGGCCCCTTGTAGATGACCGTCAACCACCCCCCTTTGTCCACCAAAAAACTGCAAGGAACAGGCAGGTCATTATGACGATAAACAGCCTCAAGAACCAACTGGTTTAATACATCGACGAACGACTTTTCAGCATGGCCTGCGCTACCGGAAAACCCGCATTGAGACAATAGATCCAGCAACTTCTCTCCATCTGTGCCTTTAGTCTCATCCAACCCGTCCACCGAAAGGGCAAGAACCTTGATACCTGCTTTTTTTAGAACTGCATCTTTTTGCCCAAACTCGGTAAGTTCTACAAGGCAGGGAGCACACCAAGATGCCCATAGATTGATTATGATCGGAGAAACCGATGTTAGGCTCTCAAGAGCCACCCGCTTGCCATCAAAAGATTTAAAATGCAAGGACCCAGGTAACTTGAGAGGCTGAGAAAGTCTAATCCTCCTTATACCGGGATCATCAGGAATTTGAGTTTTGCCGGTAACAAGAGACACAGGGGTAATGGGGCTGTCAGGTTGCACAGCCAACCCGCTACCCTGCTTGAGCACAAACCGCCCACCAGAAGACACTCCCCGGAACTGCTCCGTGACACCGGAAGGCCAACGCACACTGACAGACTCTATTTCTCCATCACTACCAAGTCCAAAAAACATACTTTTACTGGATTGGCTAAGGAATCCGTCACCGGCAAACAACGTCCGATGCAACCTCCTTTCACCGACGACCACCGTGACTCTTGCGCCTATAGCATCAAGAGGACTCCCCTCGCGCGGATCACCTTTGAGTCGAATTGATACCCATCGGTTCCCCTCCGAGACACCATTACGCAAAAGTCTAAGGCGAGGAGCAGTACGGTTAGTCATGCAGATATCAGGAACGTTATCTCCATCAAAATCTGCAATTGCAATCCCACGACTGTCATCAGAATGATCAAGGCCAAGAGCAAACGACATATCCACAAAGCTACCGTCACTCCTATTAAGAAAAGCACAGTTGCGCTCATTGCCACTGAAGGAATTTCCTTCCCGGATACGCCGGGACAACAGAGCAAATGATTCCAGATAGTCACTGCCGGGGTGCTTCACTGCAGCCAATGGTGAACGCGACACGACCTGTCGCCAGTAAAAGCTTCACAAGTCACCACTGTCCTGCTGGGTAATAAACCCGTTTGCCACGACAATATCTTCCCATCCATCTCCATCGAGATCGGTAAACTTGGAAGCCCATGCCCAACGGCCGATACTCACCCCCGACTGGATACTCACGTCGGAAAATTGTCCATCTCCACTATTCATGAAAAGCGAGTTGCCACGTGCATGACGACGAAATTGTTCCTTAATCTGTGAAGAGGCGCCTTCATGGAAACGCTCCTGGGAACTGACCCTATGTCCAGCCGACGAAAACATATTACTGACATAGAGATCCGGATTACCATCATTATTAAAGTCTCCCCAGCAAGCAGACATACCCGGGGCAATATCCTCAACACCAGCCATCCCCGCCAAATCCTGAAACCGCGCAACCCCATCAGGCCCCGTCACGTTTTGATAAAGGTTATTGCGCCCGAAATCATTAGCTACATAAAGGTCCAAATCTCCGTCATTATCATAATCTTCCCAGCTAGCGGCATAACTGAAACGCTGGTTATTGACATCTAAGCCGGACCTTTTTGTCATGTTGACAAACCGCCAGGAACCGTCGTTGCGGAACATCGCATTACTCCCGCCATTATTAGCATCATGATACGGTACAGGCCGGGCAAAAACATGATGTCGGTTCACACCAGCCCTCCGGTTATAGCAACAAACAAAGACATCAAGATCACCGTCACGATCCGGATCAGCTGCAGTTATTGAATAAGGAATAGCAGCAGGCAATATTTTTGACTGCCTTGGGCGAAATTTTCCACTGCCATCATTCTCCATGAGCACAATTCCATCGGAAAGTCCGACAACCAGATCCTGATCGCCGTCATTGTCGAGATCCACCATTAGGTTGCCGTGACTGGAATCGAGGAAATCAACACCGGCATCAGAGGACAAGTCAGCGAATGTCCCATCAGGTTGCTGCACATAAAGACGATTTGGTAAGCCACCAGGCTGGGCAACATAAATATCGTCCCGACCATCGCCATTGACATCAGCAACTGCCAATCCCTGCCATCCACCAATATCAATGCCCGTCAGCATTTCGATCATCCCCGTCCAGTAATCCTGTCCACGGTAAAACTGTTCTGCAAAGAATGGGGTCGCCCCCAGAGCTGCCTCAGTGACATCACTGAAGCCCCCCATTGAGGAGCTCGTCATATTTCCTTCCCCTTCAACGGAAAACAACATTGGCTCTCCTGCGTCAAGCACCCACAAGGTCTGCCACTTCCCTGTAAGATCACATACACTGTCCTCCTTCCTTCCTGCCAAGTGGATAAGGATTTCACAAGCAACCATGCCGTTGGTTTCCTTCTTGATTCCGACCACCTTGGCTTTTGCCCTTTGCACCCCTTCCGCAAGACCTGCTCTTTGTATGAGTGCATCAAAAGCCTCGGAAAAAACAGGGGAATTGATCAATTCATCTTTTCGAGAAACGGAACTGTTCTCATTTCTTATCGAGGATAAGGAAAGCTCATTCAGGGTTATTCTAACCCCGGTGAAATCCTTAGCACAAATTTGCGCCGCGGAAGCCTTCCAATCTCCACCCTTAAGTAGCAAACCGAATATTTTCTTGAATCGCGAATTGATATCAGCGCTCCATTGCTCGGTCTTCCAGCCACCTTCACCCGGATTATATTCTGGAACACCAACTTCAGTGCCAGGCACAACCGCCTTAGCCCCTTCAACAAAACGAACAGGTTTTTTGTTGCTCGAGTCTGCCTCCTCATTCCTTGAACACCCCCCCACAAAACAAGATGAAAGGATGCAGAAACAAATAAAAACTGGATGATAAAAATACAAAATTCAGCTCAGTATAATCTGATTAATCAAGACTGCTAACCTCGAAGATTCTCACAGTAGAAAACCCCATCTTCTACTCGACAAGTTTGATAGACAATCGAAAAAAACGCTTACGGCTAGAAAGAAAAACTTCTACATCCCGAAATACAACAAGCTCGGTACCATCCCCATTATCAACCGGCACCCCAACCATTTCGGTCCCATCCTCCCAATCCCTCAGATTATCACTCACCTGTACTTGATAGGTAAGATCCACAGCTTCCGTCTGACGAACATAGCGCATCGCCAGGTAACGCTCACCGGCATCTTCAACTATAAAAATATCTGGAGTATTACTAGTTTCCGAAACATTAGGATTGGTGTTCAAGGCATATTCCATAAGCGTGGATTTTGAATCTCCATCACTATCTGCATCAGGCCCACTAATGGTGGCGTCCGAAAGCTCAGCAACAGAGTAAAACACTGATACCCAATCACGAAACGAAACGAAACTGCCATCATCTCTTACCCCAGGCGATCCACCTAGCAGAACCGACGACATCCATGAATCCGCAGAAGACCAAGCATCAGGCACCATAGCATCATCAGCAAACTGCAACGAATAACCTCCCCCGTCAGTTTGCGGGTGCCATTCATCATCATATTCAAACTCCAGAACATTCTCACCAACATTGTCACGTAAGCCAATTTCTTCCCCCCCATTATCAAGTTGACCTGCATATTCACCGGCAATATTCAGATCGTTCCCATACCTTGCCTCAAAGGCATCCCGATTAGCAACCACAAGAACGGAACTGTCTGCCGGCAAAATGCTCCCTTTTGGGAATACAAACTGAATTCCCTGCACTAATTGAGCACCTGAAATATCAAGGTCACTGGTTCCTATATTGGTCAATTCCACAAACTCAAAGTCTGACGCTTTCCAGCCATCATTAATTATTAGCTCATCGGAACTTGGGCCAAGTGGGTGATAATGAATCTCTGTAATTCGCAACCACTGCTGCATCAAAGTCGGTTGACCGTTGTAGGTCAAGCTGGCAACCAGCTGATTGGATCGGTCGTATAATTCAACCGTCTCGCCACGCGCAGATAGCTGACCTTCATACCCACTGATCAAATACCTTTTTTCATTTCTTTTGGGACTCACTGTCCGATTTCGAAATGCAGTAGCATCCCGGCCAACATAAAGCACACCTCCTGAAGGGATCACTGTTCCGGAAGCAACCGTCATCCTCACTGCTCCGTCGATCTTCCATCCTGACAAATCAACGGCATATCCGTTGTTATTAATGAGGGTGAAGAACTCCTCATTCTGAATTCCAGAAACCGGATTAAACTCCCCCATTGCGATATCCACCATTGTTTCCGCTGGTTGGGAAACGGGTAAAAGCCCAGATAAATCGTCATAAAAATGCCTGCGAAACTCAGGAAGAAATTCCTCTTTGATTCGATTGGCAGCCGGCACCACACGATTACGGTTACCCCAGGACCCCCACTTGTTATAGTCAAGATCGGCATCTGAAACAACGCCCTGCGGATCTACCAAGGCAACCAGTTCATCGATCATTCCATCAATGACCGGTGATGGAGTCCCTTCTGGTTCAATGATGGTATCCACAACCGTCTTCAGTCTACGCAAAAACATCTGCCACAATTGCGGGTCATCATAAATTAAGGATTTGAGACGGTTATTTGGTCCTGCAGTCACTTCATTGACAGTAAAAGAGTCGTCAAAGTAACCAGCACCAGAAATCCAATTGCGCCCCAAGTTGAGATCCACATCCCAAATCAATGGACGCCACTCGCCCGTTCCCTCAGTATCACGATACAAGTAGTAATTCTTATGGCCCTGATCGCGATTATTAATCAAAACCATGCTCACCAGATAATTAATTGTTCCGGGTATATCGATATTGTCATAACCAAAGCGCAACCTGGCATCTCCACTTTGTCCGAGACCGCTGATTAATGACTGCAAGTCACTTTTATCCTCTTCTTTCCGGGTTTTCTTGGTAGCCCCGGAGGTTGAGTCCAGACGATTGTACATCTTATAAAGTGCTCCGTTATCATCCAGTCCAACCCTATCCAGAAAACGGTCATCACCATCTTCAACCATGTCTGACACGGAAAAGAATGCCCCGTTTTGCTGAACCCTGACCATCTTAGCGTAATGACAGGGCTCCCCCATCATGGTTGCCAAGCCATAACCCATCGTATTGCGAACCTTCGCCTTATCTGCCCAGTTGGTTAGTAAGTTAATATCCTTTACCCTTCGCTCACCCTCCTGCCAACGAAACCTAGCACCGGAGTTAAAATCAAAGTCATAGCTCTTTTTATGAAAACCTGAAGTCGACTGACCGTGTAGATCAGTCAGTATATTGTCATAAAATTCACCCTCAAAATACAGCGAACTTCTGGTCCCACTTCGATTATTGGCTGCACCCGCATTGGCAACAAACCAGTGCATGACCGGTAAGAGGGAACTGACCGTTGAAGGGTCCGCGGCAATTGTTCCATAGTAACGGGGCGAATCGACTGGGTCAGGATACCTAGGATCTGTAGTAATGTTGCCTGATGTATCCGTGGCAATAACCCGCCAACGCAGCATCTCACCGGCACCAAGATCACTTGTTATAATGGTCGCAGTATAAATATTATCACCAGCAATCTCATCGTTACCACTGCCATCATCTACCATTTCTAATTCCGCTTCATCTTCAAACATCAAGCGATACCTCAAAACAACTGAGGCCAGTGGATTAATCGTAGCGGCAACTTCAGCTGTAATCGGAAGCCGAACCTCTTCAGCCTCCTCTCCTCCCTCAGCGATCATAAAACCGGTATTCGTCCCATCAGAACCGTCACTGTCTGCTGCACCAACATCTACATAGAAATCAAGAGTATCCCCTTGAGAAAGGTCTACTGACAATCCAACGGACTGATTATTACCGTCGGAAATCGCTGAAAAAATCTCTGTACTATTATGAAAAATCCTACCAGTGGTGCCATCGCCACTACTACTAGTATTATTGAAATATCCTGAAATAGAATGCATTCCTGATACATCGCTAGTCCATCTCCTGATTACAGCATGGCGAGGACCCGGGTTGGAATCATTCGGATGAACACCTGAGGAACCGACGCTGGTCCAAGGTGAAGTTGATGCCGTTTGCAGGTCCCAGATTGATCCCGTCCACTGCTGAGATGATCCATTCCATTCCCCCTGTCCCTCTCCTCCGGTAAAGGGAATGAAATCCACGCTCGGATTATATGCTCCCGAGCCTTGATGATAACCATAACTCCATCCATTAGCGCCCTGCTGCCCTGAAAACTCTGCGACCGAATCCGCTATTACCTGCAATGGGTCCGCCCCGACATCAATTGGCTCAATGACAGAGGTCACATTTTTAAGCAACGGACCAGGAATACCACCCAGAGAATTTACTGCGCCCGGAGTTGGAGAAACACTGTAATTCTTCTCGCTCCCCACTTGGGCGGATTGCTGTATTAATAATTGCGGTTGAGCTAACAGATCAGAGCTCGTCGAGGAAGTATTTAAGGCATGAATCGCGAGAATATTCCTGCCGGCTACAAGAGGTCCTTCAGAAATAGAGAAATCCTCGTATTGTACTGCATCACCATCCGGCTGATTCGCCGTTGCCGAAGAGTTCCAGAACAAGTTATCGGGTAAAGGAGCGTTGGCGGACGCAACCGGTTCAGGCTGACCACTCAAGTAGGCCACAAAGCCATCATCATAGCGCATCCGCAAAGTAAGAGCGGTAATGGCAGATGGATCATCAATATCAAACGCGAAGCGCAGGTAAACTCCGGTATTACCACCATCAAGCTGGTTCTCGAGATCGGTACCTATGTAATCATCATAAGCATCCGGTTCTGAGCGCGCATACCCAGCTCCGCTTAATCCATTACCCCACGATGAATCATTAAAAGAATTAGTGATCCAAGAGTTCGGATTGTTACCCGCTAAAACGGCGTCATTATTATTTGTTGGAATCTTCCATTTCAAGGGCGCTCCTGAATCCAGCACAATGGAATTATTGCTACCCATACTCAATCCGTATGAAACATCATTAACCTGAGGAGGATAGTTCGCTCCGTATTCATGCTCAATGGTCACTCCATCAGGGCGGATCAGCCCCAGATATTCACCCGATGAAGTCAGCTTAAAATTGGTATGAAGTTGACTGGCTGGATCCCTTCGATCCTTATCGGAAGCAAAGATCACCATGAATTGACCTGCCCCAATAGCTACCGCTGGAAATTCCCACTTCCCCAAATTTGACTGATCATCACTTAAAAACCAACCATCAAGACTCACTGAATCTTCAGATGCATTGAATAACTCAATCCAGTCAGAGCTATCTCCATCGGAATCTTCAAGGGTATCACTATTGGAAGCCATGAATTCCGAAATATAAATCTTTTGCGCTAAACCAACCTCAACAAATGAGATCACAAAAAAAATCAGCAAAAGGATACGCAAAAAAATAATCTTGGGAGGGATTTCCATAGCAAAAGCAGTCAGAATACAGCCATACAATAAGGCATAAAAAAAACCGTGCCAGCAGGTTCAACCTGCCGGCACGGTTTAAAGAAAATGAGTTATATACCTATAACTATTCGTTATTGGTTATATCTCTAACCCTCATGTAGAGGAAGCGCGGAACAGGCTCACCAAGATCAATCACATATCTTGCTTCACCCTCAACACCGGGAATACTGTCATCGTATTCAGCCCAACCGCCATCAGTGCCTTCAGCAGAAAGCTCAGTAGAGGTATCAATGGCATAAGTCCGACCGTTAACCGATGGCCACGTCAGTGTCACCGTGCCGCTATTAGGATTATATATGATATTGCTAATACTTAACTCATCTGTTGCCGCTGGCACAAATGCCGATCCATCCGGTTGCAGAGGATTGGGGGGAATATAGCCATCAATAGTAATCCAGTTGAAGCTACCGTCTGAGCCATCAGCCTGATCACCATCAACTCCATCTGGAGCTAGAATGAAATCGATAATATCACCAGCAACAATGTTGGCATAATATGTCCGCACTTCCCCGGTTCGGTCACTACCAGCAATGACCAAAGAATCCACCCGGACACCATTAATATGCACAGCCCCTGTCACACCGGTACCGTTGGGGTTAGCCTTGCGAACATTCCATCGAAGTGCAACCGGTTTGCCTGCACCCACTTCAGCACCTGCCGTCCAACGGCGCACCGTCCAGTGCATACCTCCATTGTTCTGATTATTGATACCATTTGGATGAGTATTCTCTTTACCCAACTCAGTCCATGGAGCATTTGGACCAAGATCCCACTTCGAGTTTGTTCCATCCCAAGCATCAGCAGAAAAAGCAATGAAGTCTGACTGCGCATCATAGTCCTGAGCACCACCATCAGCAGTTAAGTTGCGATAACCATGATTCCATCCATTCTCTCCCTGAACCCCACTGAATCCGGTGCGAGAATCAGCAAGTGAAGTCGCAGGATCACTCACCGCATCGAGTGGGTCGAAACCAAGTGCCACTTCCTCACCGTCACTAGCACTATCCCCGTCAGTGTTTGCATTATTCGGATTGGTTTGCCAGGTATCAACTTCCGCACCATCGGCCAACCCGTCATCATCGGTATCATCATCCGTAGGATCAGATGGAGGTCCACGGGTGCCGGCAATCTCCTCACCATCTTTGCGACCATCACCATCCGAATCATCAGATAGGGGATCTGTGCCTGCATTATCAGCATTTACAAAATCACCGGTATTAGTTTCTACTCCATCCTTCAGACCATCATCATCGCTATCCTCATCCGTCGGGTCAGTTCCCGCTTCATATTCAGCCAGATCACTGGATCCGTCATTATCATAATCAGCCCCATCTAATCCACTGAGCTGTGTCAGGTCATTTGGGAAATACCGTGTCTCCCAGGCATCTTCGAGACCGTCAATATCTGCATCAGAGGGCTCTCTGGCAAAGAGCAGGTTAATCTTCGCTCCAAAGTTCGAAGAGTCACCTCCATCCGTGTCATTACCATTAAAAAGAGGAGAAAGAGCCACATCCACCGTATCACCAGGAATCACATTATCAATACGCACAGAGTCGGTAACACCTGCCGCATTGTTGCTCTGAGCACTGCTCACCACTTTTCCGTTGTGAACAATAAAGAGAGTCGTTCCTCCCCCGTTGTTCGGCTTTGAAAGGTTATAGGAGACTAGAATATCTCCGGTATCAGCAGCCGCGGCTGTCCACCGACGTGTGGCCCAGCGCTCTCCAACCGCTTGGTTGGTGCCATCCGGATGACCACCAACATTGGTAATAAGAGTCCAAGGTGGGTTACCCACAAAATCCCAGTTTGTACCATTCCAAAGGTTTACATCAGCTTGTCTGACATTGGTGCCATCTGAAGGGAAAAGATTCATGGTTCCACCATGCTCATCACCGATCTGGGGCTGATTATTGGTAAAGTCAGCCAGATACCCATAACTCCATCCCTCCTGACCTTGAACACCACTAAATTCAGTAACCGAGTCTCCAATCAGGTTTGAATCAAGCGGATCTGTTTCCCATTCGTCAATCTCGTCTTTGTCAGATAGCCCGTCAGAATCACTATCGGCAAGAAGAGGATCGGTACCAGAAGAGTTTACCTCATCACCATCACTGAGCAGATCACCGTCAGTGTCCGACTTAAGCGGGTCGGTATTGTGGGTAGCGATTTCAGCTCCATCCTTAAGTCCATCACCATCACTGTCTTCATTGGTTGGATCCGTTTCGGCATTGTATTCAGCGAGATCAGTCAAACCGTCATTATCAAAATCCACGTCCCCCAGACCGCTGAGCTTGGCAAGATCACCCGGAGAATAATTCTCCTCCCAAACATCCGGAAGCCCATCAGCATCCGTATCAGGATTGAATGTCGGATCCGTTCCTGCAATATATTCAGCGAGGTCGGTGCTGCCATCATTATCAAAATCCGCATCATCAAGACCACTGAGTTTTGAGAGATCACCCGGAAAATAATTCTCCTCCCAGGCATCAGGAAGGCCATCGGAATCCGAATCCGCCTCCACAACCAACAAATGGATTTTAGCCGAGAAATTGGAACCATCCGAACCATCGCTCGCATTTCCATTGAAAAGAGGGGAAAGGGCAATATCAATCGTATCACCAGCATTGGCACGGGAGACCTTCACCCAGTCTTCAACCAGAGCTCCATTTGTCTGCACACTATTCACCACTTTGCCGTTATGCATGACAAATACCGTGGTGCCACCTGCATTATTGGGTTTAGCCAAATCAAACTCAACGAGCAAGTCGCCTTCCTCAGTTTCAGGAACAGTCCACCGCCGTGTTGCCCACTGTTCAGTGGGACCACTGGCCGGATGACCTCCAACCTCTGTGATTTCAGTCCAAGGAGGATTGCTAGGAAAGTCCCATTTGCTTCCGTTCCAAAAACCCGCATCAAACGCGGTGAAATTGCCGCCATGGTCATCGCCAACTGCAGGCTGATTATTGGTAAAGCCATCAAGGTATCCATAAGTCCATCCTCCTTCACCCTGCTGGCCAGAAAAGTCAGCCACGGTATCAGCAACCACACCTTGGGTTTCAAAACTGGCCGTCACAGTACCACCGAAAAAAGAACCATCAGAACCCTGCGAATTACTACCATCATCACCAACCGGTGTGAGCGCAAAATCAATCACATCACCAACCGAGAGGTCATCGATCTCGACAGAACCACTCAGGCCTGCTGCTTGTCTGGTTGTTGC
>MDTA01078630.1_pt1 | contig 11798 bp, 6 predicted proteins | sample 811151 | NCBI WGS metagenome assembly MDTA01 (sample SAMN05326648, study PRJNA326480) | marine metagenome | isolation source: seawater | place: Indian Ocean: South | collected 2010 | reverse complement strand
TCTATTATAAACTGGATGGAACATATAAAAAAGTTATTGAATAATAAACTAGAAAGAATAGCGCTCATAAGTTGAATAGTTGAATTTTTGACACATTTTTTGCCATTTTTTGTCACCTCTACGTGTTTCTATTGGGTATGAAATGGTTAATTAATTTATTGTTTAAAAAGAAAGAAATAAGAAGCAATCAAGGTCAAATAGTTCAGAAATTTCTATTAAAAAAATATCTATTAAGATAATTTTATAAGAGCTAAATTAGCTCTTTATGAATAAACCACTCTGGAAACCCTCTGAAAAACTAAGAGAAAATTCTTTATTAAATGATTTTTCTAGATTTATAAATTTTAAATCGACAAACTTTAAAGAAATATGGCAATGGTCAATAGACAACTCAAATGAGTTTTGGTCAAAGTTTTGGGATTATTCAAAAATCATTGGAGACAAGGGATCTGAAATAATAAAAAAAGATAAAATTTTTAATAAAACAAAATTTTTTTCTGACTCAAAAATAAATTATACGGAAAATATCCTAATAAAAAAATCTGAAGAATTGGCTATCAACTTTCTATCCGAAAAAGGTTTTGAAGAAAATATAACTTGGAATGATTTATATGAAAAGGTTTGCAAATTTTCATCTTATTTAAAAAAAATAGGTCTTCAAAAAGGAGATAGAGTGGCAGCATATGTACCTAACAAAATAGAATCTATCATATGCTTTCTAGGATGTGCCAAAAATGGAATTATATGGTCTTCTTGCTCTCCTGATTTTGGTGCTCAAGGTGTTGTAGATCGATTTAAGCAGATTAAACCAAAAGTTTTAATCACCTGCGATTACTATTATTACAATGGAAAAAAAATAAATATTATAGGTAAAGTTGAAGAAATTCTTAAACAGATACCATCAATCAAGAAAGTGATTGCATATAATTACAATAAAAAGGAGAAAGAAAACTTAAAAGATTTTATCAATTTTGAGGATACTTTATTGAGTGACCTAGATGAAGTTTTTGAAAGATTTGAGTTTAATCATCCTATTTATATTCTTTTCTCCAGCGGAACGACTGGAAAACCAAAATGTATTACTCATGGAGCAGGAAATGTATTAATTGAACATAATAAAGAGTTTATGCTTCATTGTGATATTAGAAATAACGAGAGGCTATTTTATTACACCACAACAGGTTGGATGATGTGGAATTGGTTGGTAGGTGGATTAGCGACAGGATCATCAATTTTTCTTTTTGATGGTGCCCCAGTTTTTCCTAAGATAGATGTCCTTCTGGAATATTGTCAGAATAAACAAATCAATTTATTTGGAGTTAGTGCAAAATATATAGATCATCTAAAGAATGAAAACTACAGAAATAAAAATTTAAACTTAAATTCTGTAAAAATTATTACTTCAACTGGCTCGCCTTTAGCGGAGGAGAGTTTTAAATATGTATACGACAATATTAAGAAAGATGTTCACTTAGCCTCTATCGCTGGTGGAACAGATTTGGTTGGATGTTTAGTGCTCGGAAATCTTTTTTCGAATGTTAACAAAGGTGAAATCCAAGGTCAAAGTTTGGGTATCGACGTTGATGTATTTACAGATGATGGAAAAAGTACAGCAGATGGAGAAAAAGGGGAGTTAGTTGTTAAACAGCCTTTCCCCTCCATGCCAGTCAAGTTTTGGGGAGATGAGGACGGTCAAAAATATCATAAAGCTTATTTTACAAGATTTAAAAATATTTGGCACCATGGAGATTTTATTGAGAGGACTGGTAATAATGGATTTATTATGCGTGGTAGATCTGATGCCACATTAAATCCTGGGGGAGTAAGAATTGGAACTTCTGAAATTTATCAGCAAGTTGAGGATATAGATTTTATTACCGAAGGATTAGTTGTTGGCCAAGATTTTGACGACGATGTAAGGATTATTTTATTCGTTACTACTAAAAACAATCAAGAAATAAATGATGAAAAAGTCAAACTAATCAAATCTAGGATAAGAAAAAACTGTTCCCCTAAGCATGTACCTGCGATGATCATAAAAGTACCTGAAATCCCAAGAACTAAAAGTGGAAAAATTGTAGAGCTGGCTGTTAAACAAATTATAAATGGTGAGAAAATTAATAATAAAGAGGCTATCGCAAATCCTGAAGCTTTAAAGTTCTTTGAAGATTTACCACAGTTAAAATTGTAGCGCGTCAGTTTGATTAGTTAAATCAAGATTTCAAATCCTTATAATGGAGTTAAGTCTTGGCTTTAGTCCCTAAGTTTAACCATTCTAAAGCCAGGACCAGTTAAAAATATTTTGCACAATTTTTATGTAACATTGAATGAAGCTCGATAAGTTTATCAAAGCTTTTGTTATAACCACCTCCAAGAACCCCACACAAAGGAATATTTTTTGAATAAAAATTTTCAATTACTATTTGGTCTCTTTTATTTATGCCTTCGTCAGTGACTTTAAGTTTACCTAGCCTATCTTCATGATGAATATCAACTCCAGCAACATAAAAAACAAAATCATAATTATTGTTATTAAGTTCTTTAAGATTTTTACTTAAAATATTAAGATATTCGTTATCTTCCATATTATCTTGAAGTTCAATATCAATATCGCTTTTAGATTTTTTTGCAGGGTAATTTGAAGCACAATGCATACTAAAAGTTAAAACATCTTTATCATTTTGAAATATTTCTGAATTTCCATTTCCTTGATGTACATCTAAATCTAATATTAGGATTTTCTTTGCATAGCCTTTGTTTTTCAAATAATTAGCTGCTACAGCAGTATCATTAAAAACACAGTATCCCGCGCCATAATTAAAAGTAGCATGATGACTACCCCCTGCAGTATTACAAGCAAGCCTGGAATCAAGTGCAAGCTTACTAGCCAAAACTGTTCCACCAGTAGCAACGAAAGATCTTCTCACAACACTATCATTGATTGGAAAACCTATTTTTTTCTGAGCATTTATTTCTAGAGTTTTATTTTTTATATCATTGATATATCTCAAAGAATGAGATGTTTTCATTGTTTCTATCGAACATTCTTTTGGAACATGAAATTTTGTAACTACTTTGGTATCTAAAAGATGATTTGCTAATGCACCAAATTTTTTAATAGGGAACTTGTTATCATCATTAATTTTTGCAACATAGTCAGGGTGATTTACTACGGGTAATTCCATTAAAAGATAATATTTATCTTTCAATACACATTGCAATACCCATTCCACCCCCGATACAAAGAGTCGCTAAACCTTTTTTCACGTCTCTCTTAATCATTTCGTGTATGAGCGTTACAAGAATTCTTGTTCCCGAGGCTCCAATTGGATGACCTATAGCTATTGCACCGCCATTTACATTTACTTTTTCTTCGGGAATAGAAAGTGTTTTTAACACAGCAATGCTCTGAGCTGCAAAAGCTTCATTAATTTCAAAAAGATCAACATCTTTAATTGACCAACCTGCTAACTCTAGAGCTTTTTTAGCAGATGGAATAGGACCAGTGCCCATTAACGCTGGATCAACTCCACAGCTAGCCCATGATTTAATTGAAACTAGTTTTTCAATTGAACGTTTATTTGCTTCTTCACTTGACATAATTGTTACTGCGGCAGCTCCGTCATTTATTCCTGAAGCATTACCTGCTGTAACACTTCCTTCTTTTTTAAAAACAGGTTTTAGTCTTGAAAGAGCGTCTAAATTAATACCTGCGCGGGGATGCTCATCCTTATTGAAATTTATCTCAGCTTTTTTTGATTTTATTTTAAAATTTACTATTTCCTCGTTGAATTTATTATTTTTTTGCGCAGCAATAGCTTTTTCTTGAGATTTGAGTGCAAATTTATCTTGCTCTTCTCTTGTAACCTGAAATTTTTCTGCAACATTTTCAGCTGTTATACCCATATGATATCCATGAAAAGCATCCCACAATCCATCTTTTATCATTGTGTCAGTTAATTCGGCATCTCCTAATTTTTTTCCATCTCTTAAATGTATTGCGTGAGGCGCCAGAGACATATTTTCTTGACCTCCAGCAATAACTAAACTTGAGTCACCAGATAGTATACTTTGAAAACCCGATGCCACAGACCTAATACCGGATCCACAAACTTGATTTACAATAAATGCAGGCTTCTCCTTAGGTATCCCAGATTTCATGGAAGCTTGTCTAGCTGGATTTTGCCCTGTGCCACCCGTTAATACTTGCCCCATTATAATTTCATCAATGTCTTCACTTTTAGAATTTGATCTTCTAATTGCTTCAGAGATAACACAAGATCCTAATTGCGCCGCAGAAATATTTTTTAAAGTTTTTCCAAGAGAGCCGACAGCAGTTCTACAGGCGGATGTAATAAATACTTCTTTTTTTTTCATAGATTTAATTTATCAAACCAATTTAGTTTGCCTTTTTAGATAATGCAATACTAACTGCTAGTATAAAAAAAATAAAAGTAGCGTTTCCAGTAGTAAAAAAACTACCAGTTGATTTAAAGGGAAAAACTTCCACTAAAAAAATTAAAAGAAATGGATATATAAGATTTTTGTCAAAATTCATTGTTAATTCACCTCTTTTTATAAAAGTAAAATATATGACATAAAAAAATATAAAGACTGAAATAAAAAAACCAACGATACCAAGTTCAGACAATATCTCTAAATAATAATTATGTGGATGGCTGGCACAAAATTCAATAGATTTAACGCAATTAAGATAAAATGAATCTATTCCTCCTCCAAACAAAATATTTTGCTTCCAAGCTAAATATCCTGAGTAAAATTCCTTTACATATGTATTTGTTAATTTTGGTTCTTGTCCCTGAAAAAATTCAACTAGAAATAAAAAAATTTGATTAATTAAACCAATAAAATGTATTGTAAACTTTTCAACTTGAAAGCTAAACTGATAAGTAAGGAAAAAAATTAATAAAGATAAAAAGCTAAAAAATAAAAAATATTTTCGTAATTTTCTTTCAATAATAAACAAAGTTGAAAACATCAAGATAAATAAAATCATTGGCATTCTGTTACCTGAAATTATTATTGAGAAAAAAATAATTAAAAATATCAGCGATAAAAATAGAATAAGTAATTTTCTATTTTTAAAATTAATTAAAAAGGGAAAAATAAAAAACAAAAAAATACTAAACCTTTGCAAGTAAGATCCAGCTATGTATTCATCTCCAAATGGCCCTGATAGCTTATGAGGTTGTTTTTCGTAACCAAATAAATCTCTTCCAGTAAAAAACTGAATTATTAAATCTATAGACACAAATAAAACACAAATACTGGATGACAGAAAAAAAAAACGAAAGTTAAATATTTCTTTTGTTACTAAAAATTTCAAAATAAAGTAGAAGATGAGGTATCTTAAAAATAAAAAACTTTTTAGAAAAATATTTTTATCAATGATATATTCTGGAGACTCAAATAATTTAACACTATTTGTTAAACCGGTTATTAATGCCAAAACGAAAAGAAGTATTAAAATCTTATCGAATAATGAAAATTTTATTTCAACTATTTCTCTCCAATAAAAGCTTATTGAGAGAAATATTATTAAAAACAGGTTAAGGTTTATTAATAAATTTCCTGCGATAAAACTTACCGGTAAAAAAGAAATTGTTAAATTAATTATATTTTTTTGATTTAAGTATCTAAATAAAGCTTCAGCCATTTGGTATTTTTTACTTACAGTTTTATATTAATATGTTATTTTTAGTATTTATAAAAGAGTTTAAAAAATAAAATATTATGCGCCTGTAGCTCAACTGGATAGAGCGCTTGGCTACGGACCAGGAGGTTCTGGGTTCAAATCCTAGCAGGCGCACAATCATTTTTGTTGAAAAACTAGAGAAAAATTATAAAACTATAGTATGAAATTTATACAAAATATTTCTTTACAAAAATCAGTTATCTTATTTTTTATATTAGTACTTATAATTTTAGTTTGTTTAACTTTAGTCTTATAGATAAGCAAAATAAAGCACAACCGAACCTAAAATTACCCTATAGATAACAAAAATTATTAAACTAAATGATTGTATAAATTTTAAAAAGAATTTGATAGTTCCTAATGAAAATACAAATGATAAAATTATTGAAATTAAGTTCAATTGAGAAAAGCTTACATCATCAAAAAAAATAATGTTTCTTATCCCGAAGAAAGATACCGCACCAAGAGTTGGGATAGATAATAAAAAAGATATTTTAGCAGAATCGTACCTTTTAAAATTTAGTAGTCTCGCAGCAGTTATTGTAATACCTGATCTACTCACACCTGGAACTAAAGAAATAATTTGAAAAAAACCAATTATCAAGGCAGATTTAAAGTTAAAATTTTTACCTATATCTTTTTCTAATTTGAATCTATCACTTATGTAAAGTATAATTCCAAATACAATCGTCATCCATCCAATTATTTTAATATTTCTCAGCGCAGCAATTAAATTTGTCTCGACAACAATTAGGCCTACTATCATTACAGGAATTGAGGACACCAAAATTTTTATTAATAGATCTTTATTTTCTATAAAATTAATTATTTCCTTTCTGAAAAAAACAAGTACAGCTAAAAATGACCCAATGTGTAGGCTTACGTCAATAGAAAGACTTTTTTCATCAAAATTTATAAATTCAGATATTATAATTAAATGAGACGATGAGCTTACAGGTAAAAATTCTGCGATTCCTTGCACTAAAGATAGAATCAATATCTCAATCATTATTAATGACTATGATTGAACGATGTTTTTTTAATGACATTATGAAATGCATATCAGCTATGCATAAAAAAACCTAAAAATTTGGGGAATTAATTATTATAGGTAACTATTATTGACCTTTAAATAGTATAAATTAATTGATTTTTTAACTATTTATACTTGCTTATGAAAAAAAAAATGCTTCAGTTTGTTGATTTAAATCAAGAGACACCCTTAAAAAGAAGTACGGTAAAAAGAAAGGGTGATTTTAATGAGATATATGATCAATTCATCACTGAAAAAGCTAAAGAGCAATCAAGCAGGTGTTCTCAATGCGGAGTTCCTTTTTGCCAAATACATTGTCCCTTAAGCAATAACATACCTGACTGGTTAAAACTTACTGCTGAAGGTCGATTAAAAGAGGCTTATGAAATTTCTCAAAGCACAAATAATATGCCCGAAGTTTGTGGGAGAATTTGTCCTCAAGATAGGTTATGCGAGGGAAATTGTGTAATCGAACAGTCCGGACACGGAACAGTAACAATAGGATCGGTAGAAAAATATATAAATGATACTGCTTGGGAAAAAGGATGGGTAAAACCAGTAAAAGTACAAAAAGAATTAAAACAATCCATTGGTATTATTGGAGCTGGACCTGCAGGTATGGCATGTGCAGAGGAACTTAGAAAATCTGGTTACCAAGTAACAATTTACGATAGATATGATAGACCAGGTGGACTTCTTATATATGGAATTCCAAATTTTAAACTTGAAAAATTTGTTGTTGAAAGAAGAACAAAACTTTTAAAACAAAGCGGGATTAAATTTGTTCAAAATTTTGAAGTTGGTAAAGATAAAACACTTTATGAATTAAAAAGCAAACACGATGCAATTTTAATAGCTACTGGTGTTTATAAAGCTAGAGAGATAAATATACCTGGAAATGATTTAATAAATATTTTTCCTGCGATGGAATTTTTAACAGCATCAAATCGAAAAGGTCTGGGTGATAAAGTAAAATTATTTGATGACGGTACTCTAAATGCTGAAGGAAAAGATGTCGTTGTTATAGGTGGAGGTGACACCGCTATGGATTGTGTAAGAACATCTGTGAGACAGAAGGCAAAATCAGTAAAATGTTTATATAGAAGAGACAGAGAAAATATGCCTGGTTCAGCAAGAGAGGTAGGCAATGCCATAGAAGAAGGAGTAGAATTTATTTGGCTTACTAGTCCAAAAAGTTTCATTGGCAATAAAAAAGTTGAGGCTGTTGAAGTCAATAAAATGAAATTAGGTGAACCGGATTCGTCAGGAAGAAGAAGACCTGAAATAGAAGTTGGTTCTGAATATAAAATTAATGCCGACCTCGTAATAAAGTCTTTAGGATTTGATCCAGAAAATCTTCCAAAATTATTTAACGCTAAAGAATTAGGCATCTCAGAGTGGGGCACAATCAAAATTGATTTAAAAACTATGCAAACAAATTTGGACGGTATATTCGCTGCCGGCGATATAGTCAGGGGTGCATCTTTGGTAGTTTGGGCAATTAGAGATGGAAGAGATGCAGCAATACAGATTGAGAAATATTTACAATCAAAAATAAATAAAAATAAGTCCGAGGAAGCAGCTTAAATGGATAATTATAAAAAAAACAAACAACTTTTAGAGCAAACTTATAATTATTCCTCTGATATGGAACATGATGCATGTGGAGTTGGTTTAATAGCATCAACAAATGGAAAAAAGTCAAGAAATGTTGTTGAATATGGTATTGAAGCTTTAAAAGCTATATGGCATAGAGGTGCTGTTGATGCAGATGGAAAATCCGGTGATGGTGCAGGAATTCAAATTGAGATAGCCCCAGAATTTTTTAAGGAAAAAATTCTAAACACAGGTCATACACTTGATGAGGAAAAAAGAATTTGTGTTGGCATGGTTTTTCTTCCTAGAACTGATTATTTAGAACAAGAAAAGTGTAGAGAAATAATAGAGTCTGCTCTATTAGAGGGCAATTATTATATTTATGGATGGAGACAAGTGCCAATTAATCCTAGTGTGCTTGGAAAAACTGCCGATCAAAGCCGGCCTGAAATAGCTCAAGTAATGTTCAAAAAAAATGAAAATTTGAAAACTAATGACCTTGAAAGAGACTTATTTGAAACTCGAAAAAAAATAGAGAAAGTCGCGAGAAATAGTCAACTTAAAGACTTCTATATTTGCTCTTTTAGTTCACGTTCAATTGTTTACAAAGGCATGTTTCTAGCAGAAATGCTGTCAGAATTTTATCCCGATTTAAATGATAAAAAATTGACTTCAAGGTTTGCCGTATTTCACCAAAGATACTCAACGAACACCTTTCCAAGTTGGGACCTTGCACAACCTTTTAGAACATTAGCGCACAACGGCGAGATTAATACTTTAAAAGGTAATATAAATTGGATGAAAATTCATGAGCAAGATATGTCAAGCTCTCTATTTAAAAATGTAAAAGACTTAAAGCCAGTAATTAGGAGCTCTTCAGACTCAGGTGCTCTTGATAACGTATTTGAGTTATTAGTCCATTCGGGCAAACTTGCTCCATTAATCAAATTAATGATGATACCTGATGCTTGGTCAAAAAGAAGTAAAACTGTTCCTAAAAATCATCAAGATTTATTTAATTTTTTAAATAGCACAATAGAGCCATGGGATGGACCAGCTGCGATATGCGCTACAGACGCAAAATGGGTTTTGGCATCTTCAGACAGAAACGGATTGAGACCATTAAGGTATTCCATAACATCAGATAATTTGTTTTTTGCAGGCTCCGAAACTGGGATGATTAAGATTCCTGAAGAAAAAATTGTAGAGAAAGGTAAGTTAGGACCAGGACAAATTATTGCTATAGATTTAAAAAAAGGAAAACTATTTAAAGACAAAGCAATTAAAGATTTATTAGCAAAGGATTATAAAAAATATAATAAACAGATTATTGATTTGGAAAAGAAAATTTCTAGTGAAAATGAAAAACCAAATTTTGTTGGTGAAGATTTAAGAAAGAGACAGTATTTATCTGGATTAAGTATAGAGGATCTTGAGTTAATTCTTCATCCAATGGCTGAAGAGGGTAAAGAAGCATCCGGCTCCATGGGAGACGATACACCCGTTGCAGTCTTGTCTAGTCATTTTAGGCCAGTCTCTCATTATTTTAGACAAAATTTTAGCCAGGTTACAAATCCACCAATCGACTCTTTAAGAGAAAATAAAGTTATGAGTTTAAAAACTAGATTTGGAAATCTAGGAAATATTTTAGACTTTGATAATTTAACAGAGGAAAATATTTATGTTTTAGATAGTCCTATTTTAACAAACTCCCAATTTAAAAAATTTAAAAAATTTTTTTCTAAAAAAACAAAAGTAATTGATTGTACGTTTGATATTTCCAAATCTCTAAAAGACAGGATAGAAGCAATAAGAGTAGAAGCGGAAACATCAGTAAGAGAGGGAAGCACATTTCTAATTTTATCTGACAAAAATATTAATAACCAGAAAGCAAGTATTCCAAGTATTTTAGTAGTTGGAGCTGTGCATTCATATTTAGTAAAACATGGGCTAAGAGGATATTGCTCATTAAACGTAGAGTGCTCGGATGCATTAGACACTCATTCTTTTGCTGTATTAATTGGTGCAGGCGCAACAACTGTAAATCCTTACCTTGCTATAGATAGCATATATCAAAGATTTGAAAAAAAATTATTTGGTAAATCTGATTTTGAAAGCTGTGTAATTAAATTTAAAAAATCTATAGATGCTGGGTTGTTAAAAATCATGTCAAAGATGGGAATTTCTGTAATAAGTTCATACAGAGGTGGATGTAATTTTGAAGCTGTAGGTTTAAGTAGAGCTATAGTTTCTGACTATTTTCCGGGCATGTCGTCAAGAATATCTGGTATTGGTGTAATAGGTATTGAAAAAAAGATAAAAGAACTTCACTCAAAATTTAATGTAAAAAATATATATACCCTTCCTATAGGAGGACTTTATAGGTATAGAAAAAGTGGAGAAGATCACCAATATCAAGGAAGACTAATACATTTACTTCAAAGTGCAGTTGGAACAGGATCTTACGAACAATATAAAAAGTATTCTGCGGGTATACACAATCTTCCACCTATTAACATTAGAGATTTATTAGAATTTAAAAAGTCTAAAGAAAAAATCAGTATCGACGAAGTTGAACCTCTCGAGGAAATTTTAAAGAGATTTGGAAGTGGAAGCATGTCACATGGAGCTTTATCAGCTGAGGCACACGAAACATTAGCAATGGGTATGAATAGAATAAAAGGAGCTTCTTGTAGCGGAGAAGGTGGAGAGGATGCAAAACGATTTAAAGTTTTACCGAATGGTGATAGTGCAAATTCGAGAGTAAAGCAGATAGCTTCTGCTAGGTTTGGCGTTACTGTAGATTATCTAAATAATGCAAATGAAATAGAGATAAAAATTGCTCAAGGAGCGAAGCCAGGAGAGGGTGGACAACTACCAGGTTTTAAGGTGACCGAAGAAATAGCTAGACTAAGACATTCAACGCCTGGAGTTACTTTGATTTCACCTCCACCACATCATGACATTTATTCTATTGAGGACTTAGCTCAATTAATCTACGATCTTAAACAAATAAACCCTAAAGCAAGAGTAGGTGTAAAACTTGTTGCTTCAACAGGAATAGGCACAATTGCAGCTGGAGTAGCAAAAGCCAAAGCAGATATTATTTTGATATCAGGTCATTCTGGAGGAACTGGAGCCAGCCCTCAAACTAGTATTAAGTATGCAGGTATTCCATGGGAAATGGGGTTAACTGAGGCCAATCAAATACTTACTCTTAATAATTTAAGACATAACGTTACACTTAGAACTGATGGAGGATTAAAAACAGGAAGAGATGTTGTGATCGCAGCTATGATGGGTGCAGAAGAGTATGGTATGGGAACATCTTCTTTAGTCGCAATGGGATGTATAATGGTTAGACAATGTCACTCAAATACATGTCCAGTAGGTGTATGTAGCCAAGATCCATCTTTAAGAGAAAAATTTACTGGCACACCAGAAAAAGTAGAG
>MDTA01067092.1_pt1 | contig 11798 bp, 10 predicted proteins | sample 811151 | NCBI WGS metagenome assembly MDTA01 (sample SAMN05326648, study PRJNA326480) | marine metagenome | isolation source: seawater | place: Indian Ocean: South | collected 2010 | reverse complement strand
GTTTGCTCGTGATCAGATCCAAATCGTGGGTTCATCTACTGTTTATCCTTTTGCGACTGTAGTTGCAGAAAGATTTGGTAAAACCAGTGGTTTTAAAACCCCAGTAATAGAATCAACCGGCTCAGGCGGCGGTCTAAAACTTTTCTGTAAAGGTTTAGGCACTGAACACCCTGATATTACAAATGCATCAAGAAGAATAAAAGCAAAAGAGGTTAAAAATTGCTCAAAAAACGGAGTTACCGATATTACTGAGATAAAAGTCGGATTTGATGGAATTGCCATGGCTAACGCTAAATCTGGTCCTATGCTAGAATTATCATTAAAGGATGTTTATCTTGCTCTAGCTAAAGACGTTCCTGCGGATCCCGGGGGCAATACTGTAAAACCCAACCCATACAAAATGTGGAACGAAGTAAATCCAGCTTTGCCAGCTGCTCCTATTGTTGTGATTGGGCCACCTCCGACTTCTGGGACACGTGACGCTTTCAATGAATTAGCTATTGAAAGAGGTTGCAAAAAATTTCCTGGAAGAAAAGCACTGAAGAAAAAAGACAAAAAACTTTATAAAAGTCAATGCCGTAGTGTCAGAGAAGACGGTACTTATGTTGAAGCAGGAGAAAACGACAACTTAATTATCGAAAAGTTGGTTGCTGACCCAGGCGCATTGGGAGTCTTTGGTTATTCTTTTCTTGATCAAAATCGAGACAAAGTCAGAGCAGCTAAAATTGACGGTGTATTACCAGAATTCGAAGCTATTTCTTCTGGTGAATACCCAGTGTCACGTTCATTGTTTTTCTATATCAAGAATGCACATGCAGCTGTAATTCCAGGTATAAAACAATATGTTGCTGAATTTACAAACACTAAGGCGATTGGTAATGACGGATACCTTGTATCTAAAGGACTTATACCTTTACCTGAATCTGATAGAGCTAAATTTGAAAAGGCAGGGAAAAGTCTAACTAAATTTGACGAAAATGTGTTAAAAAAATAGTAACTAGAACTTTAGGATAATATATGGGGCTTGGATCTTTTTGTGTTTTAATTATTTTGATCGCAACCTTTATAGCATGGTATGGAAATAATAAAGCTTTAAGAGTAAACCATGCTCTAGACAAAGATCTCAAGCTCCCATCCCTTCCGAAGTACTATAGTTTTTACGCCATTCTTTGGTTAATCATACCATCTACCATATTAATTCTAACTTGGTATATCGCTAAGCCATTAATCTTGGATGCAATTGTGTTGTCTTTTATCTCAGAGAATACGATAACAAATTTCCCTGGCAATACATCAATGTTGGTGGATAGAGTTAAATCTATTAATATCGAAAAACCTTTTCCTGGCACAGATAAAAATCTTATTGAGGCAGCAGTATTCTTAAAACAAACTTTAGAGAGAATTCAAACCTTTACTTTGCTAGGAATATTATCTTTAGGTTGCTTTTTAAGTTTTATTGCAATAAAGAAAATTGCCCCTGCTTTTAGAGCCCGACAAGTTGTTGAAAAGTATAATGTAGCTATCCTTTTAGTTTGTTCAGTTGTTGCTATAGTCACAACAATCGGCATAGTGTTTTCATTGATATTTGAAGCCTTAAGATTTTTTGACAAAATACCACTATTTGATTTTTTGTTTGGGTTATCCTGGAGCCCTCAAATGGCTATTAGAGAAGATCAGGTTGCAAGCCAGGGATCTTTTGGTGCAATCCCAATTTTCGCAGGCACTCTCTTAATTACCATAATCGCAATGACTGTTGCGATCCCAGTTGGCTTAACTTCGGCTATTTTCTTATCCCAGTACGCATCTCCCATGACAAGAAGTATAATCAAACCTATTTTAGAGATATTGGCAGGAGTTCCAACTGTAGTCTATGGATTTTTTGCAGCAATAACCGTAGGGCCTTTTCTAAAAGGATTAGGGGATGTTTTCTCGCTTAATATTGCATCAGAAAGCGCTCTTGCTGCAGGGAGTGTGATGGGTATTATGATAATTCCATTCATTTCTTCTTTATCAGATGATGTTATGTCTGCGGTGCCTCAAAATCTTAAAGATGGTTCATATGCTATGGGAGCTACAAAATCAGAAACAGTTAAAAAAGTAATATTACCCGCAGCGCTTCCTGGAATTGTTGGGGCAATATTACTAGCGGTATCAAGAGCTGTTGGGGAAACAATGATTGTTGTAATGGCGGCCGGTATTGCCGCTAATCTTACAGCAAATCCTTTAGAAGCAGTTACCACAGTTACCGTTCAAATTGTAACTTTGTTAATCGGTGATCAGGAATTTGATAGTGCTAAAACATTAGCAGCATTTGCACTTGGGATCACATTGTTTGTTGTGACATTAACGCTAAATCTTTTTGCACTTAGAATTGTTCACAAATATAGAGAAAAATATGAATAAAAATACAAGGATTATTGCCAAATCATTAAAGAAAAGAAATAGGTCTGAAAGCACATTCAGACTTATGGGATTATTGGGAATTATATCTGCTATTAGTTTTCTTGTTATAATTTTGTTCTCAATAATAAATGAGGGTAAGAAGGCATTCGTTTCAACTCAAATTAAACTTGATATATTTTTCGATTCAAAAATACTTGATCCAGGTAATTCTGGAAAAATTACCGAAATTGAAAATGCAAACTACCAAACACTGATCAAAGCCTCACTATTAAATTATTTTCCTGATATAAAAACACGAAATGATCAGAGGGATCTACTAAGCATGATTTCAAGCTCTGAACAAGAAAATTTGATGAGAACGCTTACTAATGACATATCTCTTATGAACACAAAAAAAGAGTTTTGGCTAAAATCCTCATCAAAATATGATGTAATTAACAAAAACCCTGAAATGATTGATTTTGCAGAAGAAGACCGATTGATTTCAAATCAGCAATTATTTTGGTTTAACGAATTGAAAAAAGATAATAGAGTTAAGTTTGGCTTCAATAAAATATTTTTTACTGCTGCTGATTCAACTGAACCTGAACAAGCGGGAATTTGGGGATCAGTAATGGGGTCTTTTTTTACTCTTTTTGTAACATTATTATTGTCATTCCCAATTGCAGTTGCAGCTGGTGTTTTTTTGGAGGAACTAGCTCCAAAAAATAGATTTACTCACTTCATTGAAGTAAATATTAATAACCTTGCTGCTGTTCCGTCAATTATTTTTGGACTACTAGGTTTAGCGATATTCCTCAATGTTATGCATCTTCCGAGATCGGCTCCACTTGTTGGTGGGATGGTTCTAGCTCTTATGACATTACCAACAATAATTATTGCAACAAGAGCTTCTTTAAAAGCAGTGCCCCCCTCGATAAGAGAAGCAGCTATTGGCATGGGTGCCACCAAAATGCAAACTGTGACACATCACGTACTTCCACTTTCAATGCCCGGAATATCAACTGGAACAATAATCGGGATGTCTCAAGCCTTAGGAGAGTCTGCTCCTCTATTAATGATTGGAATGGTTGCATTTATTGTTGACGTACCAGAATCATTTTTAGACTCTTCAACTGTTCTTCCAGTTCAAATATATTTGTGGAAAAGTACAGCTGCAAGGGGCTTTGTTGAATTAACCGCCGCTGGTGTGCTTGTATTGTTAACGTTTTTAATATTAATGAATAGTTTTGCTGTTATAATTAGAAAAAAGTTTGAGAAAAAATGGTAAATAAAAAAAACATAAAAGTATTAACAAAAAAAGTAAGTGTTTTTTATGGAGATAAGCAAGCTATTAAAGATGTAAATTTAGAAATTTTTGAAAATCAGGTTACTTCTCTGATCGGTCCAAGTGGATGCGGAAAGTCAACTTTTTTGAGATGCATCAATAGAATGAATGATACAATTGATATCTGCCGAATAACTGGAAAAGTTTTGATAGACAACGATGATATTTATAAAGCTACACTTGATCCAGTTTTACTAAGAGCGAGAGTTGGAATGGTTTTTCAAAAGCCTAATCCATTTCCTAAAAGTATTTTTGACAATGTTGCATACGGTCCTCAAATACACGGCTTAACGAATAGCAAAGAAGAGCTTCAAGATTTGGTTGTAAGAAGTTTGCAAAAAGCAGGACTATTTAATGAAGTTAAGGATAGAATGAATGAACCAGGAACCTCACTTTCTGGAGGACAGCAACAAAGACTTTGTATTGCTCGAGCAATTGCTGTGAGTCCTGAAATAATTTTAATGGATGAACCATGTTCTGCACTTGATCCTATTGCAACAGCAGTTATTGAGGAATTAATTGATGAGTTAATGCAAAATTATACAATCGTTATAGTAACTCATTCAATGCAACAGGCAGCTCGTGTGTCACAACAAACTGCATATTTTCATATGGGGAATTTAATTGAATTTGGAGAAACATCAAAAATTTTTCAAAATCCTAAAAATAAACAAACACAAGACTACATAACAGGAAGGATAGGATAAAAATAACGTGGAAAAACATATTGTAACAAATTATGATTTAGATTTAGATCAATGTAAAACAATGATTGGAGAAATGTCTATATACATTGATAAATTACTTGTCGATGTAGTTGGTCTGGTGTCGAGTAAAAATACAAATCTAATTAATGGTATTTTTAGAACAGAAGAAGAAATTAACAAGCTAGAAAAAAAATTAAGATCATTCACCTTAAATGTTCTCAGTAAACGTCAGCCAATGGCTGATGACCTCAGGACCGTTCTTATCACCTTAAAAATATCTGGTATTTTAGAGAGAATAGCCGACCATATAGTCAATATAACTAAAAAAATTGACCATCAAATTAAAATTCCTGAATATTTTTCAAGCAAGATGGACTTAGAAGCACTTGGAAAACTTGTTGGTGAGAATTTTTCAACAGTTATCAATCTTTATAAAGAACCTTCCAATGAAATGGCAAAAGAAGTTTTAAGGAAAGATATGCTTTGCAACGAATTATTTTCTGAAATTTGTAAGAAAAACCTGGACGATATATCAAAGAGCAATGAGCAAAAGGAATGCAAGTTTTTTATAGAAATTAATTTTATTGCTAAGGAGTTTGAAAGAATTGGTGACCTAGTTAAAAATATTTCAAAAGAAGTGCGTTATAGTATTTCTGGGAAAGTTAGATAAAGTGGGAAATACTATTCTTATAGTTGAAGATGACGAATCATTACTTCCAATGTTAACATATAATCTCAAAAATAAAGGATTTAATGTTAAGTCTGCAAGCACAGGGGAAGAAGGCTTGATTCTTATCAAGGAGCTTATTCCTGATTTGTTGATTCTAGATTGGATGATGCCTGAACCATCAGGTTTAGAAATATGTAGACAAATAAGACAGAATAAATTGACTAAAAATATACCTGTAATATTTCTTACAGCAAAAGGGGATGAAGACAATAAAATTACTGGACTTGAGGCGGGAGCTGATGATTATATGGTAAAGCCTTTTAGCCCAAATGAATTAATTGCAAGAATTAATGCACTTCTGAGACGACATTCAAGAAATAAGAGTAATAATTTAAGTTTAATTGTGTCTGATCTCTTTTTAGATCTAAAAGAACACAAAGCATATAGAGATAAAAAAAGAATTAATTTAGGACCAACCGAATTTAAACTTTTAAAATTTTTTATGGAAAATCCAAAAAGAGTGTTTAGTAGAGAACAACTTTTAGATTCAGTTTGGGGTCATGGAATATTTGTTGAGTTTCGAACAGTTGATACTCACATACGAAGGTTAAGAAAAGCTATTAACTTACCGAACCTTCCAGATGCTATCCGTACGGTCAGATCTGCAGGATACTCTCTAGATCTCGAATAGACTATAATGCTATTGTGCATTTAAAAAAATTTTTCTAAACTTAAACATGAATTTTCCAAGTGGTATTTCTTTTATAATCACACTTTACAACAAAGAAAGCTTTATAGTTGATACACTGGAATCTGTTTTCAAATACTTAAAAAAAAATAATCAACTAATAATTATTGACGATGGATCAACTGATAAATCTTTGGAGTATGTAAAAAGAGCTCTTCAACAAAAGAATAACATTGACTACAAAGTTATAACTCAGGAAAACACCGGTCCGAGTGTAGCCATAAATAATTGTATTAGATATATAAAATATTCACACGTAAAGTTTCTAGATGGAGATGATGTACTTTCGCCTAATATCTCTACTTTTATGAAGAACGAAATGGATACTCATAACCTTGATTTAATGTATGGGCACTGGATATGGAAATCTAATCACACTAAATATAAATTTAATACCAGACGATATCCTACAAAAATATTCAAAAATGCATTTCATGAGATAATATCCCGTGGATGGGGTGGTTCAAGCAATATGATGATAAAAACATCTGTATTAAAAAATATATCTGGCGCTGACGATAAAGTATTTGTGCAAGATTTTTCTATACCACTAAGGGTGTCTGGTTATTTTCTAAAGCATAAGAAGAAATTTATAATCGGACTTAATAAAACTATTATTTGTTGTGCTCCAAAAAATCGTACAAACAGAATAATCAATAATCATGCTCAAACACTGCATGATTTATCAGTAGTAACTTTAAATTTTTTGACTGAAAATACCTCTATTGACAAAGTATTACAAAAAAAAGTCTTAAATAATATTCTTAGAAGATGTTGGAAATGGAAAAGAAGAAATCTTGGATACTCTTTTTTTTCATTAAGTTTTATAAAATTTTTGCTTTCCTACTTAACACCTAATCCCTCAACAAAGATGGTAAAAAATGAAGTTTTAAAGACTTGGGTATTTGATGAAAATATTAAAAGGCCTGAAAAAAAAGATTTGACAAAAAAAAAAATATTAATTTATGTTGGCCTTGATTTGCTTGGTGATGCACTAATTAAAGTACCTTTAATACAGTCTATCAGAGCTCGTTTCCCAAATGCCAAAATCACGTGGCTTGCAGGTAAGGGCGAGACAGTTTTCAATAATTCCTTGAGTTTTATTTCTGATAATTTAATTGATGAAATTTTGGAAAATCAAAATATAGGGTCTAGAGTAATTGAATTGTTTAAACCACCAAAAATAAAAGAAGAGTTCGATATCATTATTGATACACAAAAAAGAGTTCTAACAACTCTTATATTAAAAAAATTAAAGACAAAATTATTTATTTCTCAAACAGCTAATTTCTTATTTTCAGACATTAAACCAGCGGAAAAGTCAAAGACAAACTTAACAAAGCAATTATTTAGCCTAGGTCAATTGATAGGTGCATCAAATAAATTAAGGTTACCAATTATAAAAGCAAATAGACATACTAAAGAATTAACCAAAAAAATTTTTCATAAAACTTTACAGAAAAAAGTTTCAATCTGTCCTGGTGCTTCAGTTGAAAAAAAATGCTGGCCACTAAAAAATTACATTGAAATAGCAAAATATTTATACAGTAAAAAACTTATTCCTGTTTTCTTTCTTGGACCAAATGAATTGAAGGACTATGAACAATTAAAAAGGGAAGTACCTTTTTCTATTTTTCCTCTACAAAATAAATTGATTAAAACCCCAACTGCTGCACATACATATTTTTTATCGAAACACAGTCTATTTGGAATAGCGAATGATTCTGGTTGTGGCCATTTATTATCCATCTCAGATATTCCTATGATGACATTATTTGGCCCAACAAAAGCATCAAAGTTTCAGCCGTATAATTCTAAAATTAACATACCAATAGAGGCATTCCAATTTTCGAACTCTACAAAAATAGAGAATATTCCGGTTTCTGTCGTTAAAGAAACTATTAATAAGTTATTGCGTAAAATAAGATAATTTATGTTTTTTAGCTGTTTTTTATTTTATGATTTTTCTAGTCTAGCACCAAATTGTTGAATAATTTTTGCTGCCAGTTCGCACCCGTTTTGTAATGATCTTTCAATTGACAATCCATTATTATATGAATTAATAAATCCGGCTGCAAAAAGATCACCTGCTCCAGTAGTATCAATAATGGGTATATTTGCAATTGCATTTACTTTTATAACTTCTTGATTTAATACGCAAAAAGCCCCTTCTTTACCAGTTGTTACAACATTCACTTTATTTGAGTGTTCAGTTAAAATTGTTTGAATTTGATTATCATTATTTAGATTGTAAAGTGCGCAAAATTCTACATTATTTCCAATGACAATGTCTGTGTCTAATTTTATAAAATCAAGAAATTCATTTCTAAAAGATTTTACTAGCTGAGGATCTGATAATGAAAAAATTACTTTTATTTTAAAGTTTTTTGCAATTTGCACCGCTTTTTTAATTGCTTTTCGAGCAGACTCAGAGCTCCACAAATATCCTTCAATAAATAGCATGCTTACATTTTTGAAATGTGATTCAATTATATCATTTTCGGATAGATTAACACTTGCCCCAAGAAAGGTTTGCATTGTTCTTTCTCCATCCGGAGTAATAAAAATCAAACATTTAGCTGTTGGAATTCCATCTTTTGATGGCTTGCACAAAAATCTTACTTTTGCTTTTTCAATATCTTTTATAAACTCAATGCCTAAATCATCTTCTTTAACTCTCCCACAAAAAACAGCATCTCCACCTAATTCAGAAATTCCAACGATTGAATTTGCAACAGAGCCCCCAGAAGTTTTTTTGATGGCTTTTACTTTTTCTAAAATTACCGAAGATTCATCTTTTTCTACTACAGTCATAATTCCCTTTTTTAATTTCATTTGCATGATTTCATGATCGTCGCATGGAATTAATACATCCAACACTGCGTTACCCATTCCCATAATTATTTTTTGTTTTGCACTCATATTTTTACAGACATTTTGTAAATAAATTTATTTCTTTATTATTTAGTCTAATATACCATATCAGTACTATGTTAAATAAACACGATTTTCTAAATTTAACAATTTTCCCTCACAGGAGCCTTTCAAAAAAAGGCTTTACGATATTAATGTGTATTATAACATTTATATGTTTAACGGGTGGAGCAATCTTTTGGTTTTTAGGCGCTTGGCCAGTATTTGGATTTTTAGGGTTAGATATAGTCTTGATATATTTTGCTTTCAAAATAAACTATAGAAGTGGTGAAATGTATGAAAGGTTTCAAATTATCTCGCAAAAACTAAGGATTCTTCGTTCCTTTCCCTCCGGCAAGATGCAGATATGGGAGTTAAACCCGTATTGGGCAAAAACAGAAATTGTGGACATAAATAGTAATCATAAGCAACTTATGATTCACTCTAAAGATAAATCAGTTTCAGTAGGTTCTTTTCTTAATAATTATGATAAACAAAAACTTGAAAAAAAGATTTCTTCCTCATTAAGATCTTTTAGAGAATCACAGACAATCTAATTATTATTTAACGTACAATTAATTGTGAACTAGGATACAAATTACCTCTCATCTTTGACGTACATTGTAATGTGACTATTGCTACATCCGATTGAAATGTTCATTAAGACATTTTACTGGCCTATATGCTCTAATGAACTCTAATTATAATACTAATATCATTAGCTAGTATTGTAAGTTTAGTGTAAGGTTCATTTTTTATCTTTAAAGAACTAATTTATGAAAAAAAAAACGCAAATTATTGATTATACTGGGCTTTTTTTTCTGTCAGCCATTTGGGGTAGTTCTTTTTTATTTATAAAACTGTCCGTTGAAACAATGCCTCCATATATTCTTACTTTTTTTCGTCTTTTGATTGCGTCAATAATTCTATCTATTTTTTTGAAGCTTTCTTCAAAACAGCAAATTTTTGAAAAGCAAGATTTGTGGAAAATGTTCTTCATTGCCCTTGTGGGTAATTTTATTCCGTTTAATTTAATTAGTTGGGGTGAGTTGTATGTAGATAGTGTAGTAGCAAGTACTCTAATTGGTACTATGCCTTTATTTACATGTATTGTTTCACATTTTTCATTAACAGGAGAAAAAGCTAATTTTTCTGTATTTTTTGGTCTTTTTCTAGGTTTTTTAGGTATGATTGCTCTTTTTGAGTTCCCTAATACAGAGTTCTTATCACGAAATAATTTTGTTAATCTTATAATACTTTTTTCAGCATTTTGTTATGCCCTATCAGCAAATTGTGTAAAGAGTGTTCGTACCTTAAGTTCATTACAAATTGCAACATCCTCAACGATTTATGCAACAATATTATCTTTTGTTTCTCTGCCATTTATTATTTCTAGTCAGAATAATTCGATACACAACATACTCATATCAATATCATTAAAAAGTTTATTTGCTTCACTGGTTTTAGGTGTTTTTTGTACTGCAACAGCTATAATTGTATTTTTTTATTTAATTAAAAAAAAAGGGGCAGTTTTTGCTAGTCAGAGTAATTTCTTAATTCCCTGTTTTGGGATACTCTGGTCCTACCTCTTTTTAAATGAAGACATTAATAATCAAATTATTGTTGGCCTAACAATAATTCTGTTCGGTCTATATTTTGTTCATAGGGGGAGAAATTAATTATTTTTTAAGTTGATCACTTGCATCTGGAATTTCTCCAACATCGTATTCTTTATGTTCTAATATAGGCTTGACCTCAATATTATCTTCTGGCTGGTATAAAACCTTAATAGCACTTTGAAAATTAAACCTTGCCTTGTCTACTGCGGTTTCAGCATAACTTACTGAACCACCAAGCCATGCTTGATCTTCAAGCATATTAACTGCAGACATTAAAAGATCAGATGCATCAATCAAAGAATTATGTATCTCTCTTATTTTTTTTGAGTTAGGAATGTTAAGTTCTTTTAATTCGTCTGACCTTCCAAAGCTATCTAAATTGCTTTTTATCAATTCTTCGGCTTCTTTAAAATGGTCCTCATCCGCACTTTCGCTTCTTAGATTGTAAGCATCAAGAAGTCTTCCTTGGATAATTATTGCATTGCCTAGGTACCCTAACTTAATGTCCATTATGTCTTTATAATTATCAACATCTTCTTGAGACAGTTTCTCCTCACATGAACTAGTTAAAAAAATAATAAAGCAGAGGGATAATATTTTTTTTAACATGTATTTTCTCCTTTTTATATTTGTACAAGGTCTTTCATAGAATATAAACCTTGCTTTTGATTTTTAATCCATTTTGCAGCTACTAAAGCGCCTTTAGCATAAATATTTCTATTACTTGCTCTATGAATAAGTTCAATTCTTTCTCCGTCTAAAAAAAAGAAAACCGAATGATCACCGATCACATCTCCACCCCGTATTGAAGAAAAACCAATTTCTTTTTCTTTTCTGTCTTTATTTTGACTTTGTCCTCTGAATTCAAATTTGAAATTTTTTCCATTTTTTTTTCCACTCTTAACTTCTTCTCCTAGTGACAATGAAGTCCCAGAGGGAGTATCTTTTTTCAGTTTATGATGTGTATCTAAAATTTCTACATTTGCATCATCCGGTAATGTTTTTGTTAATTGTTTTGTAAGGTTAAACATCAAATTTACACCTATGCTCATATTTGAGGCTCTGAGAACTTTAAGGCCTCTTTTTACTCTTTCAAATTCTTCTTCTTGTTTTTTTGTAAACCCAGTTGTGCCAATTACTAAAGCTGGAGAATCTTTTCTATTAATGCTTTTCATTAGATTTAAAGTGGATTTAGGTGAGGAGAAATCTATTATTACGTCAGATTCTTTGATGCTTTTGTCAACTCTATCTGTAACTATCACATTATCTAGCGTTGATCCTACGCTTTCATGCCCTTTCGCCTCAACTAGGTATTTAATTTTGAGATTGGAAATTTTCTTTGACTCCTCAACTATGGCCATACCCATCCTTCCTGATGCACCTATAATACTGATATTTATTATTCCCATCT
>MDTA01029141.1_pt1 | contig 11798 bp, 4 predicted proteins | sample 811151 | NCBI WGS metagenome assembly MDTA01 (sample SAMN05326648, study PRJNA326480) | marine metagenome | isolation source: seawater | place: Indian Ocean: South | collected 2010 | reverse complement strand
TCTTACCATGTCTTGCCAAGTAACGCTTCATGCGCTCTGGGTCTTTGTGTTGAGTATAATCGCTCATTCCTCTTGCACCGAAATGGGTAGTTCTAACCTTCTTTCCTTCCGCATCGAAGAAGTAAGCAACCATTTTCTTTTCCTTATTCGGGGATTCTTCAATTCTAACCGAAACAGGCTTTTTGCTTGGGTTGCGTCTCAATAATTCTGGTGGTGCTACGGGAACATCGCCTGGGAAGAATGGGTCACGGCTACCGCTTGCATAAAGATGAGCCTTGTAATACTTGGAAGGATATGCGGGGTTGTTTCGTGGTATATCGTCAAGTATCTCTAAAGCGATATCATCATACTTGCCTACTATACTCTTTATTCTCTTATCGAAAGTTTGCTTCTTACTATCTCTAATATGACTAGGGATAATACTAGATCTCTTTCTTGCTTCTTGAGGAGACATTTGCCCTCTACGCAATAACAATTGGTAAACTTGTTTTGGCTTTGCAGTCGTTTCCAAATAAACTCCGTAAGCACTTGGGTATAACTGCTTGTAACGATTATAACCTGCTAAGGATACATCTAAGATAACATAATCCGCACCCTTGAAGTCTTCAAATCTTCTACCATAGAAGTTACCATTCTTTTGTCTAACTGACTCGGCAAACTCTCCTGCCGCTTCCATTTCTTTGAACTTCTCTTCGGTGATAAATACCTTTTCGCCTGGCTTATCGCTCTTGCGTTTCTTTCGAGTTGTGTAAGTAGGAACGGTCTTGCTCTTAGGTAGTGCTTGCAGTAAGTTGCGAATAGTTGTTGATTTGCCCGACCCACTAGCGCCAGAAATAAGAATCACCTGCGACTTTCCTCTGGGGTTGGCAGTAACCATTGTTGCGACTTCTAATTCCTCATTCGCTACATTCAAGCCATATTCGTTTAGTTCTCTAATGACTTCTTGATAAGCCTCCATAGCTGCTAGGCTAGGGTCTTGAGGAATCGGGTGTCCCGAAGCGGGAACGAATAACTGCATCTTACCTGTTGTTAATGCCAATGAAACTCTAACGCTAGTTCCACCACCAGGAACTATCATGTAAAGCATGTCTGTTCTTTCGACATGGTAAGAGCCACCTTGCTCGTATGGTGCGAACTTTTCTAGTGCTTCTATAACGATGTCAATCATCGACAGGTCTTCTTTAGGGATCGAAGCAGAAAACTCTGTTTTCGATATCATAGGTGGTGGGTTTAACTTTGCCCCTCGAAATCTACCTGGAATTTGTATTCCAAGAACCTCTCTATCACTTTGATTATACTTACGCTGATATTCCAACAAGAACTGATCGATTGCGTTTAACGCTCTATCCTTCTTACGATGGTAAACATCGTGTCGCGCTTGCTCTATTGTCATTAGTCCATTTTCCACAGACTTCATTATCTGCACCGCTTCTATAGATAAATTAGAGAGGATTAATAGCGGGTAAAAGTCCCCGCTAAGTGTCTTTGCTTCTTCGGTATAAGGGCCGATAGCTCTTGCTTCTTCGATCATCAATAAGTTATCTCTAACCTCATCGGGTATACTCATCTCCTTAGCCATGTCTTCGATTCTAGACTTGCTGCCCGTTCCATCTCTAATTCTTTCATCACTCGCCATAATATCGTAATGGAGTGATAACAAGTTAAGCATATCATAATTTGAATACTCTGGATGAGGCATAGCATCTAGATAATGATTGATTACATTTAGCCTGCTTGGGCCTAGCCCTAGTTGTCTAGTTCTATGCTTAACTCCCCATTGTATTTGCTTTCTTCCATCTCGAAGAGTTAGCAACTGTAGTTGCCTATCTCTATCATCTTCCATGAAGTAATACTGTGTAAACCAATAAGCATAGTTTTCTTGTGGCTTCTTGTCTTCTCCGAATTCGGGCCAAGAGTATTCCCCATCTCTAATATCTTGGATTGCCTTTGCGATGAACTCGTCTCCTAAGTGTAAGTCCTCAAACTCTGGTTCTGGTGGGTTCTTTCTTGCCTTGTAGTAGCACTTGTATTTGATGGTAACATAGTCCTTATACTTCTTGTTCAACCATTTTACTACATCTCTAGTAATTGCTTCACAGAACTTCAAATCATCTTGCATAGTGCCTTTTTGATACTTAGCGTCGTGCTTCTTTTCGAATACTGTCATTTGGGCATCTAATTCTTCTATGAACTTATCTTCGCTAACTCTGACATACTTTCCTTTAGCATCTTTCTTAGGTGTGATGTGAAAATAGTCCATTCGATCTGCCATGACAGTAAAGAAGTGTCGAATGCTTCTTGGTGGCATCGAAAGGTCGAAGTAAAGCAGGTAGTCGTCAGGAGAACTTAGGCTTGGTTCATCTTTTCTAGGGTGAGTGTGATACATCATCTTTGCACCCACGGGTGCTTTTGTGATTTTGATTTGAGGCATAACTAGGCTTGCTCGGCGGTGATAGATGTTGTCTTTATCCGAATATCCATAGTTCTCACCCATGTAACCGACGAAAGTCCAAAGCTTAGCTCTAAAGGCTGGGCCGTTAAATGGTGGCGCTTTGAATACTCTAAAATATTTTTCAGGATTATCAATCGCCATCTTTTCGTAATGGTGATCGAAGTCTTCTAGTGGAGTCATTTCCTTTTTCTTACCCTTGCCAGGGTTATTGTAAATCGCAGGCGTTATCTGCATCGCCATTATTACTTGGACGCCATCTTTGGTAGGTCTTACTTGGTAGTCTTTGCTACCAACGGTGTAATCTCCTTTTGGTGTAGTGATGTGGTGGGCGTTGAGTAATTTCATTAGCATTGATGGGACTTCTTTTCGCTTGACCCCTTTATCGAATAGGATGCCTACTGTGAACATGTCTGGATCTGCATCTATGACATGGACATACTTGACTTTCTTGCCTTTGATTACCTCGCCGACTTTAGGCAAAGGTAATGCTTTGAAGACCTCACTCGGAGTCAGTTTCGAAGGTGCTTTCATCATCTTCTACTTCCTCCTCATACAAGTCCGATAGAACGCTTTCTAATAACTCACCCGACATGGGCGCACCGAATCGGGTATTGATTGCGCCTATATCGTCGTTACTTAAGGAATACATTAACTCTGCCTCTCTTAGCAATCTTTCTTTTTCTAAGATGGGCAACTCCCATGCACCGAATAGTCCCTGGGAAATGTTACTCCATGACTCTTTAGGATCTGGAGAGTCCTTCCACTTTTCGTATTCTTTTGCATACTCTACAACTCTTGCTCTCCATGAGTCGGACTTAACTATAGGATTTGATAAGATTTTATTCGCTTCTAGCAAGTCTTCAAACTCCTTTTCACTAATCTTATTCTTAGAAAGTGCTTTCTTTAATTCGTCTTCAAAGGCCAAATGTGCAGAGTGGTATCCACTATCTACCTTAGAGTAAAACATGGGAGTTTGTTGCTCAAGCTTGCCTCCTCTATCTAAAGGATCTCTAGATGTCGGTATCTTGCCTACTTGGGCCTGTAGTATCTTCAAATCTTCCAACTGTTGCTCTTTGCTTGCAGACCTTGTTGCTTCTAACTGTTCGCCATACGGCATTTGTGTTGTTCCGTATTCTAGTGTTCCATCCATTGTGATAACACTTGAACCAAACGGGCCACCTACACCGTATACATCGTCTACGGCATCTCTAAACATAGCGCTCATACCTGTTATGGTATAGTAAGGAACTGCGCTACCCGATGTTGTAGTTGCTGCTTCGTCTACGAACACTTTGTAGCCAGGCTCACCTTTCTTGCTTCTCATAGCTGCTTTTTCAAACTCTCCTGGCAATCCACCTCTAGTTGAGATTAGGTCAATAGGTGCAGAGCGACCTCCGACTACTCCTGACATCCAAGTTTTAGTTTTCGTATCGTAGAAGTTATCGGAGTATTTACCTCCGATTTGGATTCTTCTAGTTGTTGGAACTCCAAAGAACGCACCATTTCTAAGAACTCGTTCTCGTCTTGGGTTTGGCAAGGTGTCCAAAATCGAAAGTCCCTTTGCAGGACGCTTGCCAGAGACTTCTAGTAGTGGATCTTGGGTTACACTAATGTCAGATGTTCTAGTTGGCGATAAGTCAGTTATCCCTATTACCTGTGCGCCAATTAACCCTGTAGCCCATAACTTCTTAGCTACTGCTCTAAACTTTCTGCCAGAAGTGCTAGATGTGAAGTTATGCGGTAATGCAGCAGTCATAGCAGGGGAGATATCATCATATTGAACTTCTACCACTACCTTAGGTTCTACTATCTCTATATCATCTGCATATGTATCTACTCTAGACTTTAATGGAATAACATTCTCATAAGAGGTTACCATGTTTCCTTCTCTATCTTCGTAGGTGTTCATTTCACCCTTGACTAATCGCTTTAGTTCTTCTCTATCTTTCTTCGGCAAGACAACCTGTGCTTTGCCAATGGTAACATAAATTGGGCCGAACTTAGAGTGCTTCTTTGTAACTGCTAGGAAGACAGGCGGTATTGATGGGGCATCTGTTTCGTAGAGTTTACTGCTCTTATCTATTCCCATGATAACTGCCTTAATCGTTCTTCTAGAAGTGATTAGATAATCTTCTTCTCCAGATACGACTAGCGACCCTACCTTTCTCTGGACTAGTAAATCTCTAAACAACCTCTTGACATTTGGCCCGACTGTTCCTTGCATAGGGAAGTAAGGAGTCGGTGTTATTCTAGCAGTTTGGATTTTCTTTAATTCCTCTAGTTGCTTACCCAAAGGAAGGTTAGCAACGCTCTTATCAAAGGTTACAAGTTTGTAGGATACGAAGTTTAACTCTCTAGCCTCGAATGGGCTAATGCCTTCCTTTCTTTGTATAATCGATCTAACCGATTGTGAACCTTGATTGTTACCGACGATATCTCTCTTAACTACTGAACCAACAATCGTTAGTTTGCTTATGTTTTGAACCTCACAATAGCGTTCTAAGTCTCTACAAATGAAGTCATCATAAACCACAGTTCCTCCAGAAGTAATCAAAATAGCCTTTACACTTTTCACTTTTACTGACGCCCCTCCTGATTTTTTGATGGTTTTCGTGGAAAGCGCCTTACCACCTACTCTGATAGAACCTGTCGAATTGTAATGCAGCACGGCGGAAACGCCTCTTTCTTTGATGTAGCAAATCGCGTTTTCCTCATCTTCCAATACTGCCTCAATGTCCTCGGCTGGCACCTTAATTATGTCACTTTTCTCTATCAAATGTGAAAGTAAAGGATGCTCAGGATCTTTAACTTCGTGTCGAATACAAGGAGGCGGTGCTTCTACTTCGTAGTCTTGTCCCATTTGGGCTATATCGAAGAATTGTGAAATGATAGAAGCGTATCTGTCAAAGTGTTTCAAAACCTCCTCTGGATGTGCATTTGTTAGCGGATCGAACTTTTCTATGTCGGCAACACCAACAGGAATCGAGACTAGTCCTGAAAACTTCTTTTGTGACTTTTCGCTTGGGTAGTGTAAGTTGAAGAACATTCTATTGGCTTTACCTGCAACGAATACGGTATCATCAATCCATAGAAGTTTCTTATCTATTGCCTTATTTCTAGCCTTGCCGTCTCCTATCTCGAACATATCCTTGTTATACATTAGAGAAGTTACTAATGTTCTAGCATCTGCTATACTACCTAAGTCTTGGAACTCATTTCTAGAAAACCAAACTTGGTATGAACTGCCGGTAAACATAATAATGTGCGGATGCCCATTATCTTCTAACTTCTTGGAGATGTATCTAACACCCTTTCTAACTTGAGAATCGGGTAAGCCTGCTGGGTTATCCAAGTCAATGATTGCTATCTTGATATTCTTACCTGTTGGGCTAGGAACAAACCATAGGTATCTGAGTTGCTCATCTTGAGCTGCTGGGAATCCCTTAATCGTGGCACTAGCAAGGTATTTCTGTAGGTCTTTTTCTCCAGATACGATGAACGGGTTTCCATCTTCGTCTGTGCGGATAACTTGTCCTTTACCGCTAGTTGTCGAATAGATGCCCGCCTGTAGTGGGTGATTCATAGTTTGTCTAAGGATAAACGGAATGGCTCTTTCATTGAATGCTTTGATTCTAGACTTAACTCTAGTTAGGTAAGCAGTTGCCTTGATTGTTGCTTCATGCGACCTTCTATCTGTTCCGCTTAGATTATTCCATTCGGCTTGGCTTATTCCCATGTTGATAGCATTTCTATTTGCTAATTCATCAACACCGATAGGCTCTGGATCCCACGCAAAGGGTTCTTCGTCTTCTCCTAGTGAAGAATAGACTTCCTCCACTTTGTCTACCAAAAGCGGTTTTACTTCCTTTTCTAGTTTAGAATAGGGGTCGCCCTTTGTGTCGAATGTTACCTCTCCTGTTTCCCTGTCTATTCGGCTAGCAGAGGAAATGTAAGCACCAGATCTTGCGGGATACATAAAACCGTATTGCGAAGTGAGGAACTTCTCTACGAAGAAGTCAATGTCCGATTCGGTAGGAGTGCGACCTTGAGCATTAACTAAGTTGGTGAACTTAGCGAACTCTTGTAGCATTCCCGAATAGTCTCTCAACCCATCGCCTCCTCTTTGAACTTCTTTAGTTTCTCCGCTGTCGCTTTCGCCTTCTCAATAAGCGTAGGTTCATCGTCTTCCTTCGCCTCATCAACCTTCGGTTCTTCTACTTCTACTTCTTCTTTTTCGAAGTCTTCGATTCCTAACTCTAACCTAGCCTGTTCATAATCGCCATCAACCATCATGCGAATAACGCCAACACAATGTCTTCTCCAGAGTAAAGCCTTGAACTCCTTAGGGGTTAGGTTGTTTTCTTGGGCGGTAGTTATTGTTTCGTCAGTAGGGTGTGCTGTTAAAGCCACACCTAGAGAGTGTGAAACCCAACTTCTAACTTGTTTACCTGTTTTCTTGCTAGCGGGTGCCGATAAGAAGTTATCACTTGAGCGATCATCTAGATACATATCTTGTAAGTGTGATGTAAAGCTACGATACATGTAAGCGTTCTTTGGTAACATACTTGCTATGTTTTTAATTTCCTCATAACCATCTTCTATGTAGTCTACGCCCTTCATAGTTTCTAGTGTTTCGATAGCTGCTTCTCCAACGCTTGAGTCTTCTTCTGGGTCGAAATCTTCCAGCGGTGTATCAAATCTCGATTCTATTTCGTCTAAGAAGTTAATTGAGACTTCCGTTAGTGCAGACTTTAGTGCATCGGGTATTTCTCTAAATGCTTGTGCTGCATTTTCGTAATGTCTACCTGCTTCGGTAAACTGTATGCTAGCACGCTCAAAGGCTTTACCTGCTTCCTCAAAGGAAGTTCCTGCATCTGCAAACTTGGTTCCAGCGCCATCAACTGCGGTTGCTATCTTAGCTAACTCAGCGGTGTTTCTATCTGTAGCATTCTCAGTTCCTATCCCGTGAAGTAAAAGCCCAGTATCTAACTGTTCTAACTTATCCACAATTGCCTGGTGTTCGTAGGGTTTTGGGGCTATAGGCGGTGGTGATGGATCTGGTGGTATTGGCTTTAGTGCTTTCTTTAGTTGTGCCAAGTCCCCGCGATAAATCATAACTGATGTTCCAGATGTTAAGTCGAAGGGGTCGTCTGCACTCTCGTCTACAATAGGTATTCCTAAGCCTAGTGGGGATGGCTCGTAATAGTGATATCTTGGATTGTTAAACACGCCATCTTCGCCAGGAGTTGCCCCTGGTGGAAAGTAAACATATTTCGATAAGTCGAACTTATCACCATGATATTTCTTGTAAAGAAGGTGACTATAATCTGTTAAGTCCTTATTAGGCACGAAATCTAAGGTTATGTCTGGATATCCTGGTGTTCTTGCTGTTAGTAGAACTCCTAAGTTATCTCTATAATGTGCCACTACAGACGGGTGGGGTGGTTGTGCTTTGTTATCTCTGCCATCCCAAATCTTAGTTTCTCCTTTCCAATCTATTTCCTCTGCAAAGTATTGAGTCGTGGGTAGGGTTAGTCGTCTCTTTAGATCTTCTATCTCTATCGGAGTAAGGGTTGCTGAGAATGTTGCTTGAAAGCTCTTACTAGGGAATCCTGGGGTTGCTGTTGTTCCGATTACGGATGTTAGATACTTTTCAACCTCAGGGTTATCTCGATTTAATCTAGAGCCTACTTTGGGGTAGAAGTTAGGTTGGGGTAAGAATTTAGGATTATCTAAACCGAACAAAGCGCTTTCGGGGTCGCCTTCCTCGGCAACTTTTTCTTTGAACTCTGGGTGAGTTTCTGGTAACACATACGCCTTTCCTTCGGGGGTGAATGTTTGCTTGATTTGCCTTCTTTGCTCTTCATCTAACTTTTGCGCTACGAATGCTTCTCTAAACTGTAGCGGGATATCAATTTCGCTTCTCATAACGCACATTACGGCTCTATAAGCATCGAATCTAATTGATGTTCCCTTTAGCATTCCTCTCTTTGCTTGAGACTTAATTCTAGCAATAAAGGACTCTCTAAGATTGTCTATATTACCCTCTGCTTGTATTACTATATCTCCTAGTATAGTTAGAACTGCTTGAGCAACGGCTGGTTGCGCTGTGAAGTTATTCTTTAGGTGGGTGATATACTGTGTCATGCAGTCCGAGTAAAACTTCATGTCAATGTTTTCGCCTAAGTCTAAAGGATCTCTAGAAACTCTAGTTTTGGTGTTAGTTCCAGTCCATTGAGGCGGGTATAAATCGACAACTCCGTATAACTGTCCTGTTATCGCTTCCATCTGTATAAACAGCCTATTGAATATTCTATGTGGCTCTACTCCCTCTCTGTTTAGAATGTCTGCGCTTCTTCCAGCGATAGAACCCCATATTGCGGAGGTTAGTTTAACCAAGTCAGCATTTGGCTCTACATCTTCCCCTTTTGCTATCTTTTTCTCTTGATTTTTTGTAAAGGCAAACGCGTTCTCAATTGTGAAGTCTATGAATAGTTGATCGTATTTCATAATAACATCTTTTAGGATTGGTGAGTCCATTTGGTAGAAAACCGTTTTTGCATTAACTGGTGCCTCTGCGCTAACTCCTTCTCCCAATCCCTTAGCTGTGTATTTTAGCTGCGCTAACAAGTTAGGTTTTTCCTTTCGCTCTAAAATCGCTTTTCCTTCGTCACTTAGGGCTTGTGAGAGCCAAAGGACTTCGGATAATCTTAGGTCTTCCTTGTAAAATGCCTCTATGTCGAAGCCTTTTGTTAGTGAGTCTAGATTTGCTAAGTTTGCCAAAGTATGTGTTGTTCTTAGTGTAGCAAATGTTTCCATAGCCCCTGGTGAATCTTTGATTGCGTTAGCAAGGAAAGGCGAGTCATCTAAAATATACTGCATGTTTCTATAGTTCATAGCAGATATTCCTAAATCGTCTGTAACATTTATACTATTATCTATTCTTCTAGGTTGATACTTAACATTTGCAGCATAGAGAACCACTTCAAAAGTAAACAGAATATCCAAGAAGATTCTAAAGAATGTTAAGGTCGCTGGATTAACAAGCGGTTGCTTTTTGCTACCTGCTTTCTCTAAAATTATTTCGTCTTCTAATGTGACGACTCTTGTCTCAAGATCGCTATGTTTAACGCCACCAACTGTTACAGGAACTCCGCCAATGTCTGCCGATATTGTGAAAACTCCTTGCGCTGCTTTTTGACCAGGAACCGCATCTGCCCCAATAACAATCCACTCTGCTTCACCTACCTCGGTTGTGGTTAGGCTATTTGCTTTGGCAAAAGCCTTTGCCTTAGCACCCGAAGGTATTCTAACAGGCATACCCACTCCAAACTTAAGACTAGCACCATCTAGAATTCTAGTAATATACTCTTGGACTCCTATGTATAGGTCATCTTCTTCGTAAAACTTTTCGCACGCTTCTTCTAATTGTGCATCGGTCGGAACGCCGTTGGGATAGTTTGTTACTAACTCTTGATACTCTGGGTGATCTAAAATCGCTTGATGGATGCTGTGTATTAGTTTTACATCGTTTTGGGGACTTGTTACGCCTATAGTCTTTGCATCAAAGGGTGCTTCTAGAAACTTAGGAAGAGAAGCGGAGTCTCTTTGGTCGAAAGTAAAGTTCACTAGTTTATCTAGCATAGAAATTGCTGCCGCAATTATCTCATTGTAAGTTCCACCAGCCCCAACGGTCATTAGAGCCAAAGTTCCCAAACTAGGTAGGTGGAACTTGTTAGCAGAAGAACCAAATGCTAACTCTCTTTGAAACCACTCCGTAGCTGCTTGCTCTGTGGCTAGACCTTCGGTTAAAACTCCTTTTAGTTTATCTCGATTGGTCACTTCTGCATTTAGATACGGTTCGAAGAAGTTGCCATTTGTCACCGCTTTTAGATTGGGGACTTTTTGTGGTGGTGCAGAGACATATCTATACACAGTAGACGGTAATATAGCGCTTGAAGATTTTAGAAACTCTGGTGCATTCTCGGTAGGAGGTGCAAGCATAGTTAGCCGATAGTCTCCGTAAACATGGTAGTAAAGAATGTCTACGGTTGAAAGCGTATCTGCTGGTGCAGTAGTGGGTGTCTTTAGCGCTTGGCTTGCGTATATGTTATAGTGTGCCTTAATGTGTTCTTTTACATTATTGGCGAGTTTTTCGACTTTGGTAACAGAACTATCGTCAGTTCTCTTGGTTTTTACAAAGTCTCTATTTGGAGGCTTGAATGCCCCTCCCTCGAAAAGAAAGGGTGTCGAAATCTCATCGGGGAACGCCATACTATCACTTTCTTCGGATCATACCAAACTGGTCAAGGTTTGGCCCGCCGAAGAAAGCGCCTGTGGTTTTCTTTTTAGACGCTAAATATCCAAGTGCTAGAATGCCACCTACGACTACTGTGTTTCTAATTCTAATGCGGCGAGCGCCTGTTCTCTTCTGTAGCTTTTTGTATACAGGGTTGTTAGGGTCAAAGGGGTTCCATGCGTCTGCCATTTTTTCTCACCTCAAAATACATTAGTGTCTATCCACTTGTAACCGCTATAGACAATGCCTCTACCAGGAATGAGCTGTTTGTCATCTGGTATATTGTTCATCTCCTCATAAGTATCAATAGCACCGTGCAGAAGAGTGACTGCCCAGAGCGCCGTAGATATAGTGTCGATGTATGTCCAGGTTTTATCACTTGCGCCAAAGTTTAGTTTAGATAGCTTCTTACTTTTACCGATACCAAAGAAACCATTTTCACCGATGCCTTGTAATGCTCTACGGGAGATGACTGCGGTAAACATTATTGTTGAAATCCCATCAATCTTAGTCCAAGTGTCGGCTTTCATACCAAAAAGGGGTCTAAACTCTCTTTTAGCCATAATATCACCTCAGTCGTAAATCCACGCCACTCCGCTCTTATCCGTCTTAATCTTCCAAGTGCCACCAGTTATAATAAGCATGGGCTTGCCATTTTCGGGCATTGTAGCGTATAGATTCGGTAGGTTGCCGTCTTTTGTTTCTTCGTTAAAGTGGTGAATATACTTTTGGCTTGAGTTTCCTGTTTCCTTTCCACTACAATAACCGATTTGCCAGCAACCGCCTTCTCCAACTTGATACCAAACATCGCCTATGTCTATTGTAGTTGTCTTAACTTTGGCAGGATCTTTTCCATTCATATGCTTGTAAAGTTTCTTTCCTTTCTCTACCTTTGACTTCGGTGGGTTAGAAAGTGGCGCTCTACTACGAGTTGTGCTTCTTCTTCTATCCATAGGCATAGGCATTCGAGAGTATGTTTCGCTTTCATCTGCTGCTTGCATTATCATATCAAGATCATAGTTCTTTAGAACCCCAGGATTTTCAGCG
>MDTA01028136.1_pt1 | contig 11799 bp, 8 predicted proteins | sample 811151 | NCBI WGS metagenome assembly MDTA01 (sample SAMN05326648, study PRJNA326480) | marine metagenome | isolation source: seawater | place: Indian Ocean: South | collected 2010 | reverse complement strand
CTTTCGTCTTCCCATATCTTTTTTGCTTTTTCCAGCTCTTCATTTAATTTTCTTTCAGAATCTCTAAGTCTGGCGGCTTCTTCATATTGTTGACTTCTTACCACCATAACTTTTTGCTCTTTGACCTCTTCAATTTGTTTTTCAATATCAATGATGTTTTTGGGAACATTAATATTGGTTATATGAACTCTTGAGCCAACTTCATCCATAGCATCAATAGCCTTATCTGGAAGAAATCTATCAGTAATGTATCTTGAAGTTAATTTAACACAGGATTCAATAGCGTCATCAGTATAAGAAACGTTATGATGATCCTCATATTTTTCTTTGATGTTATTAAGTATCTGAATGGTTTCGTCAATACTAGTAGGCTCAATTAATACTTTTTGGAACCTTCTTTCCAATGCACCATCTTTTTCGATATATTGTCTATACTCATCTAGTGTAGTAGCACCAATACATTGAATTTCTCCTCTGGCAAGAGCAGGTTTGAACATGTTGGAAGCATCTAAAGAACCTGAAGCTCCACCAGCTCCAATTATGGTATGAATTTCATCTATAAACAGAATGATTTCAGGTGATTTTGCCAATTCGTTCATTACCGCCTTCATTCTTTCTTCAAATTGTCCTCTGTATTTGGTTCCAGCGACTAAAGAAGCTAAATCAAGAGAGATAATTCTTTTATTGAATAGAACTCTGGAAACTTTTCTTTGTACAATTCTTAGCGCTAATCCTTCAGCAATAGCAGATTTCCCTACACCTGGTTCTCCAATTAAAATAGGATTGTTCTTTTTTCGTCTTGAAAGTATTTGTGAAACACGTTCAATTTCTTTGTCTCTTCCAACAATAGGATCTAGCTTATCATCTTCAGCAAATTTGGTTAAATCTCTTCCGAAATTATCTAGTACAGGAGTGCTAGACTTAGAATCAGATTGTTTTTTTGAGCTTTCGCTAGAAAATTCTTCTCTTGGCGGTTCATCATCTCCAGTAGCACCTGGTAGTTCTGATTTAGGGGGTGTTTCTTTATATCCTTCTTCCATTAACATCTCTAATTCATCTTTTACTAATTCATAATCAACTTTAAACTCATTCAAAATTTTTGCAGCTAAATTGTTTTCTTCCTTTAATATAGACAACAATAAATGCTCTGTACCAATCATATTGCTTTTAAATAGTTTAGCCTCAAGATAAGTGATTTTGAGTACTTTTTCAGCCTGTTTTAGAAGTGGTATATTGCCAGCAGCAATATTTTTTGATGTTCCCAATTCTAAATTGGATTCTAATTTTTTTCTTAATTCTTTGGTGTCAACACCTGAGGAAACAATCATTTTGATAGCAACACCTTCTCCTTCTCTGATTATACCAAGAAGTAAATGTTCAACTCCAATGTAATCATGGCCAAGACGCATAGCTTCTTCACGGCTATAACTTATAACATCTTTTACTCTTGGTGAAAATTTTGCATCCATAATTCGTGGTTAAACTTACAAATAAAGAATCAATATCAAATATATTATACTACATTAAAAAAAGGTTCTTAACAATTTTGAATTTTCGCACAAAAATTTGTGAATAAATACTTCCGTTTTCAACTATTTATTCTCTAAAGAATTGGTATTTTCGAGCACTATTGAAGACAGCACTTCAAAAATCAAATTTAATTAGTAAATATGGCCGAAGATAGAGGTGAAAGAATTATTCACGTAAGTATTGAGGATGAAATGAAAACTGCATACATTGATTATTCAATGTCTGTGATTGTTTCAAGAGCTCTTCCAGATGTAAGAGATGGATTAAAACCCGTTCATAGAAGAGTTTTGTATGGAATGCAAGAGCTAGGTGTTCGGGCTAGTAGCTCTTATAAAAAATCAGCTAGAATTGTCGGTGAAGTTTTAGGAAAGTATCATCCCCATGGTGATTCTTCTGTTTACGATACTATGGTTCGTATGGCTCAAGAATGGTCATTAAGGTATCCACTTGTAGATGGTCAGGGTAATTTTGGTTCTGTTGATGGTGACAGCCCTGCAGCAATGCGTTATACAGAAGCCAAATTAAAACGTGCTGCTGAAGAATTGCTTTCTGATTTAGATAAAGATACTGTTGATTTTTCTCCAAATTTTGACGATTCACTTTTTGAGCCAACTGTGCTACCTACAAGAATTCCAAATTTATTGGTTAATGGTGCTTCTGGAATTGCTGTTGGAATGGCAACTAATATGGCACCACACAACTTAAGCGAAGTTGTTGATGGAACTATAGCATACATTGACAATAGAGAAATTGATATTGAAGGATTGATGCAATTCATTAAGGCACCTGATTTCCCTACCGGTGGAATTATCTATGGTTACGAAGGAGTTAAAAATGCCTTTGAAACTGGTAGAGGTAGAATTGTTATGAGAGCTAAAGCTACTATTGAAGAAATACGTGAAGGTAGAGAAGCGATAATTGTAACTGAAATACCTTATCAGGTAAACAAAGCAGATATGATTGCTAAAACTGCTAGTTTAGTTCATGAAGGTAAAATTACAGGCATTTCAGAATTAAGAGATGAATCAGATAGGACTGGAATGCGAATTGTTTATGAAATTAAAAGAGATGCTATTCCAAATGTAGTATTAAATAAATTGTATAAATATACTGCTCTACAGACCTCATTTTCAGTAAACAATATAGCTCTTGTTAAAGGCAGGCCAATGATGCTCAACTTAAAAGATATGATTGTTGAGTTTGTTGATCATAGGCATGATGTTGTTGTAAGAAGAACTAAATATGAATTAAAGAAAGCAGAGGAAAGAGCTCACATACTAGAAGGCTTAATTATTGCTTCAGACAATATTGATGAAGTCATTGCCTTAATAAGAGGTTCTAAAAGTCCTGATGAAGCTAGAGAAAAGCTTATGAAGCGCTTTAAGCTTTCTGAAATTCAATCTAAGGCAATAGTTGAGATGAGGCTAAGACAGCTTACAGGTCTTGAACAGGATAAGCTTAGAGCTGAATACAATTCGTTGTTAGAATTAATTAAAGAATTAAATGATATTCTTAATGATGAAGGCAAAAGAATGCAAATCATCAAAGATGAACTTACTGAAGTCAAAGAGAAGTATGGTGACGAAAGAAGATCTATAATTGAATATTCAGCAAATGAGATGAGTATTGAGGATTTAATTCCTAACGAAGAAGTAGCTGTAACCATTTCTCACGCTGGATACATTAAACGCACCAATTTATCTGAGTACAAAGTTCAAAATAGAGGTGGTGTAGGTTCTAAAGGATCAACAACTAGAGATAATGATTTCCTAGAAGAATTATTTGTTGCTACCAACCATAACTGGCTACTTATATTTACCGAAAAGGGTAAATGCTTCTGGATGAGAATTTTTGAAGTTCCTGAAGGTTCTAAAACATCTAAAGGTAGAGCAATCCAAAACTTAATTAACATCGAACAAGACGATAAAATTAAGGCCTATGTTGTGGTAAAAGACATTAAAGATCAAGAGTACTTAAAACGTCCTGCAACACAGCAAGATATAGATAACGGTTTTGCTGAGAATCTTGAAGATTTAGTTGATAGATATTACATTGTAATGTGTACCAAAAAGGGTGTGGTTAAAAAGACTAGTTTAGAATCGTACTCTAGACCACGAACAAATGGAATTAATGCCATTAGTATTAGAGAGGGTGATGAATTATTGGAAGCAAGATTAACCAATGGAAGCAACGAAATTCTTATGGCTATTAAATCTGGAAGAGCCATAAGATTTAATGAAACTAAGGTACGTCCAATGGGAAGAACAGCTTCTGGTGTAAGAGGAATTACCTTAACGCAAGATAATGATGAAGTAATTGGAATGGTATGTGTTGAGGATTTCAGCAAAACAATTTTAGTAGTTTCTGAGTATGGATACGGTAAAAGAACCTATTTGAACGATCCTGAAACAGATGAAGCAATTTATCGAATAACCAATCGAGGTGGTAAGGGTGTAAAAACACTTAATGTGACTGATAAAACAGGTAATCTTGTTGCTATGAAGGTTGTTACTGATGAAGATGATTTAATGATTATCAATAAATCGGGTATTGCTATTAGAATGCATGTTGCTGATTTGAGAACACAAGGAAGAGCTACTCAAGGAGTCAAATTAATTAATCTTAAAGGAAAAGATCAAATTGCAGCTGTTGCGAAAGTTGAATCTGACGATGAGGATGAAACTCTAACAGATGGATCTGATGAAAATGGCAAAGAAATTGATACTGATAATGTGGAATAATAATTATTTTTACATCCTATTAAAAAAAAAAATCATGAAAAAAATCATTTGTATAGTAAGTGTTTTATTAATTACGGGGCAATCATTAATTGCTCAAAAGTTTCAACTTACTGAAGCGGCTACAGAGTATAAAAATAACTTTAGTCAAGCATGGATGATGCAACCAGATAAGTTGGAGCAAAATAAATCTACTCTTCAAAAAGCGAAAAAAGCTATTGATGAATGTTACAATAAGCAGCTTGAAACTCCATTTACTAAACCTAAGGATGAAGCCAAAATGTATTATTACAGAGGAATGATTTATCTTGATTATACAATGATGGCTGCAATGGATGTTGAAATTATGTCTGAACTAAAAACTGCTGATGAAAAAACAATACAAGATGCTTCTATAGGATCTTTAAAAAAATGTATGGAACTTGATTCTAGAGGTGAATGGAAAGACCAGATTCAAGCAAAAGTAAACATGCTAAGAAGCACAATGATTAATGGTGGTGTAGAAATGTTTCAACAAGAAAATTACGATGCAGCTTTTCAAGCATTTTCAGGTGCAGTTAAAATTTATTCTGTATTAAGTGTTCCAGATACATTAGCGATGGTAAATGCTGCACTTGCTGCTGAACGAAATAAAGATTACGATAATGCTAAAAAGTATTATCAAATGTGTGCCGATAACAATTATGGAAATGGTGCGGAAATGTATGTTTCTATGATTCGTGTGCTTAGCGCTAAAGGAGATAGCTCATCCAAGAACGAAATTTTAAATGTTATTGAAGCAGGAATTAAACAGTTCCCTAATGATTACACCTTAAATGTGGAAGAATTCAACTATTGGTATTCTAATGGAGACAATGCCAAAGCACAAGCTGCTTTGCAAAAAGCTGTTGAATCAGATCCCAATAACCATATTTTACATTTTAACATTGGAGTAGTATTTGATAACATGTCAGCTTCTGCCCATAAAGCTAAAAATCACGATGATGCATTTTTATTTATGGACAAGTCAATTGAGTCGTATAAATCAGCAATTGAAATAAAACCTGATTATGGAGATGCTTTTTTTAATTTAGGTGCATTGTATTACAATCAATCTATTGAAGTTCAATCTTTGGCCCAGGACCTTGACGGAGAGCAATACGATGAACAAGTAGCTAGAGCCGACCAGATGATGAAGGATGCTTTGCCTTTTTTAGAAAAATCTCATGAGCTAACTCCAAAAGACGTATCAACTTTAACGGTATTGAAAAGTATCTATCTAAATTTATCAATGGACGATAAGTATAAACAAGCAGATACTAAGCTTAAAGAACTAGGACAATAATCAATTAACATATGATTTATTCAGGAAATATTCGCAAAATGCGAACTAATCTGGGTAATGAAGTTCAATATACTCTACCACTATATGATAATCTTCAACAGAAGCATTTTATTGATATGAATCAATTTATTGGGTCATTCATTAAAATTTCTTTTAATGGACTTATTAATTGTATAGTAACAGGCAGAAGAATAAAAAAAACTTATGGAGAAGGAATGTGTTACGATGCATGGAAGAATTCTCCATTAGCAGTAGAAAGTATTATTCGTCCAGAGCTTAGTAGAATTCATGAAGGAATAGCATTAAGGGATGAAAAATGGGAAAAAGAAAATCATCTTCAGCCTCACTACGTATACCTTACCAAAACTGGTGGAATTAAGGTAGGAGTAACTAGAGCAACAAATATTCCTTACAGGTGGATTGATCAGGGTGCTGTTGAAGGTTTAGTAATAGCGGAAACTCCTTACCGGCAAGCTGCAGGACTAATCGAAGTAGCATTGAAAAATTATATTGCCGATAAAACCAATTGGCGAAAAATGTTAACCAATGATTTAACTCAAGAATCATTAGAATCCGTAAGAGAGTTCTTATCCGATAAAATCCCTGAAAAATTGAAACAATACCTAGTCAAAAAAGAAAAATTAACTATTGATTTTCCTGTGCTTGAATACCCAAAAAAAGTTAGCTCATTAAAACTTGATAAAATTCCTTCTTTAGAAGAAAAACTTATGGGAATTAAGGGTCAGTACCTAATATTTGATCAAGGCAAGGTAATTAACCTAAGAAGTCACTCTGGTTATTTCATTAACATAACAGAATGTTAATATATTTTGTTTAATTATTATCAATTATTTTATTAAATTAGTTAAACAGAAATAATTGGGAAGCTGAAAACACTAGAGTAGGCGTTATTAAATTTTAATTTTTATGGAAGATATAGTAGCATCGATTATGGCAGCAGTTGCTGGTATGGGAATTTTTTTATTTGTAATATTTGCTTTTTTAATAGTATGTCGTTGGAAGATATATTCTAAAGCTGGTAAACCTGGATGGGCTTGTATTGTACCTATATATAATATTATTGTTCTTCTTCAGATTATAAAAAAACCCGTATGGTGGATTATTCTTTTATTAATTCCATTTGTAAACTTTATTATTTTATTAATAATTCAGATTCAGTTAGCAAAAGTATTTGGAAAAGGTGTTGGTTTTGGATTAGGGTTAATTTTCTTTGGTCCAATTTTCTTAGCTCTTTTAGCTTTTGGTTCAGCAGAGTATCAGTCAGATGATGCAGCTGCACCTGCAGAGGCTTAATTTTTTTATTTTATTACATTTTGTTTTTGGGCGCTTAATGCGCCCTTTTTTAATTACTAAATCAAGTTACTTTGATTTTAGTTCTTTAACCAGATCCAATCCCAGCTCCATACCTAATCTATAGTCCGCATCTAAAAACTCATTTGTGGTAGAGTAGCTGGTAGTTTTAAGATAATCTTTAGGGGCAATTTGGTGTATGTTAATACCGTTGTGAGTTTTTTCTAAAAAATCTGCTATTTCATTATAAAAAACATAATCTTTATGAAATCGTTCACTTAAGCTTGGAGAGTTTCGGTGCCAAAACCCACCAAATTTTCCAAAATAGCTCCAGGTTTCGCGATGTGATTTGGGAAGAGTTCTAATTACAATAATATCTGTGCATTTATTTTGAATGGCTCTTTTTACTGGTATCGGATCACTCCATCCACCATCCATAAGTTTTAGGTTATTTATAATCACTTCACCTCTTGTAACAAAGGGAATACTGGCACTAGCTTTTAAATATTTATACCAATTTTTCTTTCTTGCCCTTAAATATATTGGTCTACCATCCTCAAGAGATGTGGTAACTATTTCAACTTTTATTGACCTTGATTTTCGATTTAATACTTTTAAATCAAGTGGATATTTATTTCTTGTAAATTCATCAAGGTATTGTAAATTAATAAACCCTTCTTCAGAAAACATGTTTAACCAATTTTTAAACTTTTCATCACCTGCCAATTCTTGCATAATATTGTAGGTAGTTTTATACTGTTTTGATATGTAGTAAGACATACACATAGCCCCACCAGAAACACCAACTATATATTTAAAAGGATTAAATCCAGAGCTAATAAATGCATCAAGAACACCAGATGTGAAAATAGAACGTAAAGTACCTCCCTGTACAACTAGTCCATATTTTTTCCGTAATGGTTTAATCATATTTTTTTATACTTAATATTTTTTAAAATGTTTATATTTATCTCCTATAAACACAAAATAAGAAATATTGCTTTTTATGTTAGATTAAAAAAGTTTTTTCAAAAACATGATCCCGATAGATTGTATATGGTAAAAAAAATTGTTAGAAATTTTGCCGCACAAGAGGATGATGTTATGGCCAGATTAGAAGAAATCTATTCTAGTGGAGGCCCATCTAAACTTATTTCTACAGCAAAAAAAGGCAATTCTTTTTCAAATAATTTTTCAAATAGTTCCAATCTAAATTCTGATTCAGAATCAAACGATGTTGAAAATTCAATTATTGAAGAATTGGAAAATGACATTCCTACTAAAAAATCCAAAAAGAAATTAATTCTTATTCTTGTTGTTTCCATTGTTGTAATTGTAGGTGGATACTTTGGTTATACCATGTTTATGGGGTCTGATAATTCTCATGCTGAAGAATCTACTCATCAAGAACATGCTGATGAAACTCATGATACTCACCAAGAGCACCAAGAACCTGTTTCTTCCACAGAAGAAGCTGAATCTGAAACATTAGAACAACCAACTTTACTTGATACTCTAGAATCAAATGACTCGACAATTCTTAATTCAGACACTTTATCTTCTTCTGAAACAGAAGAAATTATAGAATCAGTAGAAGCAATCGCGAAACCTGGACCTATTATAAATGCTATTGGTCGTTAATAGTTAAGGATTTAATTTGTGAGGATCCTTATAATTGTCATCAATCTCATCTTTTATTATTTCCATTTCTAATGCTATTGCTAGTAGTAATGGATCCTTAAGCTTAAGAAAGTTTTTAGAGTCAATGTAGCTATCAGCAGCTTTACCCATGTGAAATAATAAATCGAAATTTAAACTTTTCAACCAATACAAAGCTTTTTCGTCTCCTTCAGCACCATTAATTAATGCAAGTAGGTGAGGGTAACCATTTTCAAATAACCAGTTTTTTGCTTTGTAATCATTTCTTAATGCATGACAAAATATTCCTAGTTCTTTATACCCATTAGAAATTAACCAAGTTCTAATTTTTCTATTTCCTTTAATAGCTTCTTTCCAAGCAATAAGAATTTTAGGAGAATAGGTAATATTCTTTAAAATGGCCTTTTTAGCATTATTTTTTGACCATTTAGACATGTTTAATTGTAACTAGAAATCATAATTTTTAAAATATCTTGAGCTGCTTTACAAATATTAGTACCTGGACCGAAAACTGCCGCTACTCCTGCGTCAAATAAAAATTGATAGTCCTTTTTTGGAATAACCCCACCAGCGATAACCATAATATCTGATCTTGATAATAATTCTAGCTCCTTTATAACTGCTGGAACTAACGTATTGTGACCAGCTGCTAATGAAGAAACTCCTAAAAGATGTACATCGTTTTCAATAGCTTGTTTTGCTACTTCTTTGGGAGTTTGAAAAAGGGGACCAATATCAACATCAAAACCAATGTCTGCAAATGAAGTAGCCACGACTTTTGCACCTCTATCATGTCCATCCTGACCCATTTTTGCAATCATAATTCTAGGTCGCCTTCCATCCAACTTTTCAAATTCAGTAACTAATCTTAAGGCCTCTTTATAATCTTTATTTTCCATAATTTGAGATGAGTATACACCAGATATTGATCTAATTTTAGCTTTATACCTTCCAAAAGCTTCCTCCATTGCAGATGATATTTCTCCTAATGTAGCTCTATGCTTAGCTGCCTCAATAGAAAGTTCCAGTAAATTTCCCTTACCAGATTTTGCTGCTTGAGTTAAAGCTAAAAGTGCTTTTTTAACTTCATTGTCGCTTCTAGATTTTTTTATCGATTTAATACGTTTAATCTGATTGTCTTTTACCAAATTATTATCAATTTCAAGGGTGTTTATTTCCTCTTCTTGGTCAACTTGATAAGCATTAACACCAACAATTATTTCTTTTCCAACATCAATTTTTGCTTGTCTTTTAGCAGCAGACTCTTCTATTCTCATTTTTGGAATTCCAGAATCTATAGCACTGGCCATTCCACCCAACTCTTCAATTTCATTGATTAATTCCCATGCCTTATTTGCTAAATCATTGGTAAGACTTTCTATGTAGTAAGAACCAGCCCAAGGATCAATCAATTTAGTCACCTGAGTTTCTTCCTGAATAAACAGTTGTGTATTTCTTGCAATTCGAGCAGAATTTTCAGAGGGTAGAGCAATGGCTTCGTCTAGTGAGTTGGTATGTAAGGATTGTGTACCTCCTTGAACAGCGGACATGGCTTCAATACAGGTTCTAGCAACATTGTTGTATGGATCTTGCTCTGTTAAACTCCATCCAGAGGTCTGACAATGTGTTCTTAAGGCCATCGATTTAGGATTCTTTGGGTTAAATTGTTTGATAAGTTTTGCCCATAATAATCTTGCAGCCCTCATTTTTGCAATTTCCATAAAATGGTTCATTCCAATTCCCCAAAAGAAGGAAAGTCTAGGTGCGAAATCATCAATTTTTAAACCTGACTTAATTCCTGTTCTAACATATTCTAATCCATCTGCTAGAGTATATGCAAGTTCAATATCTGCACTTGCCCCAGCCTCATGCATATGGTAACCAGAAATGCTTATAGAGTTGAATTTAGGCATGTTTTTAGATGTGAATTTAAAAATATCAGCTATTATTCTAATACTATCTTTAGGTGGGTAGATATAGGTGTTTCTAACCATAAACTCCTTTAAAATGTCGTTCTGTATGGTTCCAGAAAGTTGTTCAAGTTGTACACCTTGTTCTAAAGCTGCTACTATATAAAATGCCATAACTGGAATTACAGCTCCATTCATGGTCATTGATACAGACATTTTATCTAATGGGATACTATTAAATAAAATTTTCATATCCTCTACAGAATCTATAGCAACACCAGCTTTGCCAACATCACCTTCAACTCTTGGATGATCTGAATCATATCCTCTATGAGTAGCCAAGTCAAAAGCTACAGATAATCCTTTTTGACCAGCCGCTAAATTTTTCCTGTAAAAAGCGTTCGATTCTTCTGCTGTACTAAATCCTGCATATTGTCGAATGGTCCATGGTCTAGATAAGTACATAGTAGAGTAGGGCCCTTTTAAAAACGGAGGTATTCCAGCAACAAATTTTAAATGAGACAGGTTTTGGATATCATCTTTAGCGTACTGCTGTTTAATTTCTATGTTCTCAGGACTTAGCCAGGTAGAAGTGGATTCAGCTGACTCCTCTGAAATAAGATTCGATAGTTTGATATTTTTAAAGCTTAATCTTTTCATACAATCGATTCTAAATTAACTTCATTAAAAGCAGCTGAGCTTGTAAAAGGGACAGATTTTAATTTTACATCCTTATACGAATACTTATTAAAACCAACAATACTTTCATTATGTTGAATTATTGAGTCGATGTAATTTTCTGCATTTTTAGAACAACTTTTTTGAGGTGATGAGGATTGAATAAATTCTATCCATCCACCGCACTCTTCAATTTCTTTAAATAGTTTCCAGCTATTATCTTTTAGTAAGGATGTAATTTGTTCAATTGCATACGCTCCCCGTGTTGGATCATTAACTTTTAAAAAATGGGATTCTTCATTAAGAATTATTGGAATATTAGTAGCTAGCCTAATCGCTTTAAGAAGGTCAGAATCATTAATAGCTTCTGGGTTAATTGTAAGAATATCTCCACAGCCCAAAATTGAAGCCATTGAAAAGGTAGTTAAGCGAAGTAAATTTAGCTCCTTATTAATAGGTGACAACCTTGCTTTATTAGTGGTTGTCTCAATTTGAATATTAACATCTATATTATGGTGATTTGAAACAGCATTAATTAATTTTCTTAACGCTCTAATTTTTGCAATTTCAATAAAGTAGGAATTCCCAACAGCAACCTTAACAATTATTTTGTGTAAATTTTCTTTTGAGCTGATAAGATTTAAGTATT
>MDTA01165988.1_pt1 | contig 11801 bp, 10 predicted proteins | sample 811151 | NCBI WGS metagenome assembly MDTA01 (sample SAMN05326648, study PRJNA326480) | marine metagenome | isolation source: seawater | place: Indian Ocean: South | collected 2010 | reverse complement strand
TTAATTGCTAATAGTAATGATCTTATACTTTTAACAGGAAGCCACAGAGATTTTTTTGGTAAATTATTTGAGGTTAATAAATTAAAAGATTTGTTGGATACGGCAAATACTTTAAAGAATTGCTTTAAGAATAGAATTTATTTTGAAATTCAGCGACATTATGAAAATGAGGAAAAAAATTATGAAAATTATATTTTAAGTATATCAAAGTCTTTAGATATACCATTAATTGCTACACAAGAAGTTTTTTACATCAAAGAAGAAATGTACGAGGCCCATGATGCTTTGACATGTATTGGTAACAAAAATTTTGTCTACGACCAGAATAGACTTAAATATAGTAGCCATCATTATTTAAAAAACAATAATGATTTACTGGCTCTTTATAAGGATATCCCGGAAGCGTTAGAAAATAATTTTAATTTTCATTTAAGATTTAATTTTAAACCAAAAAAATCAAAACCTATTTTACCATCTATTGCAAATGAGCAGAGCAGTTCTCCTGAAGATGAGCTTTCTAAATTAGCAAACGATGGATTAGAAGATAGATTTAAAAATTATATTTTTTACAATTCATCTGAAAAAGAAAATGACATTAAAAACATTTATAGAGATAGACTAAAGCATGAAATCAAAATTATAAACTCTATGGACTATGCAAGTTATTTTCTAATAGTTTCTGATTACATCAAATGGGCTAAGAAAAATTCTATTCCTGTAGGTCCTGGAAGAGGATCTGGCGCTGGTTCCCTTGTAGCGTATTGTTTGGATATTACGGATCTAGATCCAATTAAATATGATCTTATTTTTGAAAGATTTTTGAATCCAGATCGTATTTCAATGCCTGACTTTGACATAGATTTTTGCGAGGAAAAGAGAGATAGAGTATTTGAATATTTGAAAACTAAATATAAAGATGGAGTTGCTCACATAATAACCTTTGGTAAATTAAAAGCCAGAATGGCACTTAGAGATGTAGGTAGAGTGCTTGGCTTACCTTATGGACATGTAGATAGACTATGCAAAATGGTTCCTTTTGATCCATCTAGACCGTTATCATTAAAAGAGTCGATTGATAGAGAGCCAAGATTTAAAGAAGAAATAAAAAAAAACCCTAAAGTTGAAAAACTCTTAGAACTTTCGTTAAAATTAGAGGGTTTAAATAGAAATATGGCAACGCATGCTGCAGGAGTAGTAATAGCTGGAGATAAATTAGCTGAACAGTTTCCACTCTATGTAGATCATAATTCAAATTTAATTTTACCATCGACTCAGTTCGATATGTATTCATCAGAGAATGCAGGATTAGTAAAATTTGATTTACTTGGTTTAAAAACTTTAACTGTAATCGACAAAACTTTAAAGATGTTGAAAAATAAAAATATCGAATTAGATATTCATAAAATTAATCTTGATGATAAAAAAGTTTTTTCTTTGTTATCTACAGGTGAGACTACTGGTCTGTTCCAACTAGAAAGTGCTGGAATGAGGGACGCTATAAAACAGATGCAACCAAATAGGTTTGACGATATAATTGCGCTTGTAGCATTGTACCGCCCAGGACCTATGAGCAATATACCGATTTACAATGATTGTAAAAATAATTTAAAAGAACCGGACTATATTCATCCAACGTTAAAAGAGATTTTAAAACCCACATATGGAATTATTATTTATCAAGAACAAGTTATGCAAATTGCACAAACTTTAGCAGGGTTTACTGCAGGCGAGGCTGACATTTTAAGACGCGCAATGGGAAAGAAAAAAAAAGCAGAATTAGACAAACAAAAAGAAAGGTTTGTAAATGGAGCAATTAAAAATGGCATATCAAAAGATGTAGCTAATTTTGTTTTTACAAAAATAGAACCATTTGCACAGTATGGTTTTAATAAAAGTCACGCTGCAGCATACGCTTTAATTGCCTATCAGACAGCTTTTTTGAAAACTTATCATAAAGAGGATTTTATAGCCGCCACAATGTCTACAGAGTTAACAAATACTTCTAAATTGAGGGAGTTTGTTGAAGAATTAAAAAGACTTAAGGTTAATATTGTTAGGCCTTCAATAAATAAATGTTTTGCAGAATTTAAAGCAAAAAATGAAAAAATTTATTATGGATTAGGAGCAATTAAAAATGTGGGTCATGAAGCAATTTCTAATATTATTAGAGAGAGAGAAGAAAGAGGAGAATTTAATTCACTAGAAAATTTTATTAATAGAATAGACTCTAAAGATGTTAACAAGTTACAATTGGAAGGGTTAACAAAAGCGGGAGTTTTCGATGAATTTGATAAGGACAGAGGAAAAATTTTTAATTCGATACCAAAAATTTTACAAGAAATAAAAAATGTTAATGATAATAAAAAAAATAATCAAACAAGTCTCTTTGAAAGTGTTGGTAATTTAGAAAATAAATTTACCTTTCTGCCTTCAACTCCTTGGAAGCAAAAGGAACTTTTGACCGAAGAATTTAAATCATTAGGATTTTATATTTCAGATCACCCTTTAAATGAGTACAAAGATATATTTAACCAACTAAAAATAATCTCTTACGAGGAATTTATTAATAATGACCTTAATGAAAGTTTAGTTGCTGGCACAATTATGTCTGTTAATGAAAAGAAAAGTGCAAAAGGCACACCATATGCGATCATAAAATTTAGTGATAAGAAAGGTGAATTTGAATTGTTTTTATTTGCGGAATTATTAATAAATAATAGAGATAAACTAATCGAGTCTGAGTCTTTTGTCTTGACACTTCAAAAGGATAAAACCTCTAGTGATCTGACAAAAAAAAGAATTAATGTTAAAAAAATTCTTAGTTTACAAGATGTCGTTAATAAACCTTACTCAAAAATTACTATTGAACTTAAAGAAAACTTTGATTTAGATGAAATTAAAAAAATTCTTTCACAAACTGGAAGCACTAAAGTTGACTTAGTTTTCCATAGTCAAAATAAAAAAGCTAATTATTCATTGCAAAATAATCGTAAAATCGATTTAAGTCACATAAAAGCATTAAAAGCTAAGAAATATGTTACAAAAATAACAGTTTAGAGTATTGATTTTTTAGTGCGTTTGTATATATCAATGAATGATTTCGCACACAGTTTCAAGGGCACTGCCCTACCGGTCCTTAAATGGAATTACTGTGGTGGATAAACCGGAAAACTATGAACGTACCAAAAATAGATATAAAGCAATTGTTAGAAGCAGGTGTGCACCTTGGACATAAAACCCTAAGGTGGAACCCAAAAATGAAAAAATATATTTTTGGTGAAAAAAACTCAATTCATATAATTGATTTAACACAAACAGTTGATTATTTAAAAAATGCACTTGTTCAAGTACATAAAATAATTTCTGACGGAGGAAAACTTTTAGTTGTTTCCACAAAAAAACAAGCTTCAGAACAAGTAAGTGAGTTAGCAAAAGAAACAGGACAATATTACGTAAACTACAGATGGTTAGGTGGTATGCTTACAAATTGGAATACAATTCAAAATTCAATTAAAAGATTAAAAAAATTAGATGAACAGCTTAACAAAGAAAATATTGGATTTACAAAAAAAGAAATTTTAAAATTTAGCAAGGAAAGAGAAAAACTTAAAAGATCACTTGGAGGTATTGCAGAAATGAAAAAAACTCCTGATTTAATATTTATAATAGATACTAATATAGAGTCTTTGGCTGTTGCTGAAGCCAGAAAACTTGGTATACCGATTGTAGCGGTTTTAGATACTAATTCCGATCCAACTGGGATAGATTTTCCTATTCCAGGGAATGATGATGCTCGAAGATCAATAAATCTTTATTGTGAATTACTAAAAAACACTATTAAGGATGCTGAAAAATTTATCAAAGGAACTGAAGAAAAAAAAGATAAAGAAAAAAAAATTGAGTCTAAAAATAAGTAGTTCTCTAAATATTTCACAATGTCAAATACAGATCTATTAGAAAATATAAAAAAGTTAAGAGAAATGACTGGAGTTGGCTTTAAAGATTGTAAAGCTGCATTAGATGAAACAAATGGAGATTTAGAAAAATCAGTTGAATTTTTGAGAAAAAAAGGTATCGCAAAAGCTTCAAAAAAAATGAGTCGGACAGCCTCAGAGGGTCTTGTTTTAATTAAAGAAGAAAAAGGTATAATCTCAATTATTGAAGTAAATAGTGAAACTGATTTTGTTGCAAAAAATAAAGATTTTATAAATTTTTGTAAGGAATTATCTGAAATTAATTTTTCAACAAAAGGTAATTTAGATTTAGTTAAAGAAACTAAAATGGCTAACGGATATTTAGTAAAAGATAATTTAGTTAATTTAATTGCAAAAATAGGTGAAAAAATAATTATTAGAAGAAGTAATTACTTTGATAACTCTAAAGGAATGAATTTTTTTTATGTTCATTCTAGTATTGAAAAAAATATTGGTAAAATAATTTCAGTAGTTAAAATAGATGGGATTTTAAAAGGTAAAAATGAAGATATAGGAACAAAGATCGCAATGCATATTGCTGCATCTAATCCCTTAGCTATTGAAAAAGAAGATATCGAAGAAGAGATAGTTAAAAAAGAACTTGAAATAATTAAAGCTGAAATAGAAAATTCAGGTAAACCAGCTGATATTGTAGAAAAAATCTCTAAAGGTAAGATAACAAAATTTTTAAATGACAATTCACTGTTAAACCAAGTTTGGATAATGGATCCCAAAAAAAAGGTTAAAGATATTCTAAAAGAAAATTCCCTAGAAAAAGAGATAAAGATAATAGATTTTGTTAAATATAAAGTTGGAGAGGGAATTTAAATGAGCAGTGAGTTTAATGAAAAAAATTATTCTTCTAAAATGGAAAAAAGTATCCATTCTTTTAAAAAAGATATTTCAACATTAAGAACTGGAAGAGCAAACACTAACATGCTTGATACCATAAAAGTAGATGTATATGGTCAATTAATGCCAATAGACCAACTAAGCACTATAAGCGTGCCTGAAGCAAGATTAATTTCAATTCAAGTATGGGATAAAGCGAACACAACATTAATAGAATCTGCAATTCAAAAATCAGAACTAGGAATAAACCCTCAAATAGACGGCCAAATAATAAGATTAAGAATTCCGGATTTGACGGAGGAAAGAAGGAAAGATTTGATTAAGATATTAAAAAATATGGGTGAAAAAAGTAAAATTGCTATTAGAAATATTAGAAGAGAAGGTAATGAGGATCTTAAAAAAAAACTAAAAGATAAAATAATCTCAGAGGATCAAAATAAAAATTTTGAAAAGAATATCCAAAAAATCACTGACCTAAATATTGAAACAATTGAGAAAATTTTGTCTGAGAAAGAAAAAGAGATTAGTCAAATATGAATAAACTCAACCATATTGCTTTTATTATGGATGGCAATGGACGTTGGGGAAAGAAGAAAAATAAAGGAAGAAATTATGGTCATTTGAAAGGAGTAGATACTGTAAAAAAAATAGTTAAATCTTCTATCAAATTTAAAATTCCAATTTTAACTTTTTATGTGTTTTCATCTGAAAACTGGAGGAGACCAAAAACTGAGGTAAATTTTTTATTCAAACTTATTAAAAATTACTTTTCAAATGAAATAGATAGTGTCATGGAACAGGGTATAAAAATAAATATAATTGGAGAAATAAATAAATTATCTCATGAATTACAAAAAATATTGAATAGATCCACAGTTCTCACAAAAAACAATAATAAAATAATAGTAAATTTGGCAATTAATTATGGATCAAAAAATGAAATTATTAATGCATTTAAAAAGGTAAAAAAAAGATTTAGCATGAGAAAATTTGAAAATTGTCTCTATACAAAAAAATTACCAAATCCAGATATTTTGGTGAGAACCGGAGGGCAACAAAGGTTGAGCAATTTTATGTTATGGCAACTAGCTTACACAGAATTGTTTTTTTTAAGTAAATTGTGGCCTGATTTTAATTCCACAGATTTAAAAAAAATAATTATGAAATTTAAAAAGATCAAAAGAAACTTTGGAGCAATTTGATATTAAACAATCTAAAAACTCGTATTTTCACTTCAATAATTTTATTAGCATTATTAGTTTTAATTATTAGTTATAAATTTTTTCTCATATTTTTTACTTTAATTTTGGGAGTTTTTTCAATTTTGGAATTTTTTAATATTACTCAAAAAATATTTAAAAAAAAAACATTAACTCTAATTTTAAATTGTTTATTCATAACTTACATTTTTACATTTTGTTTAATTTTCATAACTTTTTCTGATGTAATAGGTTTAAAAATGATAATCTATCTTCTTTTATTTGGTTGTATCGCTTCAGATTTAGGTGGATATATAATTGGAAAAATATTTAAGGGTCCGAAATTAAGTAAGATAAGTCCTAATAAAACTATTTCAGGTGCAATTGGATCTATTTTGTTCACTACTTCTGCTATTTACTTATTCAGTATTTATTTTCACATAAACTTAAATACTAATTTAATAATAGTTAGTCTTATTTTATCAATTGGCTGTCAAATAGGTGATTTATTTTTTTCATTCTTAAAAAGGAGAGCAAAAATAAAAGACACTGGCAATATTCTTCCAGGACATGGAGGGGTTTTGGATAGGATTGACGGAATTTTATTTGGAGTGCCGATTGGTTTAATTACATTATTTTTAATTTATTAGATGACAAAATATATTTCAATTCTTGGCTCAACAGGTTCTATAGGTAGGTCCGCATTAAGTATTTTTGAAAAAAAAAAAACCTTTAAGTTAAATTTACTATCAGCTAATTCGAACAAAAAAATGATTATTTATCAAATAAGAAAATATAAACCTAAATATTTTGTCATAACTGATTATTTTATTTACAAAAAAATTAGAGATAAGTTTAATAATAAAAAAACAAAAATTCTAAATAATTTTGAAAATTTGAATTTTAAAAAAAAAACAGACATTACAATTTCAGCTATTCCAGGAATTACAGGGCTGAAACCAACCTTAAATATGATTAGATTTAGTAAAAAAATATTAATTGCAAACAAAGAGTCTATAATATGTGGATGGAACTTAATTCAAAATAGTTCTATCAAATATAAAACTAAAATTATTCCAGTTGATTCTGAACATTTTTCAATTTTAATGTTACTTAAAAATCATCAAATGAAAGAGATTAAAAAAATTTTTATAACAGCATCTGGGGGGCCTTTTTTAAATTACGATACAAGAAAATTTAAATCAATAAAACCAAGTGATGCTTTAAGGCACCCAACATGGAAAATGGGAAGGAAGATTACGATTGATTCTTCAACTTTAATGAACAAAATATTTGAGTTAATTGAAGCAAGAAAACTTTTTAATATTCCCCAAGATAAACTTGATATTCTGATTCACCCAGAGTCTTTGGTTCACGCAATAATTCAATTTAAGAATGGATTAACTAAATTTCTTTATCACGAAACCTCGATGTTGATCCCATTAGCAAATGCTATATTCGAAAACAATTTAATTATTGAAAATTTTTATAAAAATAAAAAAATTCTTAAAAAAAAAATAGATAATCTAACTTTTCAAAAAGTAAACAGAAAAACTTTTCCAATTATTTCTATTAAAGATAAGATTTATAAATATCCCTCAACCTCAATTATCATTAATGCAGCAAATGAAATATTAGTTGATCAATTTTTGCGAAAAAAGATACCTTTTTTAACGATTTCTAAAACCATTGTGAGTATTCTAAATGGCAGAAATTATAAAAAATATGCTATAAGAAAACCTAAAAATATCAAGGAAATAATACAAATCGATAACTGGGCACGTGAATATACTTTAAAATTTTTAAAAAACCATGATTAGAAATCTTATAGTTTTGATTTTATTTATACTTTCTTTTTCGACCGCTAAGTCAGAAATAGTTAATAAAATAATAATTGAGGGAAATAATAGAGTGTCAGATCAAACTATTATTTTATACGGAGAGATTGAAAAAAACAAAGATCTATCTAATAGTGATATAAACGATATTTTAAATAATTTATATTCCACTGATTTCTTTGAAAATGTAAAAGTTGAACTAAATAATAATATTTTAAAAATTACTTTAAAAGAATATCCAATTATTAACCAATTAATAATTACCGGTGAAAAAAAGAATGCCTATGTAGACCAGATTAAGAAACTAATTAAAACAAAAGAAAAAAAATCATTTATTAAATCTTATTTAACAAACGATATTGATATAATTAAAAAGTTATATTCTTCATTAGGTTATAATTTTGCAAAAGTTGACACAAAAATAAGAACTATTGATAAAGGTAACTTAGAGTTGTTGATTCAGATTGAGCGCGGTCAACAAACAAAAATTGCTTCAGTAAACTTTATCGGAAACAAAGAATTTAGATCCAAAAGGTTAAGAGCTGTTATTGCAAGCGAGGAAGATAAATTTTGGAAATTTATATCAAGAAATACAAATTTGAGTGAAAATTTAATAAACTTAGATAAAAGATTATTATTGAATTATTATAAATCAAATGGTTTCTACGATGTAAAGATAAGTTCAAATATTGCTGAATTAAATAAAGAGGGAAATGTCAACTTAGTTTATTCAATTGAAGAAGGAGAACGATATTTAATTAATAAAATTTCTACAAATGTCGATGACGTTTTAGATAAAAAAATATTTTTTCCTCTAAATGATATTTATCAAAATTATATTGGTGATTATTATTCTCCTTTTAAAATTAAAAAGCTTTTAGAAGAAATTGATATTTTAATTGAGGAAAATAATTTACAATTTATTGAGCATAATGTTCAGGAAGTTGTCGGAAAAGAAACTATTGATATTGTGTTCAATATTTTTGAGGGGAAAAAGAATTTAATTGAAAGAATAAATATTACAGGTAACAACACAACAAATGAGGATGTTATCAGAGGAGAACTTATTCTAGATGAAGGAGATCCTCTTACAAATCTAAATTTAGAAAAATCGATTGCAGAAATTAAAGCAAGAAGATTATTTAGAGATGTAAATTATAAAGTAAGAGACGGGAGTCAAGAAAATCTGAAAATAATCGATATTGAAGTTGAGGAATTGCCAACAGGTGAAATTAGTGCTGGAGCTGGAATAGGAACCTCAGGAGGTACCATCGCTTTTAGTGTCAAAGAAAACAACTGGTTAGGACAGGGAAAACAAGTAGCTTTTGACGTCCAACTTAATGACGAGTCAATTATTGGATCAATTAATTTAACTGATCCAAATTACGATTTCTTGGGAAATTCTGTATATTATGGATTTTCAAATGAAAAAAATGACAAACCAAATCAAGGTTTCGAAAATTCAATAGTAAGCGGATCTATTGGAACTTCTTTTGAGCAATACAGAGATGTAAATTTGAATCTCGGACTAAGTGCAAGTTACGACGATTTAAAAACAGACAGCACAGCATCTGATTCCTTAAAAAAACAGTCAGGTACATTCGAGGAAATTGCAACAAGTTACGGATTTACTTATGATCAAAGAGATAGGGCATTTATGCCGACCAGCGGTTCAATTTTAAGTTTTGGTCAAAGTTTTCCAATTCATGCAGACAAAAAATTTATATATAATAGACTCAATACAAGTTTCTATAAGTCATTTAGTGAAAATATTGTTGGTGCAACAAAATTTTTTGTATCGTCTGTAAATGGCTTAGGTGAAGATGATGTAAGAATAAGTAAAAGGCAACTATTAAGCCAAAAAAGGATACGTGGTTTTGAAAGGAATAAAATTGGTCCTGTAGATGGGAATGACCATGTAGGAGGTAATTATTCTGCAGCTTTAAATTTTGAAACAAACTTACCAAAAGCACTTCCAGAAAGTTACAATGCAGATGTTGGTTTCTTTTTAGATTTTGGAAGTGTTTGGGGTGTCGATTATGACAGCTCAATTGACGATAGCAATATAATCAGATCAACTACTGGAGTAAAACTTGACTGGATGTCACCTATAGGCCCTATGAATTTTGTTTTTTCTCAAAATTTAAACAAAGCTGATACTGATGTAACAGAAAGCTTTACATTTAATTTAGGTACTACATTTTAAAAATGACACTTAAAAAAGCATTAGCAATAATATTTTTTTCATTCCTTGGTCAAACCATAGTAATGGCCGACACAACTCATTATTTAGATTTTAAATTCATCTTGAACGAAAGTGAAGCTGGTAAGAAAGCTCAGACAGAACTCAAGAATAAACTTGAAAATGGATTCAAAAATATAAAAAATAAAGAGTCTAAACTACAAGAGGAAGAAAAGAAGATTATAGAACAAAAAAAAATAATTTCACCTGAAGATTATAAAAATAAGGTATCAGAATTGAGAAAAAAAGTGTCTTCGCTTCAAAAACAAAGAAACAATCTTTTACAATCTGTCGCTAAATCTAGATCAAAAGCGAGAACTCAACTTTTAAATAATTTAAATCCAATTTTAAAAGACTACATGAAAGAAAAAAATATTAAAATCATTGTTGATAAAAAAAATATCCTTCTTGCTGATGAAAGTTTAGATATTACTAAAGATATTATTTCTTTATTAAATAAAAAAATTAAATCTTTAAAGATTAATTAGATTTGAATGAATTCAAATTTTTTTTTTAAAAAAAAAAAACTTAAAATTAAACAAATATTTCCTAAATTAAGTTTTAAAAAAGATATAATTGTTAATGATGTGAAACCACTTCATACAGCAGAAAAAAACGATCTAACTTTCTTTGACTCGGCAAAATACAAAGATCAAGCTATAAATACTAATGCATTTGCATGCATTACTACATCAAAGTTAGAAAAATTATTACCTAAAAAAATTGAAAAAATTATTGTATTAAACGTTCTTTTAGAGCTCGCAAAAATATTAAAAAAAATTTATCCGGATGCCGATGTAGATCATCCTGATTTATCATTAAGACCACCATTAAAAAAAAAATATAAGACTGTTAAATTTGGAAATAATGTTTTAATTGGTAAAAACGTAAATATTGGTAAAAATACATCTATAGGCTCAAATACTATAATAGAAAAAAATGTGTTTATAGGAAAAGATTGTGTTGTAGGATCTAATGTGGTTATAAAAAATTCGATTTTAGGAAATAGAATAATGTTACAAGATGGATGTAAAATTGGTCAGAAAGGATTTGGATTTATACCATTAAAAAATAAAAATTTTAAATTTCCTCATATTGGTAAAGTAATTATCAAAAATGACGTTGAAATTGCCTCAAATTGTACTATCGATCGAGGTTCGGTAGATGATACAGTTATTGGAGAAAATACCTACTTAGATAACCAGGTGCATGTTGCTCACAATGTAAAAATTGGATCAAATTGCATGATAGCAGGTCAAGTTGGATTTGCTGGGAGTTCAACTATAGGAGACAATGTTTCAATTGGTGGGCAAGCTGGTATATCTGGACATCTAAAAATCGGAAATAATGTTAAAATTGGTGGTGGAAGCGGTGTAGTTAAAAATATCGAAGATAATCAAGTAGTTATGGGTTATCCAGCGGTTCCACTAAAAATATTTTTAAAAAAAAATAATGATTGAAAAAGAAATTAATAGAAAAGTTATAGAGGGTTTGCTTCCACATCGTGAACCAATGTTGTTAATTGATAAACTTACAAATATTGTACCTTTAAAATCTGCAACTGCCATTATGTATGTAAAAAAAAAATGGCTTTTATGTGCAAGGACACTTTCCTGATCAACCAGTAATGCCTGGAGTTTTAATTGTTGAGGCTTTTGGTCAAGCTGCTGCTGCTTTAACTGCTCACGGAATAGAT
>MDTA01032454.1_pt1 | contig 11802 bp, 7 predicted proteins | sample 811151 | NCBI WGS metagenome assembly MDTA01 (sample SAMN05326648, study PRJNA326480) | marine metagenome | isolation source: seawater | place: Indian Ocean: South | collected 2010 | reverse complement strand
TTAAGTACTACCGGGATAAGGTCTTTAAGTTCGCTATCCATAAGCGAGACATGATTGCCGCGTCTACCTGGCATGAAAATGAGACCGCTACCTTGCTGTTCAACAAGGCCTTTTATTAGTTCTGCATCTTTCTTGCTTAACTGATTTTCTCCAACGCCAACGTCTCCCAGAAAAATCACATCGTAGCGAGAAAGCATTTCTCGTGAGCCGGGAAAGGAAGTTAGGTAATCTCTTCCTCCTCCAGGCGAAATTTTAGGATGAAGCAGAACGCAGTTTAGGTCTACGCCTGGATCACGGGCCAAGGCATTTCTAAGAAATCTATATTCCCAGCGAGGTTGGGAATCTACAACTAAAATGTTAAGTTTTACAACACGCACACCAATGTTAAATTTGGCTGAATTATTGTCTTTTAATGCTTCGTCTTTTTCAACTGGGAACTCCAGTTTTAAGTCGAATTCACCAACTTCAGTGGGGTACCACATGATCGAATCCCGAAAACTGCTTTTTGCGGGTAGAGTAATTTTTTTTGAGGTTAATATTTCTTTCCCATTCATAAGTCGGACTTCTGTAGAAACATCTCGCGGTAGATGACTTTGAATTGTGTATGGGATTGAAATTTGTTCACCAAACAAGCCATAAGCAGGGGCCGTGACCTCTTCCAAAGAGAGATCTGGAATTGGCTGGTCCTGACCAGTGACTATACTATAAATAGGAATTTCTCTGTCGCGATATCTCGTGGCAATACTAATTGGTGATGGGCCGAGATTCCAGTCGCCGTCTGAAATTAAAAGCACAGCTTTAAGGTTTTTTTCCTGCTCAAGTTCCGAAGTTAGTACGGCATTTAGGTCTGTACCGATTTCTTCCACTCTGGCCAATGTATTTGTAGGTGAAGGATTTGCAGGTGCTGAAAACTCATTTATATTAACTTGTACATTGCTACCCTCTTCGATTTGTTTCCAATACTCACTTTTATTTTGGCCATCCAGCCATTTCTTTCGGCTGATAATCTCATTAGTGCTAACGATATCACGAGTGAGCATACTTCCAGAATAATCATTTAGGATTGAAATTTGTGGTTGTTCAGTTCGTATGATCCGACGAATAAACTCTGGTTCCAAAAGTGTGAATGCGAGCAGTATAACTGCTAAAGTGCGAAGTAATTCCAGTATTGCTACCTTACGGCGACGTCCGTTTCGGTTCCATATACTCCACCCAAGCCAGCCCGACAGCGCAATTATACAAATACAAGTGAGGATGCTAAAAGCTGAGAAGGTAAAAGACCAATTACTCATGATACTGTGTTCGGTAAGGTTCCTGACGTTTTTTTATCAGATTCGAAACTACCTTTAGGGCATATTAACCAGGCTTCGATGAGTAATGCTATGAGCATTAATATCAAGAACTTATCCCATATTTCACTTTGTAAAGATGTGTTGTCGCGTTGTGCTTGAAAGAGTCGAAATGTCAGGCCGCTAAACAGTGCAGATACTTTTTCGTCCTCTACGCGTTTAAACTCATTTTCATTTTCAGGTCGGTTAACAACTAACCAACGATCACCCGAACGATATACGCCAGCTTCAGTTTGCAAATTACCACGCTGGCCAGTTTCTGCTGAAGTCCATTCAAGTTGCATATCTCCAGCGCTGGCTCTACCTGTTTCAATTATAAAGTTTCGTTGAAATCGGGTACTGCCAGCGGCTAAGAGTCTCTGAATAATGGGTACAATTACCATGCCATCCCCGAGGTTTGACCAAGTGAGCAGTGGTAGACTAGAGCAAAAATAAACCTCTCCTTGGCCAATAGTTTGGCGTGCCAAAAATGCTTGTCCGTCGTTAAAAGCTGCCAGTATTGCAGCTTCGCCAACAATCTTTTGTCGTTGCTTTACAGTGAGTTGGTTGAGAGGGAGCAGCAAACCTTCATCTGTATTAGCAAGAGGTCCTTGATCCTCGTCCCAACGTCCGATCTTGAATGGATCTTTTTCAGTAGTTTGTTTTTCTCCCCAGCCCAAACCAACAAATCGTACTGTAGTCGCTTCTCCTGTAGGAAAGAAAACTAAACGTCCTCCTTCATTGACAAACTCACGCAGTGCAATCGATGTATCGCCTTGAGGAAGAGGGGCGTGCCAAATAACTAGTGTAGAATCTCGTAGATCCGACTTTGAGAATTCATTTGGAGCCAAAATTTTGGCAGGTTTTCTTGCGGAGATGTTTACGGTTGAGGCGGCAGCTTGCCATAGAGGGCTAAGCTTACTTTCACTTATGACTAGCCCTTCCATCGAAAAATCATCATCGTATCGGTAATAGGTTATATTGTCTTGGGGATTGCCGTCAGGAGATAGTTCAAGTTTTCCCCATCCACCAGATTGTTCGTCTACTTCGATGCGATGTCGCCAACGCGTGGCTTGGCCATTGACTTTAGCTTCTATTTCGGTTGTTACCCCGTTTATTGTTTGTTTAATAGGCTCTGTGTCATTATTGATCTTCGTGCGTTTGATATCGACGGCAAGACGGACTTCACCAATTTCATTTGATTTTATTCGGGCAAGTTGAGAGACGGAAATAGAGGCGTTCATTGGTGAGTCCTGAGTTGTAGCTAGCATTCGAATGCGGACTTTTTGTTTAAGCGAATTAAAAGATTCCATGAGGGACTCCCAGCGTGAGTCATCAGGCAGCCAGTTGGTGGCTTGTAGGTCAGAGGCTATCCAGATTTCTGCTATTCCAGCTTGGTTATCGACAAGCCAGTCAAGTGCACTCTGGAGCATTGCAGGTATGTCTGCTGCGGTGTCGGAAGGTTGAGTGTCAGGTAATTCTAATATCGAAGCGGCGTTGGCGATGTTTTGAGGTTTTCGTGTAGCGCTGTCAATTAGTACTATTTTACTTTTATTTTCAAATTTTTCTGCGGCGTTCACAATCATTTCGATTGCGTATTCGCGACGTGATTTATTGGTGCCAGAGATGCGGGATTCCATACTGGCGGACCGGTCAACTAACAGCATGATAATATCGGGAGCACCTCCAAATGCCCATCCCATCCATCCGCCTACTAGCGGACGAGAGAGGAATAGTAATAGCATTAGTACAGCAAGTATACGCATCGCAAGAATAAGCCAGTTTTTGATTTTAGAATGGCTGGTAGAGCTTTGAGTTGCAGCAAAAAGGAACTGCATTGCAGCCCATTTTCTGGGTTTGTGCCGCATGCGGTTTATGAGATGAATAATTACAGGAAGCAGGATTAGCGGAAGTCCAAAAAGTATATTCTCTTGAATGAAACTCATGGTTTAACTTTTGCTGCGTTTAGCACGTTCATTCAAGAAATCCGCTAGCACATTGTCGTAAGGTTGATCAGTGGTGACTCGACGGTAGTCGGCGTTGAATTCATGGCAGTCGGTTTCCAGTTTTTTGAGAAATTTTTTGAGCTGTAAATGGTATTCTGCACGAATAGTAGCCGGTTCAGTAACTATGGATTGTGAGCCTTCCATATCTACAAAACGTACTGGTTGGTCGAAAGTGAAATCTAATTCCAATGGGTCTAGTAAATGAAACAAAGCTAGGTCATGTTTTTGGAATCTAAGATGCTGGAGTGCATCGCGCAGTTCAGTTCCATCACAAAAGCAGTCGGACAGAATTATTACTAGCGCACGACGACGGGCCTTTTCAGCTAGTTCATGAAGCAAAGGGATAAGTTTGGTTTCTCCTTTGGGACGCGCATGATTTAGTGAGTCAAGTATTAGCTGAAGATGAGATGCATTTCTACGTGGTGGAATTTCGTTGTTATCTTTTGCATTAACATGAACTAAGCCTGCAGCATCACCTTGATTTATAACAAGATAGCTTAATGTCGCGGCAAGTCTTTTAGCGTAATCGAAGCGTACACCATGACTGCCTTTGAATCCCATCGACCCGCTGCAATCGAGTACGACGTAACATCGAAGGTTTGTTTCAGCTTCGAACTCTTTCAGGTAGTATCGGTCTGTTCGAGCAAATACTCGCCAGTCAAGCCTTCGAATATCATCACCGGGTACGTAGTTGCGGTATTCAGCAAATTCAACACTCGATCCGCGGTGTGGGCTTCGATGATGCCCAGATACCGTTCCCTCCATAGGAAACCGTGCAAGTAGAGGTTGCCCTATAAGCCTGCCGACAACGTCGGCTTCAATCAGTGGTTTCTCTTTTTCTTCAGGCACTTGCGTTGCGAATTTGATCGAGCAACTTTTCGACGATGACAGTACTGTCGGTGCCCTCGGCCTGTGCTTGGAAATTTGTTATAATTCTATGTCTTAAAACAGGGTGGGCGACAGCCTCTAAATCTTCCTGTCTTACAAGGTAGCTTCCATGTAGAACAGCGCGAGCTTTGGAACCGCGAATTAGATATTGTACTGCGCGTGGGCCGGCTCCCCAAGATACAAGTTTTTTACAAAAATCAGGTGCATCATCAGATGCATGCCGTGTAGCTCGTACAAGGTCGACTGCCATATCATATATATGATCGGGTACAGGCACTCGTTCGACTAGTTTTTGATATTTAAGGATTTGTTCACCAGTTACTTTTGGTTCAATAGTTTGAGACTCGGCTCCAGTAGTTTCTCGAGCTATTCGCAATTCTTCATTGCGTTCTGGATATTTTACTTCAACAAAAAACATAAACCTGTCGAGTTGAGCTTCTGGAAGAGAGTAGGTGCCTTCTTGTTCAATTGGGTTTTGAGTAGCAAGTACAAAGAATGGTTTTGGAAGCGATAAAATACGGCCTGATACAGTTACGTGGTGTTCCTGCATAGCTTCAAGTAATGCAGACTGTGTTTTTGGAGGTGTGCGGTTTATTTCGTCAGCCAAAATGATATTGGCGAAGACTGGTCCTTTAACGAATTCGAATTCTCTTCGGCCTTCAGCTGTGTCCTGCAAGATATCTGTGCCAGTGATGTCAGAGGGCATAAGGTCTGGAGTAAATTGGATTCGATTAAAGTCTAGTGACATCACTTTTGACAGTGAGTTAACCATCAGTGTTTTGGCTAGTCCGGGTACACCCATCAGAAGGGCATGGCCACGAGAAAGAATTGTGATTAGAAGATTTTCAACGACTTCATCTTGGCCGACGATGACTTTGGCCATCTCGGATTTCATGCTCTCGTAAGTAGAGCGCAATTCATCAATAACAACGACGTCATCATCACTCGGTGTGTTTGAGGTGTTGTTGTTCGTTTGGCTATCCAATATTGGAGCAGGATCTGGCATGTTAGAAAAGAGGGGTAGTGAACGATCTTAGGCAGCTTGGGTCAATCCTCGATTAGTAAAGTTACAGTTTATGCTGGTGTATTTTTGTCCAAGTGCAGATGAATAGAAACTACCAAGAATGAAGCCTAGGAAAATGGTCGAAAGTATTGGGGTTTTTATGTGATTTAAAATTGATTTGATCATGCTTAAGTCAAGTTTGTAGTTGGTGTAAGGTCTGCGAATTGGGCGATTTCGCTGGCCGAGTAGTTAAAGTCTGTATAAATGGTGCGCGGTCAATGTTAGGGAATCTTAATCGTATATTAATTAGTCTCCTGATTTTTTGGGTTGTTTCTGTCCAGGCTGCTCCAGAATTGCCTCTATGGGCTGCGGCAAGTTGGCGTAATGATGTCAACACAGTTAAAGCTCACATTGCAGCCGGAACTGATGTTGAGACCATTGATGATTGGACCGGTAAAACTGCCATGCACTATGCAGCTGAGTATGGCAACCTAGAGATTGCGCAACTCCTTATTGAGGCTGGAGCGAATGTTCGACATCGTGATTTTTACAAGTCTACAGCCCTGCACCACGCCGCTGTAGGAGGGTTCGTGGACATTGCCAAATTATTACTATTTCACGGAGCTGATATAAATGCAAAAGACAAAGCAGGCGAGACTGCCATGGATGGAGTAGCATTTTTTGGGCATACGAATGTTGCTGATTTATTCAAAAGCTTTTACGGCATCATTCGTTTTGATTTAGACAATCATTTTGTAATGGAAGCTACGGCTTTGGCGCCAGGCTGGTATGGCTTTTTAAACAAGAAAATGAAGATTGAGCCTAGGCAATTTCAAATTCTATCTTCTGAGAATCTAATTGACTGGCGTGTGAGAAAGATTATGGACTTCACGTCTGATTTATTAGTTTTTAAGGAAAAAAATACCAGTAAGTATAGACAACGTTTTTACCGGTTGATGCCTTATACCCAGCCGCCACCCAAAAATATAAACCTAATTGATCTTCATTATGATTATTATGAAGCAAAACCGGTTAATGGCATTCTTGATGGGATTCCTAGTGAATGGCTGGCAAGCGAAATGATCGCTAATCCTGGTTTTGAAATAGTTGACGAGGATCAGCGAGGCAAGGCTAATTACATTTCAGGTGAGACTACATATTCTCAATTTGCTGAATATGATGAAGGCAAATGGGAGGGGGATAAGGATCACAATTTTAAGTTAGGTATTGGATGGAACCTTTCAGGCCTGCAGCTTACTTTGGTGGTTGAGGATGATCAGCATGTCCATTTTGGCAAATCTGCCGATGACGGTGACGCTGTTAAAATTTTATTCACTGATGCTGATCGCAAGAAAGTTTTAGGCGAGTTTGTTTGTGCGTTATCTTATGACGCTTTCTTGAAAGATCCAGACTGGAAGTTGGTAAATAATCTTCCTTATAATAAAAAAATGCTTTCAACCCCTGGGTTTGTTCCGCCAATTGGATATATGGAGCAAGTCAAAGGAGATGCCGAGTTTGATGTCATAATACGCCGAAACCAAAAAACGATTGACCCTGCTAACGGTAATCCTGCCACGGGTACGACTGTTTATGAGTTTTGGTTTGCGCCTGAAACAGTCGGAGTATCAAGCCTCAAAGCAAATTTGTCATTTGGTTTGGGCGTTGCGGTTATAGATAGTGATTTGGATGCTCCAGGTATTCAGGGGTGGTCGGGATGGGGGCCAGAGAGCGTGCTTTTTGAAGCTAGACCTAGTGAGGCGGCTTCAGTAATTCTTGTTGGTGATCCTGAAGATATAGAAGATGTCGTCGAATAGGCATATTTAATTGAACCATTCCTTCTTTAAGAAAAACCCATTGACTTGACGGAAGCTCGTCGATATTTTCCGAACAGATGTTATTTGTGAGACTACGACTTTTGTTGCTGGAACTGGCGCTTATAGGAAGCGTGAAGGTAGCTGAGGTTTAAGTTAGTGCTCATGAAATTTGTAAACCCCGCTGCCAAGCAAGGCGTCGGGGTTTTTTGTTAGCCCCTATATATAGTCAAGATATGAAAAAGAATCGGATCATCATTTTTGATACGACACTTCGCGATGGCGAACAGTGCCCTGGTGCTTCTATGACATTGCGAGAGAAACTTGAGGTTGCACGTCAACTGGCCCGACTTAAAGTTGATGTGATTGAGGGCGGATTCCCTGTTATCAGCGAAGGAGATTTCACTGCCGTCAACACTATCGCCAAAGAAATCAAGGGACCAACTATAGCAGGTTTAGCACGTTGTGTTCCTAGGGATATTGAAGCTGCTGGCGAGGCGGTCGCTCCAGCTGGTCGTAAAGGGCGAATACATGTTTTTCTTGCTACCTCTAAATTGCATCGTGAGTTTAAGCTTGGTAAGGCGCAAAGCCAAATAATTAAACTTGCTGTAGAGGGGGTCAAAAGAGCTCGTAAGCTTACAGCAGATGTTGAGTTTTCTCCTGAAGATGGATCTAGGACTGAACCGGATTTTCTCGCGGAGGTTTGTCGAGCAGTTGTTGATGCAGGGGCTACTACCGTTAATATTCCTGATACAGTTGGGTGGGCTGTACCTGGGCAATTTGGTGAATTGATCGGGCATCTTCACGCTGCTGTGCCGGAGTTTAAAACAGGCAAGGCTATTATCAGCGTTCACTGTCACAATGATCTTGGTATGGCTGTTGCTAACTCCTTAGCTGCCGTTGAGAATGGAGCACGCCAAATCGAGTGCACAATTAATGGCATTGGGGAGCGAGCTGGTAATGCTGCGCTTGAGGAATTAGTAATGGCTTTAAAAACTCGGGAGGATTACTACCAGAATCTTAAGTGTGGAATTAAAACCAATGAGATCGTGAAATCTTCTCGTCTGGTTTCACGTATGAGTAGTTTTGTGGTGCAGCGAAATAAAGCCATTGTTGGAGAGAATGCTTTTGCTCACTCAAGTGGGATTCATCAGGATGGAATTATAAAAAAGCGTGAAACGTATGAGATTATGGATCCTCAGGACGTTGGGTGGGGTCAGACAGAGCTGCCATTGACAAAGCACAGCGGGCGAGCTGCGATGGCTCTGCGGCTTAAACACCTCGGGTTTAAGCTTACCGATGATGAAATCATTAATGTATTTAGTCGTTTTAAAGAAATCGGTGATAAAAAGAAGTTTGTTTATGATGATGATCTTGGTGCGCTGGTTGATGGCCAGATGACTAAAGTGCCAGAGACTTGGCTGATGGAGTATGTTAACGTTACTAGTGGCAATCAGACCGTTCCGACAGCTACTGTTCGCCTGCGTAAACCAGCCTCTGGTCGGTCTAAGAAAGATCTAGTTCTGGAAGATGCGGGTGTGGGTGATGGTCCGGTTGACGCCGCTCTTAAGGCAATTGATCGTCTTACTGAGACTAAGGGCAGCTTGAAGGATTATGCCTTACGAGGGGTGTCTCAAGGCAAGGATGCTTTAGGTGAAGTTAGCCTTAAGGTGGATTTTGGAGATGGTGAGCTTATAACAGGAAAGGGTGCTAGTACCGATGTAATTGAAGCCAGTGCAAAGGCGTATCTCAATGCTGTTAATCGACATTTAAGCAATAGCCGGCGCAAAAAGGCTGCAAAGAAAAAGACTAAAAGTTAGCCTTGATTGTTTAGTTTTATTTTGATTTTGAAGTTATCCGTATGGATCGAAGCTTTGAAGGTTCCATTCTTCCACAAGATCATCTCCAATTTCGTTAAGAAAGCGGGATGGTTGTTGAAATGTTTCGCCTCCGGACCCGTGCATGAAACGCATCAGTGGATAACTGAGATACAATTCTGTTTTTGCTCGGGTGACAGCTACGTAAAACAATCGTCTTTCCTCCTCTTCACCTTCGGGGCTTTCGATAGATCTATTTGATGGGAAAAGTCCATCACAGAGCATCATTACGAATACCACCTCGAACTCTAGTCCTTTGGCTTGATGAATAGTAGAAAGTCGAATTTGTTCGGGGTCTGATTGTTTATTTCTTTGCGACTCGGTATCCAAATTACTAAGAAGAGCTAGTTCGCTAAGAAATTCTTCTGGTGTTTCATATTGATCTGCGAAGCCTGCAACTTGTTCGAGATCTTCTAGCCGTGAATAGTAATTCGGAAACTTATTTTGCAAATAATCTTCGTATCCTGCTGCCACGACTAAGCGGATTAGATGTCCTGGACCTTTGTTTTTCTCTTCCTCTAGTTGAGATATGGTTTCTGCAAATTGTTCCCAGCCTAAAACGGATTTTTTTGGAGCTAACCCGGCAGTGTCTCGGATTGCTTTAGCAATACTAGGCTGATTGGTAATCGCATCATTTATTTTGGCATTGAAAGATTTCCAAAGTTTTTCTGCAGACTTAGATCCGATTCCCGGAAGCATCAACACAATTCGCTTAAATGCTATTTCGTCTTGGTGATTGGAAATCAGTTTGAGATATGCAGCTACATCCTTGATGTGAGCTTGTTCAAAAAAACGGATGCCACTAGTTATCGTGAATGGGATATTACGTCGGGTAAACTCAAGTTGCAGTTCAAGTGCGTGAAAGTGAGACCTATATAAGATAACCATGTTCTCTAAATCAATACCCTCATCTCGAAGCTCAAGTGCACGCTGGGCAATGAATTCAGCCTGTTGATTGGCATCATTACAGGATACTAGTGCCGGTTTCATTCCGTTTTTTCTTACCGGTGTAAGTTTCTTTTCAAACTGATTAGTATTGCCTGCTATGACAGCGTTTGCGCAATTGAGAATTTCTGGAGTGCTGCGGTAGTTTGTCTCGATCTTGAAAACTTGCGTATCTTTGTGGCGCTCAGGGAATTCGAGTACATTACGAAAGTTTGCGCCACGCCATGAGTAGATACTTTGTGAATCGTCACCAACTGCCATAATATTATGGTGTCGATCTCCAAGTAAATCGATCAGTTCACACTGCACGTGATTTGTGTCTTGATATTCATCTACAAGAATAAATTGAAATTTAGACTGAAAATATTCTCGAGCTTCGGCACTTTCTTTTAGCAGTCTTAGCCATTGGTTGAGTAGATCGTCAAAGTCCATTACTCCATTCGATTGTTTGCGTTTAGAGTAAGCAGCGTGTACTTTTGCAATATCTTCGGACAAACTTTCAAAATAGAAATATCGATCATTCATTACTTTCTCTAGATCTAGTCCTGTATTAATTGACATTGAACGAATATCACACAGCAGATCTGGCTTAGGAAAACGTACTGTTTTGCTGTCTATTCCAGCGTCATTGATAGCAAGGCTCATAAGGTCTTTTGCATCCTCGCGGTCCATTATGGTGAATGTTTGTGGATAGCCAATTAACTCCGCATTACTTCGCAAAATACGATGCCCTACTGAATGGAAAGTGCCTCCCCAAAGCCCTGATGTGTCGCCTCCAATTAGGTCTTGTACGCGCTCCATCATTTCTTTTGCCGCTTTGTTGGTAAATGTTAAAAGAAGAATGCGATCAATTGGGATGCCTTGCTCAAGTAAATATGCCACACGATAAGTTAGAGTACTGGTCTTTCCTGCTCCAGCCCCAGCCAAGACCAAAGCCGGCCCGGGCGTGGCCGTTACGGCAGCGAGTTGCTGAGCATTTAGTTCTGTCTCGTAATCAATGTTAAGATCGATTGGTGAACGGAACGACTTAATGGTGTACTCTTTGGTCACTTTCAGATTCAAAGTTCAAGTATTTTGCCAAGCTATATAAAATTGAATTGCTTGGACCGACAATAAATTATGGAATCAAGTTTGTGAATGGTAACCATGGGAGATTTCGGATGATGCCGTAAACTATCATTAACCCTATAACTGAGAAAACCAGTTTCAAATTTCCAAACAGAGAGTAAAATTTCTTTGTTTGTTTAATCGTCATAATATATCGAATGTAATCTATTAAAGAGAGAATAATTAGCGCAATTAATCCAGGGTTTAGACGTAGTGCTTCCAATACATTTCCATGTGTTAGATTAAACAGGGCGCGAGTTGACCCGCAGCCAGGGCAGGAATATCCGGTTGCTGTATGAAATGTGCATTTTGGGAAAAAGGAATAATCACTTGGATTTAGAAAAAAAAGTGTTGTGGCTCCTCCAATTACAATTAATGGAATACCTAAAGGAATAATAGAGCGAGAAGATAGCATTAATTGCCTGTCAAATCATTTAATTTACTTATAGCTGTACCGTCTTCAATTATTGAGGCAGCCATCTCCCAACCTTCCAAGGCAGAGTTTGTCTTAGCAGCGACAAACAATGCATGTGCGGCATTTAGTAGAACTGCATCACGGCGAGGTCCTCGATCTTCACCTGAAAGTATAGCTTTGATAGTGATAGCGTTTTCCTCTGCATCTCCACCCCTCAGATCATTCAGTGTAGCTTGTTGTAAAGGGAATAATTTTGGCAAATCAGTACTTACAGTAAACCCTCGATCCTGATAAAACTCTGCAATGGTATTTTCACCAAGTGTTGATAGTTCATCCATAGATCCATCTTCTACTCTGCCGTTGACAACCATTCCTCGCCGAATTCCGATAGACTGAAGAACTCGACCAATTGGGTCGCAAAG